>Ga0335085_10000906_pt1 | contig 72291 bp, 62 predicted proteins | sample Lox_Sample_45_FD_206712 | JGI IMG/M metagenome (GOLD analysis project Ga0335085, IMG submission 206712) | Soil microbial communities from Loxahatchee National Wildlife Refuge, Florida, United States - Lox_Sample_4.5 | ecosystem: Environmental > Terrestrial > Soil > Wetlands | place: USA... | reverse complement strand
CGGCCGGCGGATGAACGCGACGTGGGTGCCGTCGGGCGAGAAGCGCGGCAGCTCGTCGCGGTGCGTCGCCGGCGCCATCCAGCGCACTTCGTTCCTGGCCAGGTCGAGCACGCCGATCAGGCTGTGGTCGCCCCGATCGCTGACGAACGCCAGCAGCGAGCCGTCGGGCGACCACACCGGCGAGCCGGAGGCGCCGTTGGCATGGAGCAGTACGCGCGGCGCGCCGGCGACGCGCAGCGGCGCGACGTACAGCGTGTCCCGGTACAGCCACACGACCTTGTCGCCCGCCGGCGAGGGGTGCGGCTCGTGCCCCGAACCGATGCGGCGCGTCGCACCCGTGCGCACGCTGACCAGCCACACCGCCTGCTCGGTGCCGCGCGGGTCGCTGGTGGGATTGGCCGGGCGCGTCTCGTCCCAGTTGCCGCCGGGATCGCCGCCGCGCGTGTAGAGCAGGCTTTGGCCGTCGGCGGTGAAGGTCAGGTCGGCCAGTTCCTGCCCGTCGTCCGCCGCGTAGCGGGTGAGCCGGCGCGCGGTCCAGTCGGGCGCGGCGGCGGTCCAGACGTTGCGCCGCCCTTCCTCATAGCCGAGCCACGCGATGCGCGTGCCGCTTGGCGCGACGATCAGGTCCTCGGGAAACGGGGCCGCCATGACGTCGTCGATCGAAAACGGCGGCGTGCGCGCGTCGGGGGGCTGCTGCGCCGCCGCGGCGAGCGCTCCGCCCAGGAGCAGGGCCGCCAACGCCGCGCGGGACCTCATGCCTCGACGTTCTTGAGAAAGCTCATGTCGTGACCCTTGGCCTTGAGCATCGCCTCGAAGGCGCTCTTGTCCACCGACTTCATCCACGCCTCCTTGGGTTCGACCAGCTTCTTCTCCACGACTTCGAGGAGCGCGTCGTTCATCAGCACCATGCCGACCTTCTTGTTGGTCTGCATCATGGACGGGATCTGGAACGTCTTGCCCTCGCGGATCAGGTTCGAGATGGCCGGCACGGTGATGAGGATCTCGCGGACCGCCACCCGCCCGCCGCCGATCTTCTTGCACAGCACCTGCGCGACCACGCCCTTGAGCGACTCCGACAGCATGACCCGGATCTGGCTCTGCCGGTCGGCCGGAAACTGGTCGATGATGCGGTCGACGGTGGACGCCGCCGTCGTGGTGTGCAGCGTGCCGAACACCAGGTGCCCGGTTTCCGCCGTCTCGATCGCGATCTCCACGGTCTCGAGGTCGCGCATCTCGCCCACAAGCACGATGTCCGGGTCCTCGCGCAGCGCGGCGCGCAGCGCCCGCTTGAACGAGTCGGTGTGCAGGTGCACCTGGCGCTGGGTGATCACGCAGCTCTTGTTGGGATGGACGAACTCGATCGGGTCTTCGATGGTGATCACGTGGTCGGTGCGCTTGCGGTTGATGAGATCCACCATCGCCGCGAGCGTCGTGGACTTGCCCGACCCGGTCGGCCCGGTCACCACCACCAGGCCCTTGGTCAGGAAGCACAGCTTCTGCACGTCCTCCGACACGTTGAGGTCCTCGACCGAGAGGATCTTCGTGGGGATGACGCGAAACACCGCCGCCGGGCCCTTGCGCTCGCGCATCACGTTGCAGCGGAACCGGGCCACGTCGATGATCTCGTAGGCGAAATCGCTGTCGTTGGTGTCGGCGAACTCTTTCTTGTTGCGCTCCGGCATGATCGAGTGCACCAGCGCGGTCATCTCGTCCACCGTCAGCAGGTCGTACCCCTCGAGCCGGATCATCTCGCCGGACTTGCGGATGATCGGCGGCTCGCCGACGCGCAGGTGCAGGTCCGAGCTGCCCGAGGACACCAGCTTGCGCAGCATCTCCTGGATCCGTTCCTCGGCCGCGGACGCCGCCTCGATGGCCTCGGCGCTCTTGGGCGGCGTGGCGGCCAGCGGCGGCGCGGTCCCTTCGGCGCCGCCGCCCATCCGCGCCTCCATCGGCATCGAGATGGCGGCGGAGGAGCGGCGCGGGCGCGCGGGCGCGATCGTGATCTGCACGTCGTCGCCCATGTGCAGGATCTCGACGTCCACGCGCTTGCCGTCCACCGCGTAGCCGAACGCCATCCGCGATTCGGCGTCGAGGTGGTCCTTCATGCCCTCCGGCGCGATCTCACGCACCAGGGCCATGATCTTGGCCTTGGGCAGCTGCTCCTTGGTGACCGGGCGCTCGGCCTCGTCCACCTCGAGCGACACCGGGTGCCCGCTGGCCAGCCGCATGCTGGTCGCGGTCTGCTGGAACATCACCTGGATGAATTTGTCGAGGACCGCCATCGGATCTCCGCCTGAAACAGGCTTGGGGCGCGTGGATGCGCGCCCCAAGTTTGGCGGAGAAACGGCGGCGGCGTAAGGGCGGCCGGCGCCCTCAGCGGGTCAGTGCGGCGAGCGGCATTACCGGCTCGAGCAGCTCTTCGAGCGTGACGTCGCGCAGCGCGATGTCGTAGCGGACCCGCGTGAACGGCATCGGGATGTCCACCAGGCGCGCCAGGTCGATCGGCGTGCCGATGGCCGCGGCCTCGGCGCCGCCGGCCCGGGCGCGGGCGATCGTTGCCTCCAGGTCCCGCAGCTCGGCTTCGCCGTAGCCCAGCGCGGGCAGCGCCTCGCGGACGTGACGGTACTGGTCCAGCGCCGCGGCGATCGCGCCCACCGCAACGGGGCGCGGATCGACCAGCTCACGCGCGCCCGCGGCGCGCGCCGCGAGCACCGCCGCCCCGAAGGCCATCCCGCCGTGGGTCAGCGTCGGCCCGTCGTCGATCGCGAGCACGCGGCGTCCGGCCAGCACCTCCGGCCGGTCGGCACGCACCGGACAATCGGCGAGCACCACGCTGGCGACCGGATTGACGTGGCGGACGCTCTCGCGCAGCCGGCGCACCGCGTCGGGCGGCGCGGTATCCACCTTGTTGATGACGATCACGTCGGCCAGCCGCAGGTTCGCCTCGGACGGGTAGTAGCCCACCTCGTGACCCAGGCGATGCGGGTCGACCACCGTGATGTACAGATCCGCGGCGAGGAACGACGTGTCGTTGTTGCCGCCGTCCCATACGATGACGTCCGCCTCCCGCTCGGCGGCGCGCAGGATCGCGGCGTAGTCCACACCGGCCCAGACCACCGAACCGGTCGCGAGGTGGGGCTCGTATTCCTCGCGCTCTTCGATGGTGACGTGCTGGCGCTCAAGGTCCTCGAGCGCCGCGAAACGCTGCACCCGCGCGGCGAGCAGGTCGCCGTAGGGCATGGGGTGGCGCAGCACCGCGACCCGCTGGCCGTGCCGCCGCAGCCACGGCACGATCGCGCGCGACAGCGGGCTCTTGCCCGCGCCGGTGCGGGAGGCGCACACCGCGACCACCGGCTTCGACGCGTGCAACACCCGATGGGCGCCTAGAATCTCGAAGTCCGCGCCTGCCGCCGTCACGCGCGAGGCCAGGTGCAATACGTCCTGCGCCGACAGGTCGCTGTACGACAGCACGCACGCGTCCACCCGGAGGCGGTTGATCAGGCCCTCGAGCTCGGACTCGGCGTGGATGGGAATGCCGTTCGGATACGCCGGCCCCGCGAGGTCGGCCGGAAACACGCGGTCGGCGATGTTCGGAATCTGCTGGGCGGTGAACGCGACGACCTCGACCGAACGATCGTCACGGTAGGTGGTCAAGAAGTTGAAGAAATCCCGACCCGCGGCGCCCATTATCAGCACGCGCTTCATGGCGTCCCCTCCGTGCTTTCCAGAGGGGCAACGTCCATGCCCGCGCTAGCCGTGCGAGGCGATCAGGATTTCGGGCGAATTGGCCGGGATGCGGGACAACTCGCCGCGCCGTTTTGCCGCACCAAACCGGGGGCCGCTAGTCGGATTGACCCGCAGCCGCGCTGCGCTTGGCGATGACCTTCTCCGCCTCCGCCTTCTCGCGGGCATCCGCCCCCACCAGCGCCTTCTGCGTGCGCTCGATGTTGGTCTTGTAGCTGGCGAGCTGCTCGCGGAGGAAGCGGGCGCGCTGCATGACGCTGCCGCGGTTCGCGCCGATGGCCATGATGCCCGCCGCGTCGGCGATCGGGCCGAGGTTCTGGATCATCGCCTTCTGGCGCAGGTGCCCGAGCGTGCGCACGATGGTCTGGAAGGTCTGGTCCTGCGAAGCGCCCTTGCCGCCGGCGTACGTCTCGGTCAGGCCCGCCAGGTGGTCACACTCCCGGCTCACCGATTCCAGGAACTCGAACTGCGCTTGCGCTTTCGCGGACAGCTTGTGCCCAGCCATGGCTCACTCCTTCGGAAACAGCCGCTCCATGATACCACCACGTCCGGCCACGGCGGAGCGCCCACGCGATGACCGCGCTCACCGTTCGATGCGTGATCGCGATCACGCCGCCTTGCGCGCCCGGCGGCGTGGCACTCCCCGTGCTCTGTGTGATCGCCTCAGAACGGAAAACTAGCGGTGCCGCAGGGAGTTCGCAGCGACGGGCTGTCAAACGGTCCGACACCCGATCCTCAATCTGCAAGGGAGCTTGCAGGTTGCGGCCCGGGTCACGCAAGGGAGAATGTGTGAGCGTGACGAGCGACACAGGTCCGGCGTCGAACGCGACCCGGCCGGCCGGCGGCCGGTGGGCCCGGTTCTGGCGCGCGCCCGACCCGATCCTGCTCGAGGCCGGGGCGGCGGGCGAACTGTTCACGGCGCGGCTGCGCGTCGCGCTGACGGCGACGCTGCTGATGATCCCGCTCTACTCGCTGGCCGCCGGCAGCGGGCCCACCGGCGCGAACCTGACCAGCCTGACCGCAGCCTCGATCGCCACCGGGGCCGCCCTCGTGGTGCTGGTGCTGGTGCGCGGCGGCCGCTACACCCCGCTGCTCGGCATTCTCAGCGGTGTACTCGACGTCACGCTCATCTCCACCGTCCTGCTGGTGTTCATGCTGCTGGGCCGGCCCGACATCGCCGCCAACAGCTACGTCGTCTATCCCGTCTACCTGCTCGCCCTCGGCGCGACGGTGCTCCGCTACGACGCGCGGACCTGCGTGGTGGCCGGCGCGCTCGCGCTGGCACAGTACGCCCTCATCGTCGCGCTCGCCGCCACGCACTGGGACCTCAACGGGCCGGCGTTCGCGGCGCGCGAGTACGGCCGGTTCGACTGGTCCACGCAGGTCAGCCGCCTCGTGCTGCTCGCCGCCACCGCCGTGCTCGCGACGTCGGCCGTGCTCCGCACGCAGCACTGGCTGCGGCTGTCGGCGTCCGACGCGCTCACCGGCCTCATGAACCGCGGCTTCTTCGATCAGCGGGTGGAGGAGGAGTTCCTGCGCGCGCGGCGCTACCGCCGGCCGCTGGCCGTGGCGATGATCGACATCGACCACTTCAAGCTGTTCAACGACACCTACGGCCACGCCGCCGGAGACGACGTGCTGCGGCTGGTGGCGCAGAAGATCAGCGAGGGCCTGCGCCGCACTGACGTGGTCGCCCGCTACGGCGGCGAAGAGCTGGCGGTGATCCTGCCCGAGACCGACCGCGAAAGCGCCGCCCAGAAGGCGGAGCTGCTGCGCCGCGCCGTGGAGGCCGCGCGCATCGCGGTGCGCAAGGCGCACGGCCCGGTCGGCGTGACGATCAGCGTGGGCGTGGCGAGCTTCCCGGCAGACGGCGAGGTCGTGACGGACGTGCTCGAGAAGGCGGACGCGCGGCTCTACTCGGCCAAGCAGAAAGGGCGCAACCGGGTCAGCGGCGCGGTGGACCGCCGCAGCGCCTGAGCGCGGCCGCCGCTAGAGCCAGCGGAAGATCCTGAGCGCGACCACGTAGCTCACCAGCCCCCACGCCGCCACGATCGCGAGCTCGCCCCCCTGGCTCATCAGCGACGCCCCGTCGATCATGACGGCCCGCAGCGCGTCCACCAGCGCGGTCAACGGCAGCGCCTTGATGAACGGCTGCATCGCGGAGGGAAACCCCGCGTTGCTGAAGAACACGCCCGACAGCAGCCACATCGGCAGCATGAACGCGTTCATCAGACCGGAGACGCCTTCGACGGTCTGCGCGCGGCTCGCCACCAGCAGGCCGACGCCGGCGAAGCCGAACGCGCCCACCAGCACGACCGCCACCAGCGCGAGGAGCGAGCCGCGGAAGGGCACGTGGAACGCGAGCATGCCGAAACCGACCAGCGTCACGACTTCGAGCGTCACGGTGGCCAGGCGCGCGAACCCGAACGCGAGCAGGAAGTGGCTGCGGCGCATCGGGGAAGCGAGGTAGCGCTTGAGCAGCCGCCGCACCCGCATCTGCACCACGGCGAACCCGACACCCCACATCCCGGTGCCCATGAGGTTCAGGCCGAGCAGGCCGGGGAGCAGAAAGTCGATGTAGCGATGCCCGCGCTCGGCGACCTTGATGTCCCGCACCGTGCGCACGTCCGACCGGCCGTACGCGCGCTGGATGGCGTCGTTGGTCACCAGCCGCGCCAGGTACGATTCGGTGCGCGTCGAATCGTAGCGCAGCACGAGCGGATCGCCCGGCACGACCAACAGGCTCACGTCGCCGTGGCGCAGCTGCTCGGCGGCCGCCGCCGAGTCGAGCAACTGGACCGCGAGGCCGCGCGCGTTCGCGAGGCGGGCGACCAGCGAATCGGCCGCCGGCCCGTTCCGCAGCACGGCGATCCGCACCGTTTCCGGCGGCCGGTTGCGGAAAGCGAGGCCCAGCCCGATGGCCATCAGCAGCGGGAACACGAACACCCAGAACATCGCCTCAGGCTGGCGCATGAACTCGCGGAACCGCGCCAGCGTGAGCTGCCACAGCGGGTTGGGCCGGTTACTCATCGCGCAGGTGCCGCCCGGTCAGGTGCAGGAACAGGTCTTCCAGCGTGGCGTGATGGGTGCGCAGATCGGCCAGCGCGATCCCCCGCTCCGCCAAGCCGCCCATCAGGGCCGGCACCGCGCGGTGCAGCTCGGTCACGGTGAGCATCCACCGCCCGCGCTCGTGCCGCGCGTCGGTCACGCCCGGCAGCGCGCCGAGCCAGGCCGCGTCGGCCGCGACGCGCTCCTCGGCCGCCGCGCGACCGCCGATCTCGAACTCCACCACGTGCTCGGCGCCTAACGACGCGATCAGGTCGCGCGGCGACCCCAGCGCGATGGTCTTGCCGTGGTCCACCACCGCGACGCGATCGCACAGCCGTTCCGCCTCGTCCATGTAATGGGTGGTGAGCAGCACGCTCTTGCCGCCCGCCTTGAACGCCTCGACCACGTCCCACAGCTGGCGGCGCGATTGCGGATCGAGGCCGGTCGTGGGTTCGTCGAGGAACAGGATGTCGGGATCGGACACCAGCGCGCACGCCACCGCGAGCCGCTGCTTCTGGCCGCCGGAGAGCTTGACGACCCACGTCTTCCGCTTCTCGCCGAGCTGCACCATGCCGATGACGTCGTCCACGTCGTGGCCACGCTGGTGAAAGCTGCGGAACAGGGTCAGCGTCTCAAGGACCGACAACCGCTCGGCGAGCTTCGTCTCCTGGAGCGCCACGCCGAGCCGCTCGCGCAGCGCGTGCTCGTGGGTCGCCCACCGCATGCCGAGGATCTCGATGTCGCCGGCGTCCGGCGCGAGCAGCCCCTCGAGCATCTCGACGGTCGTGGTCTTGCCGGCGCCGTTGGGGCCCAGGAGGCCGAGACACTCGCCGGCCTCGATGTCGAGATCGAGGCCGGCGACGGCGGTGACGTCCTTGTAACGCTTGACGAGGCCGCGGGCGGTCAGAACGGGCAGGCTAGCCCCGCTTTTCCAGCGGCACGTAGGGCCGCCGCTTGGCGCCCGTGTACACCTGGCGCGGCCGCGCGATCTTCTGCTCCTTGTCGGTGATCATCTCTTCCCACTGGGCCAGCCAGCCGGGCAGCCGGCCGAGCGCGAACAGCACCGTGAAGTAGTCCGTGGGATAGCCCATCGCCTGGTAGATGAGCCCCGAGTAGAAGTCCACGTTCGGGTACAGCTTGCGCGACGTGAAGTAGTCGTCTTTGAGCGCGATGGCCTCGAGCTCGAGCGCGATCTCGAGCTTGGGGTTCATCCCCGTCTCCTTGAACACGTCGGTGGCGACGCGCTTGATCAGCTTCGCCCGCGGATCGTACGACTTGTAGACCCGGTGGCCGAAGCCCATCAACCGCCCCTCGCCCTTCTTCACCCGCTCGACGAACGCCGGGATGCGGTCCCGGGTGCCGATCTCGTCGAGCATCTTGAGCACCGCCTCGTTGGCGCCGCCGTGCAGCGGCCCGTACAGCGCCGCGATGCCGGCGGACACGGCCGAGTACGGGTCCACGCCCGAGCTGCCGACCGCGCGCACCGCGCTGGTCGAGCAGTTCTGTTCGTGGTCGGCGTGGAGGATCAGCAGGATCTCCAGCGCGCGCTGCAGCACCGGGTTGGGCTGGTGCTTGCCGCCGATGCTGAAGGTCATGTTGACGAAGTTGCCGATGTAGTCGAGATCGTTGTCCGGGAAGACATACGGCAGCCCGCGGCTGTGCCGGAAGCAGAAGGCCGCGATGGTCGGCATCTTGGCGATCAGCCGGACCCGCTGGATGTAGCGGTTCTGCGGATCGTGGATGTCCTTGGCGTCCGGGTAGAACGTGGACATCGCGCCGACGGTACTCAGCAGCATGCCCATCGGGTGCGCGTCGTAGCGGAACCCGCGCAGAAACTCGATGACGTTGGTGTGGACGTACGTGTGGTAGCGGATGTCGGTCTTCCACTGCTTCAGCTCCGCCGCGTTCGGCAGGTGCCCTTCGTCGAGCAGGTAGGCGACCTCGAGAAAGCTGGCGTGCTCGGCAATGTCCTCGATCGGGTAGCCCCGGTACTCGAGGATCGACCGGTCGCCGTCGATGAACGTGATCGCGCTGCGGCACGATGCCGTGTTCATGTAGGCCGGATCGTACGTCATCAGCCCGAAATCGGCCGCGTCGGTCTTGATCTGCCGCAAATCCATGGCCCGGATGGTGCCGTCGGCGATCGGCACGTCGTACGATTTACCGGTCCGGTTGTCGGTGATGCTGAGCGTGTCGGCGGGCATGTGCGGCGTGCCTCGGAGATCGGGTGGAGCGGTCAGCGTTTCGGTGGACATCGTGCGCCTCCCCTCGGATACCCGAGGGCCGTGCTGCACCTTCTAAGTATCGCCAGGCGGCACCACGGAGATAAGCCCCGTGGCGAGGTCGTACACCCAGCCGTGCAGCCGCGGAACGCCCGGCGTGCTCTCCCAGCGGTTTCGCACCACCGTCAAATGGCTGAGGTGCATCAACTGGAGCCGCACATTCTGTTCCACGACCGCGCGATGATACGCCTCCTCGTCCAACCGGTCGCCGCTCGCGCGGAGGCGCTCGTCCACCGCCCGCTTGGCCCAGGTCGCGATCATCAGCCAGTCGCCCAGGTACGAGGAGGGCAGCCGGGGCTGGCACGCGGCCCTGATTCCGCCGCACCCGTAGTGGCCGCACACCACGATGTCCTCGATGCCGAGCGCGGACGTCGCAAACTCGATCACGGCCGCCACGTTGAAATCGTTGTACGCGACGATGTTCGCGACGTTGCGGTGGACGAACAGCTCGCCCGGGCCGCACCCTAACACCTCTTCGGCCGGCACCCGCGAATCCGAGCAGCCGATCCACAGCAGGTGCGGCTGCTGACCGACGCTGAGCCGCGCGAAAAACCCCGGGTCGCGCGCCAGCCGCTCGGCGGCCCACGCCCGGTTGCGGCCGAGCAGGTCGTCCGGGCCCGGCGCGGTCATTGGGTGGGCCGCAGCGGCGAGCCGGCCGCGCTGGTGCACGGCGTGGGGAACACGCACACGAAGTCGGCGGCCCAGAGGAAGTTGGAGCTGAAGCTGATGGTCTGCGTCGTCGGCGTTCCCGTGCCTTGCGTCCGGGTAAGGCGGATGTTGTTCAGCGATACCGATCCCGTGAACCCGATGCGCTCCGTGCCGCCGGTGTAGGGCCCGCTCGTGACCGTGGACCCCGAGCCGAAATAATTGATGCTGGAAATGCTCATCGTGTTCGGGGTCTGCCCGCCGTTGGCGAGCCAGATGGTGGACGGGCTGGTGCTGGTCTGGACCTCACCGCCGCCGGCGCCGCTCTTGGCGCCCGAATTGTCGTAGGACGTGGTGTTGAGCGTCTGGTTGCTGAGGGACGTGGAAATCGTGGCGGCGAACAGGAACCCGACCCAGGTCGAGTCCGTGTTGTTGTACCACAGCACGCCCGTCCGGTTGATGGTGTCGTTGGGCGTCTGGGCCTTGTTGATCGTCTGGATCTGGATGACGAGGGTCGTCCACCCGGTGCCCGGGATCATGACCGCGCCCGGCGCGCCGGCGATCCCGGTCGGCCCCAGGCGGCTGCCCGACGCCCCGGTGTAGGCCGGGTTGGGGATCGTCTCGATGGCGGAATCGGTGGGCAACAGCGAGTCGGCGTAGTCCGACAGGTCCCCGACCCCGGGGATCGTCAGCTGGTGGGTGCGCTTGAGGCGCGCCACCAGCGAATCGCGTTCGCCCGGCAACCACGCACGGCGCATGGTGATGTACTGTGGAACGAACGTCGTCGTCTTCGAGGACGAGTCACCGCAGCTTTGCGTGACGAGCACGGCCGCGGCAAGGACGGCGCAGCACGCCACCGGGCGTCTGACGAGCCGAATGCCGACTGCACGTGAGGCGATGCCCACCTGTACCTCCCGGCGCACGGGTCATACTAATATGGCATGCCCCCACCGCGGGCCGCCGCTTCCGCGTTCCTCACCGCCGCGCTCGGTATCCGGCCGGGCGAAGGCCGGCGCACCGGCGTGCTGTTCATCCACCTGTTCCTGGCCTCGTCGGTGTTCATTCTTGGCCGGACGGTCCGGGATACGTTGTTTCTCTCGCGCTATCCGATCAAGTACCTGCCCTGGATGTTCGTCCTGTACGGCGTGGCGAGCGCCCTCACCGCGCTGGTCTACGGCCGCTACGCGGACCGGGTGCCGCGCCAGCGGATGATCCTGGCCTGGGTCGCGCTCGGCATCTCGACCTACCTCGCCACGTGGGGGCTGGTGCGCAGCGGCGCCGAGTGGATTTACCCCGCGTTCTACGTCTGGACCGACGTGGTCGCCAACCTGTTCATCGTCCAGTTCTGGACGCTGGCCAACGACCTGTTCGATGCGCGCAGCGCCAAGCGGTTGTTCGGCACGATCGGCGCGGCGCGCGTGCTGGGCGTGGTGGTGATGGGTGTGGTCACGAGCGCGATCGTGCGGGTGATCGGCACGACCCAGCTGCTGTTCCTGCTGGTGGGGCTCATGGCCGGGATCGCCGGGTGCGCCACCCTGCTGACCCGCGAGACGCGCGCCGATCCGGGCGAGCGCGGCGGCGCGCCCCCGCCCCGCCGCGGCGGCGCGCCCCCGCCCCGCCGCGGCGGCGCGCCGGCCGTGCTGCGCGACCCGTACGTCCGCGCGCTGGCCGTGATGATCCTGCTGATCTTTGTGGCGCTGACGATTGGCGACTACCAGTTCAAGCGCATCGCCCGCGCGACGTTCCGGGAAGACGACCTGGCGCGGTTCTTCTCGTTGTTCTACGCGGGGGTCGGCACGATCGCGTTCGTGTTCCAGCTGGTCGTGACCCCGCGGCTGCTCCGGCGCTACGGCGTCGAGGCCGGCATGGCGGTCATGCCGTCGGTGTTCGGCGCGGCCGCGGCGGCCCTGCTGTTCGTGCCCAAACTCGCCGTGGTCACGGTCCAGAAGTTCGCCGACAACGGCTTCCAGTATGGGGTCCACGAAACCACGTTCCAGGCGCTGTACGTCCCGTTCGCGCCGCAGGTCAAGGCGCGGACCCGCGCCTTCCTCGACGCGATCGTCAACCCGCTCGCGTGCGGCGTGGGCGGCCTCGCGCTCGTCTTCCTGGTGCCGCATCTGGGCGTGAACCGCCTGGGCGTCGTCACGCTGCCGATCGTGGCCGCGTGGCTGGCGATGATCCCGGTGGTCCGGCGGCGCTACGTCCGGCGCCTGGAGGCCACGCTCTCCTCGCGCGGCGCGCTCGCCCTCGATCACGAGTACACGCTCGACGCGGCGGGGCGGCGCGCGCTGCTCGCCGTGCTGGCGCACGGGGCGCCGGACCAGGTCCTGGTGGCGCTCGAGCAGTTCGGGCCCGACGACAGCCCGGAGATCCGCAACGCCGCCGCGGCGCTCGCCGCGCACCCCGACCCCGCGGTCCGCGCCGCGGCACTGTACCGCCTCGCGGCGCATGGCGGAGCGGCGGCCGATCCGGCTCCGGCGCGCGCGGCGCTGGGCGACCCCTCACCCGACGTCCGGGCGGCCGCGGTGGCGGCCTTCGCCGCGCTGGCCAGGGACGACGCGGTGGACCTCGTGACCCCGCTGCTGGCCGATCCGGCCGCCGACGTGCGCGTGGCGGCGCTGGTCGGCCTGCTGCGGGACGGCGGCGTCGAGGGCGGCCTCGTGGGCGGCGCCGAGCTGGCAAGGCTGTTAGGCGGCCCTCGCGACGACCGCATCGCGGCGGCGCGCGCGCTGCGCCACCTCGGGCGCAGCGCGTACCATCCGCTGCACCGCCTGCTCGACGACCCCGACGCGGCGGTACGGCGCGCCGCGCTCAAGGCCGCGTCGGGCGTCGCCGACCCGCGGCTCGTGCCGGTGCTGCTGCGCCTGATGGACGACCCCGCCGCGCGCCGCGCCGCGGGGAACGCCCTGATCGCCGTCGGGCCCGCCGTGGTCGCGCCGCTGGCCGACGCGCTCGCCCGCGGCCTCCCGCCGCGCCCGGTCCGCCTGGAAATCCCGCGCCTGCTGCGCCACATCGCGGTGCCGGAGAGCTATGCGGCGCTGCGCCCGCTCACCGAGGCGGACGACAGCCACGTGCGGCTGCGCGCCTACGCCGCGTTGTCGGCGCTGCGCCGCCGCCTGGGCCGCGCCGCCGAGCCGCTGCCGTTCATTCAGGGCCTGGTGCGTGCCGAGATCGCGGAGACCTACCGCAACCAGCTCGGCTGGGAGGCCGCGCGCCCGCGGTTCTGCAACGAGTTGCTCGACGATGAGTTCGCGTTCCGCCGCCAGCGCGCGGTGCGCCGGATCCTCCGGCTGCTCGAGCTGCGCTACGAGCGCGACGCGCTGCGGCTGGTGCGCGAGCACCTCCAGGACCCGGCGCGGCGACCCAATGCCCTCGAGACGCTCGACGCGACGCTCGACGCGCCGCTCCGCCCACTCGTGATGCCGTTCCTCGACGAGGTACCGGACGCGGAGCGGCGGCGGCGCGCCCTCGGCTTCGTCGGCGCGGTGCCCGACCCGGTGGAGTTCATGCGGGCGACCTGCGCGCACCCCAATCCCTACGTGACCGCGCTCGCCCTCGACGCGCTGTGGCGGGCCGGAGAGCCCGCCGCGCTCGCCGAAGCGCTGGCGCTACGCGATCATCCCGACCCGCTCGTGCGCGAGACCGCGATGGTGGTCTCGGGCGCCGGCCTCCCGGAGGGCCAGATGTACTCGACACTCGAGAAGATCCTGCTGATGCGCCGTGCGCGCATCTTCGACCGCGTGCGAGGCGAGGACCTGGTCCCGCTGGCCCGGATCGCCGAGCCGCGCGTGTACGCGGCGGGCGAGACCGTGCTCCGCGAAGGCGACCGCGCCGACGCGCTGTTCATCGTGGTGCGCGGCCGCGTGGCGATCTCGCGCCACGGGCAGCCGGTCGCCGAGCTGGGCGCCGGCGAAACCATCGGCGAGATGGCCGTGCTCGGCCACGAAACGCGCAGCGCCTCGGCCACGGCCGTCGAGGAAACGGAAGCGCTGTGGATCGGCAACGAGGAGTTCTACGAGATCCTGCACGAACAGGTGGAGATCGCGGAAGGCGTGATCCGGATGCTCAGCGACCGCCTGCGGGAGACGACGGAGGAACTGGGTCGTCTGAAGCAGGAGCTGGTGGAGCGCTGACCGCGGCGGCGAGCAGTGCGCGCGCGATCGCGGCCGGATCGCCCGAGCGGGCGGCGGTCACGACGGCCCCCGCCGCCGCGGACGTGCACGGCGAGGGAAAGACGCAGGTGAACTGAATCGCCTGCATGTTGTTGAAGCCGAAGTCCACCGTCTGGCTCGTCGGCAACGCCGTCCCGGACTGGCGGTCCAGCTGCACCTTCTTGGAATTGCCCGACATGGTGCCGGAACGCGTCGTCCCGCCGGTCCACGGCCCCGACGTCACGGTCGTGGGCGACCCGTAATGCGCCGCGGTCACGCTGAACTTGTTGTTGGCCCCGTGGCCGACACCCTCCGCCTCCCAGTACGTCGTCCCCTGCACTTCGCCGCCACCGGCGCCGGACGTCTCGCCCGACGCGTCGAACGCCGGCGTGTTGACGAACGTCGCGGCGACCACCGAGTCGCGCGCCGGCGCCGCCACCAGGATGAACCCCTTGTTGGTCGCGTCCGCGGGGTTGGACCAGAACATGCCAAGCCAGTGGATGGTGTCGGCCGGCGATTGCGTCTTGTCCACGATGTGGACGTCGATCCCCGTGATGTTCCACCCGGAGTTGAACTGCTCGGCGGCCGGCGACCGCGGCGCGAGCGGCAGCGCCGACCCGACGGATGCGTTCAGCGCCGGATTGGGCACGATCACGGAGACCGAGTCGGTGTCCGCGTAGATCTGCGGGGCCAGGCTCGAGTACTGCCCGAAACCGCCGCTGCCCTCGATGAACGCGATCGTGGAGTCGCGCTCACCAGGCTGCCACGCCCGCCGCAGCGCGACGAACTCCGACAGATCGGAGCTGGGCGCGGCGCTGTCGTGGCACCCGGTCAGGCAGCACAGCAGGCATACCAGCCCCAGCCGTGGCTTGAAGATGGACCACCTCCATCGAGAATCGTCGAGCTTGTCTGAACCTAGCTTCAAGAACCAAGCCGGGAAATGTCCGAACTGGTCGCGTGTGACGCTCGTCACACCCGGCAGGCGGGCGCTGGAGCGCGCCGAGCGCTACGCCCGGCGGGCCCGCGGGCGGCGGGGCTGCAGCGCTGCGGCTCGAAGGTAGGTGCCGGCCGAACGTCCTCTGAGCGACGCCACCAGCGCGGACGACGAGGCACTCGTGCACGGCGACGGGAACGTGCAGACGATGCGCACCGCGGTCAGACCGCCGCCCGTGGAGAAGTTCAGGTCCACCGTCTGAGTGGCTGGCGGGCTGCCGGAGGGCAGGACGCCGACCATCGGCACGCTGATGGCGCGGCCCTTCATGCTGCCGTTGGTTTCGACGCTGCCCTTCCACACGCCGCTGGTTACGGTGGAGCCGGTGCCGAACGTCAGGGCGGTGATCTGAAGCTGGTTCGTGGTGCCGGACAGCGGTCCACGCATCTCCCAGTACTGTCCGGTGCTCTCCCGCATTTCGCCGCCGCCCGCGCCGGCCGTGGCCGAGTCGCGATCCCAGTTGGGCGTGTAGACGTAACGCACCGGCGTGGCCGGAATGAGGCCCGAGGTATTCGCCGCGCCGAGCAGGAATCCGACCCAATCGGTATGAGAGTTGTTGACCCAGTACAGGCCCGACCACCGCCAGGAGAACGACGGGCTCCGCGTGTTGTCGGTGATGGTGAAGTTGACGGCGTTGGCGCTGAACCCGGTACCCCACTGCACGCCGGCGACGTCGAACAGCGCGCCGCTCGAAGACGCGGGCGCGTGCCATCGCGGATTGACCACGATCTCGGAAACGCACGCCGTGTCGCTGTAAATGTCCGCCGCCAGGTCGGAGAGGTCGCCGATCGGCGGGACGATGAGGGAATGCGTTGTCGTGATCTGGTTGATCAACGCCTGGCGCTCCCCAGGCTCCCAGGCCCTCTTCTGGACGATGTACTGGGCCTCGCCGAGGCTGTCGGGGCCTGGATCCGGGTTGTCGCAGACGCCACTGGCGGCGACCGGTGCGGTACTACTCCTGCACCCTGCGAGACCGAACGCGCAGATTGCGAACGTGAGCAGGCGCTTGCCACGCGACATCTTCTCGAATCCTCCCGGGGCCCCGTTCGGCACGGCATTCGCCCGTGCTCTCCCGGGAAAACAGTGCCAGGATCGTGCCGCGGCGCGGCGCGCTCTGGCAGCGCCTCCGAACGTATAGCCTCGGATGCCGCCCGCCACTGCCAAAAGGAGTAGACGCCGTGGCCGGCCGCCCGTTGGCCGTCGCCGAGCCGGCCGGCAGGCGACCGGTCACGGAACGACCAGCGTTCCCGCCCGGCCGCCGAACTCGTCCGGCGCCGACTCGGCTCCCGCGGGAACGATCCACGGCCCGCCGTCGAGCCGCACGTCGAACCGGTAGACGCCGGGCGCCAGGTGCACACCGTACTGGAACCGCCCGTCGCCCGCGGTCGCGAGCGGCACGGGTTGCCAGTCCGTGAAATCGCCCATCAGCTCGATGCGGTGCGCGCCGGGCGCCCGGATCGTGAGCACCAGCAAGCTGTCGAGCTGCACGACGACCAGCACGGCGCCGCCGGCGGGGGTCGGCCGGCCGCCTAACGCCGCCGCGCCCACGCCCCACACGACCGCGACCGGCCGCTCCTCCGCGACGCCGGGGGCCGTCACCCGGAATCCCACCGTGAAGAAGCTGCCCGGAATGCTGCCGCGAACCGGATCGCTCGGATACCGTCCGCCCGCCACCACCACGCCCAGGCGCGGAATGAGCTGGTACGTGGCGGACAGATCGCCGTAGCCGCCCTCACCGCCGCCGCGGCTCGCGAAGCGGGTGCCGATTGAACCCTCGACGTCCCAGTCCCCCCGCCGCCAGCCCAGCCGCCCGTCGAGGTCGCTGAAGGCCGTGTCGCCGACCTCGGTGCGCGAGGCGGTGGCGCTGAGCGTCGCGGCGCCCGTCCGTACCCACAGGCCGCCCTCGACCCCGTGCACGGCGCGGCCCGCCGATCCCGTCACGATGTGCCCCGCCAGCGGGCCGCCCCACACGCCGCGGCGCGCGTTCATCAGGTGAAGGCGGACCTGCGCGATGGTGTGCGCGAATTTGGCGAAGCTGGAGTAGGTGCTGGCGCCGGCTTCGCCGGCGACCTCGAGGCGCGCCGCACCGACCGCCGGGGAGAATCCGTCGCCGGTGAGGACGCCCTCGAGACTGGTGTTGCCGCTTTCGAACACGAGCACCGTGCCGCGGGCACCGAGGCTGGCGTGGGACGTTCGGTACTGCACCGAGGGTGTGAGGGACGTGGCGCCGGAACCGATGAAGCCGTCGTACTGGACGTAGGACGCGCCGGCGTCGAGCGTGGCGGCCACCTGCGCCCGCGCCGCCGCCGGGGACGCGGCGAGCGCGCAGCACGCCCCGAGCCAGCGCGACGCCGGCGCGAACCTCACCCGCGCGCCGCGGCTACGGCTTCCGGCGTGGCGGCGTGCCGCCCGTCGGCGTGGCCGGGGCGGCGGCCACCCCGCGCGCCGCGGCGCTGACCCGCACCGCCGCCGACGCGCCGGCCGGCGCGCCCAGGGCGATATCCCGCTCGACGTCCCGCCGGAACTCCACCAGCTGGGCCTCGCGCAGCCCCGCACGGGCCAGGGTGAGCACGTCACGCGCGGCGGTGTCGGCGGGCACACCACTGGTGACCAGGTCGGCCATCACGGCCAGCGGCACGACGACGGGCTCGTCGGGGTGCTCGTGCCTGAGGCGCGCGAGAAAGTCGGGCGCCACGCCGGCGCGGAGGGCCGCGCCGCCGGCGACCAGCTCGCTCTCGCTCGATGAAGCGCCGAGCGCGTCGCGCGCGACGCCCAAGTCGTGCGCGAGCAGGCGCATCGCCGCGAGGATGCGCGGTCCGTCGGCGCCCTTGCTGGCGCCCTCGAGCGCCTTGTTGACCAGCGGATCGGCCGGGAGCCCGGCGGCGCGCGCCGAGTCGATGAGCGCGAGCGCCGCCGCGTGCGTCGGTTCGGGCAGCCGCCCCGCCAGACGGTCGGTCTGGGCGCGCGCGACGCCCCAGCGCCCGACACCCAACGCCAGCAGCAGGCCGGCGGCGGCGCGCCTCACAGCGCCCCGCCTTCGACCGTGACGACCGAGCTGGGCGTGCCGAAGTCTTCACCCACCGCGCGCGGCGCCGCCGGATCGGGCACGAACCGCCGTCCATCCACCACGAACGCGTACGTATAGCGGCCCGGCGCCAGCGGCACGTCGACGGTCCACAGCCCCGCCGCGCCGCGGACCAGGCGCGTGCGCGCGGGATCCCAGCCGTTGAAGTCGCCGGCCACCGCGACGCTGCGGGCCTGGGGCGCGAGCAACACGAACGCAACGTCCACCGGCGCGGCGGTCGCCGGGTGGGCGGGCGCCGCCGCCGCAACCGGGCCCGCGGGGCGCGGCGCCATCCATACGCCGGCCAGCGCCACCGCCGCCACGGCCGCGCCAGCCGCGAGGCCGCCGAGCGGCGAGAAGCTGACGACGCGCGGCTCGCGCAACCAATCCCACAGGCCGCGCAGCGGCGTCCGGCGCGGCGCGGCACGCAGCGCCGCCATCACGCGCGCGTCGAAGCCGGCGCTGAGCGCCACCGGGCGCCGCAGCTCCGCGGCGACGTCCGCGATCCATCGGTCCTCACGATCCGGCATCGACGACCTCCTCGAGCATCACGCGCAGCCGATCACAGGCGCGCTTCACGCGCATCTTGAGCGCCGGCACGCTGGCGTGCGCCAGCCGTGACATTTCCTCGTACTCCATCCCCTCGACGTGCTTGAGCACGAACGCCTCGCGCATCAGCGGATCGAGCCGCGCCAGCGCACGGTCGATTTCCTCCCGCCACTCCCCGCCCGGCGCCGTCCGCGCCGGCGCCCGCTCGAGCGCCGCATCGTCGCGCACGAACACGGCGCCCCGCCGGCTCTTCATTGCACCGCGGGTCCGGCACCGGTTGACCAGGATCTGCAGAAACCAGGCCCCGAACCGTTCCGGATCGCGGCAGCCCTTGAGGCCGCGATACGCGCGGACCAGCGCGTCCTGCAACGCGTCCTCCGCGTCCGCCGCGTCGCCGAGCATCGCGCTCGCGAATCGCGCGCCGCGGTCCCGGTGGCGCGCCACCAGCGTGCCGAACGCCTCGACCTCGCCGGCCAATACCCGCCGCACCAACTCGGCATCGGGCACCGCTTCGCGCTCTGCCCCCATGACCCTCATGCCTGTAATGTCGTCACGCCGCCGGTGACCCGCGAGGCGGGGGCCGGGTCTGAGCGCACAGCCGGCCACGAGGCCGGTCCGACGCAGAGTGAGAGGTTTCCCAGCATGCGACGCTGCACCGCCGCCCTCCTTGCCGCCGGCGTCGTTCTGGCCGGCTGCTACAAAGACGATCCGGCCGGCGTCCGCGGCGACGCCGTGACGACCGTCGAGTTGACGGACGCGCCGTTTCCCTACGACTCGGTGGCGCGGGTGGACCTGTATATCGCGTCCATCGCCGTCCGCGCAGAACCGGACACGTCGAGCGGGGCGACCGGCTGGATCACCGTCGCCACACCCCGGCACCGCTACAATTTGATAGACCTCGCCAGCGGCGCCACCGACACCGTGGGCGGCACCGTCATCCCGGCCGGCCAGTACCGGGCCGTGCGCATGGTCATCGAGACCGACTCCTCGAGCATCACGGCGACGGACGGAAGTACCGAGCCCATCGACTGGCAAGCGAGCGTGGGCCAGCCCAGCCTGTACGCGCTGGTCGAGAATCCCATCGGCGTGCCCGACACCGGCACGAGCATCGTGATCGACGTCGATGCGGGGCGCAGTTTCCTGTGCGCCGAGCCGTGCCACACGTTCACGTTCAGCCCGGTGTTCCGCGCGGTGAGTCGCTACGCCACCGGCACCGTGACCGGCCACGTGGCCGGCGACACGACCGCCCACTACCCCACCCCGATCCGGGACGTCACCGTCACGGCGTATGTCGGCAACCCGGCCCTCGACACGGGCACCTGGAGCGCGCAGGCCACGGGCCGCACCGATCCGAACGGCAGCTTTACGCTCGCGTACCTGCTGCCCGGCACGTACATCCTGCGCGCCGACGCGCCGCGCGGCTCGCCGTTCACGCCCGGCGTCCGGTCGGGGATCACGGTGACGGCGGGACAGACCACCAGCGGAGTCATGATCACCCTGCCGCAAGGCTCGGCCAACAGCATCGTCGTCTCGCCGGAGCTGCCGTACATGTACCAGGGCGACAGCCTCAACTTCACGGCCACCGAAGTCGACACCGCCGGCCACGCCGTCCCGGGCGCCTCGTACCAGTGGTTCAACCTCGACACGACGATCGCCTCCATCTGGCAGGACCCCTACCAACCGCAGCAGGTGCTGCTCAAGGCGCTCGCCCCGGGGACCGCGCGCCTCCAGGTGAACGCGGACAACCTGGTCCGGGTCCTGACCATTCCGGTGCTGGCGCCGCCGCCCGGAGGCGCCATTGCGGCCATCCACGTGACGCCCGACTCGGCCACGCTCCCGGTCTTCGACAGTCTGAACTTCACCGCGGCGGCGGTGGATACGGGCGGCGTGGCGCTGCCCAGCGCGACCTTCACCTGGACGTCCAGCGATTCCACCGTGGCGTCCGTCGAGAACATCCTGTACCTCACGCGCACCGCGAACGTGCGCGCCCATCATTCGGGGATCGCCGTCATCACGGCGAGCAGCGGCGGGACGTCGGGGACCGCGACGGTGACCGTGCCGTAGCAGGGCCGCCCGCTATATTGGGTCTGTGCCCAGCGTCGCGCGCAGGACCACCGTCACCGTCGATGTCGGCGGCGTGCCCGTCGGCGGGCGCCATCCGATCGTCGTGCAGTCCATGACCAACACCGACACCGCCGATGCCGACGCGACGGCCCGGCAGGTGGCGGCGCTGGCCGCCGCGGGCTCGGAGCTGGTGCGCGTCACGGTCAACAACGACGAGGCGGCGCAGGCGGTGCCCGAGATCGCGGGGCGCCTCGCGCGGCTCGGCGTGTCCGTCCCGATCATCGGCGATTTCCACTACAACGGCCACCTGCTGCTCACCCGGTACCCCGCGTGCGCGGAGGTGCTGGCCAAGTACCGGATCAATCCCGGCAACGTCGGCGGCAAACGGCGCGACGACAACTTCCGCGCCATCGTCGAGGTGGCGGTGCGGAACGGCAAGCCGGTGCGCATCGGCGTCAACTGGGGTTCGCTCGACCAGGACCTGCTGACGACGCTGATGGACGCGAACGCGCACAGCGCCGACCCGCTGAGCGCGCGCGACGTGACGATGCGCGCGATGGTCGAGAGCGCGCTGCGCTCCGCCGCGCTCGCCGAGGAGTGCGGCCTGGGCCACGACCGCATCATCCTCTCGGCCAAGGTGTCGGGGGTGCAGGACCTGGTGGACGTGTACCGGATGCTGGCGCCGCGCTGCGACTACCCGCTCCACCTGGGGCTCACCGAGGCCGGCATGGGCGCGAAGGGCGTGATCGCCTCGACCGCCGGCCTGTCCATCCTGCTCCAGGAAGGGATCGGCGACACGATCCGCGTGTCGCTCACGCCCGCGCCCGGCGGCGACCGCACCGAAGAAGTGCTGGTCGCGCAGCAGGTGCTCCAGTCGTTAGGGCTGCGCAGCTTCACGCCCCAGGTCACCGCCTGCCCCGGCTGCGGACGCACCACCTCGACCTATTTCCAGGAGCTGGCCGAGGCGATCCAGGGCTACCTGCGCGAGCAGATGCCGGTGTGGCGCGAGCGGTATGCGGGCGTGGAAGAGCTCAAGGTCGCGGTGATGGGCTGCGTGGTGAACGGGCCCGGCGAGAGCAAGCACGCCAACCTCGGCATTTCCCTGCCCGGCACGTTCGAGGAGCCCAAGGCCCCGGTCTACGTGGACGGCCGGCTGTTCACCACGCTCAAGGGCGACGACATCGCCGCGCAGTTCCAGCGGATCCTGACGGACTACGTCGCCTCGCACTACGCCGCGGCGGGAGTGGCAGCCGCGCGGGCATGACGCCGCTCGAATTCGACCTCCTGATTCTCGCGGTCTCCGTGCTGGCCGGCCTGCTCGGCGCGGTGCTGGGCCTGGGCGGCGGCATCATCGTGATCCCGGCGCTCACGCTGCTCTTCAAGATCGACATCCGCTACGCGATCGGCGCGTCCATCGTGTCGGTCATCGCCACGTCGAGCGGCGCGGCGGCGGTCTACGTGCGCGAGCGGATGACCAACCTGCGCGTGGCGATGGTGCTCGAGATCGCGACCACCGCCGGCGCGCTGTCGGGCGCCTATCTCGCCGGCCACATCGCCGGGCGATGGCTGTTCGTCATCTTCGGCCTGATCATGGGCTACTCCGCCGTGATGATGTTCCGGCGCCGCCACGAACTGGTGAGCGAGACGGTGAAGCGCGCGCCGTGGGCCGACGCCCTGCGCCTGCACGGCAGCTACTTCGACGAGGCGGCCGGCCAGGAGGTGCCCTACCGCGTGGTGCGCACCCGGGTGGGGCTGGGCCTGATGTACGTGGCCGGGGTGGTGAGCGGACTGCTGGGCATCGGGTCCGGCGCGCTCAAGGTGCCGGCGATGGACCTCGCCATGCGGCTGCCCATCAAGGTGTCGACCGCCACCAGCAATTTCATGATCGGCGTGACGGCGGCCGCGAGCGCCGGCGTGTACTTCACGCGCGGCGACATCGACCCGTTCGTGGCGGCGCCGGTCGCCACCGGCGTCCTGATCGGCGCGACCGTCGGCTCACGGCTGCTGGGACGGCTGCACAGCGCCCACATCCGCGTCGTGTTCGTCGCGGTGCTGCTATGGGTTTCGGCCGAGATGCTGCTCCGGGGCCTGCACCCATGAGCGACCCGCGCGTGGCCCCCGTCGTGCCGGACGACCCCAATCATCCCGACCACCCCGTCTATCGCATCGAGGTGCTGATCAGCACGCTGCTGCGGGTCGGCGTGGCGGTGAGCCTGGGACTGGTGGTGATCGGCACCGTCGTCACGTTCGTCCGCCACCCGATTTACGTGACGTCGCACGTCCAGCTGGTGCGCCTCACGCAGCCGGGCGCCGCCTTTCCGCACAGCTGGCGCGGCGTGCTCGACCAGCTCGTCCGCCTGCGCGGCCAGGCGATCGTCACCCTGGGACTGCTGCTGCTGATCGCCACGCCGGTGATGCGCGTGGCCGTGTCGATCTTCGCGTTCCGCGCCCAGCGCGATCGCACCTACACGGCCATCACGACGCTGGTACTGTGTCTGCTGCTGCTGTCGTTCGTCCTGGGGCGGATCGAGTAGGGCTCACGCGGCGATGCGCGCGCCGCACCGATCTAGCGCGCGCGGCGGTGCCCGTCTACACTTCCCCGCCGGTGGAGCCATCGCGCACGGTCACCCTCCGCGCAGTCCAGCTCACGCCGGCGCTCCCAACCCAATTACTACTGCGACGGTCGGAGATGTGTGGCCGGCCCCAGGGCTTCTGAGGAGGGGCCATGGACGTCGTCCTGCTCTCCCGCCTGCAATTCGCCCTCACCATCGGCTTTCATTTCCTGTTTCCACCGATCAGCATCGGCCTCGCGTGGCTGCTGGTGATCCTGGAAACGCGGTCGTGGCGGCGCAACGACGAGGTCGCCGCGCGGCTGGCCGCGTTCTTCGCCAGGCTGCTGGCCCTCACGTTCGCCGTGGGCGTCGCATCCGGGATCGTGATGGAGTTCCAGTTCGGCACCAACTGGGCGCGCTACGCCACGTTCGTCGGCGACGTATTCGGCGCTCCGCTGGCTGCCGAGGGGGTGTTCGCGTTCTTCCTCGAGTCCGGGTTCCTCGGCCTGTACCTGTTCGGCAGGGGGCGCGTGTCGCGAGGCGCGCACTGGTTCTCGATCCTGATGGTCGCGGTGGGCGCCACCATCTCCGCGTTCTGGATCCTGGTGGCCAACTCGTGGCAGCAGACGCCGGCCGGGTTCGTGCTCCGCAACGGCCGGGCCGAGCTCACCAGCTTCTCCGCGGCGGTGTTCAACCCGTCGCTGTGGCCGCGGTTCTTCCACACGCTGGACGCCGCGATCATCGCGGGCGCGTTCTTCATGGCGGGCATCGCCGCGTACCTGGTGCTGACGAATCGCGACGTCGAGGCGGGGCGGCGCGCGCTCAAACTCGGCGTCGTGGTGGGGCTCATCGCGTCGGTGCTGGAGGTCTTCCCCTTCGGCCATATCCACGCACGCCAGGTCGCGCGCACCCAACCCGAGAAATTCGCCGCCATCGAAGGACTGTACACCAGCCAGGCCGGCGCGCCGCTGGTGTTCTTCGCGCTCCCCCATACGCCGCCGCCGCGCCTCGCCGCCTCCATCGAGGTGCCGCGCCTGCTCAGCCTGATGGCCTTCGGCGACCCGAACGCGCCGATCCGCGGCATCAACAGCTTTCCGCCCGACGACCTTCCGCCGCTCTGGCTGACGTTCGTCTCGTTCCACAACATGGTCGTGCTCGGGCTCTACTTCATCGCCGTGATGGCGCTCGCCGCGTGGAAGCTGCGGCGCGGCACCCTGTGGACCAGCCGGCGGCTGCTGTGGGTGCTGGTGGCCTCCATCCCGCTGCCCCTGGCCGCCTGCCAGCTCGGGTGGATCGCCGCCGAGGTGGGGCGCCAGCCCTGGATCGTATACCACCTGCTGCGGACCAGCGACGCGACGTCGCCGGCGGTGAGCGGCGGCGAGGTGCTGACGTCCCTGCTGCTGTTCGGCGCCGTGTATCTCGCGTTAGGCTCGCTGTATGTCTATCTCCTGGTCCGCGACGTGCGGCACGGGCCGGCAGCGCCCGCGGCCGCCGCCCACGGCGCGTGAGGCACTCAATGGACCTCAACACCATCTGGTTCCTGCTGGTCGGCGTGCTGATCACCGGCTATGCCGTGCTGGACGGGTTCGACCTCGGCGTCGGCGTCCTGCACCTGTTCACGCGCGGCGACGCCGAGCGGCGCGCGCACCTCGCGGCGATCGGCCCGGTGTGGGACGGCAACGAGGTGTGGCTGCTCACCGGCGGCGGCGCCCTGTTCGCGGCCTTCCCACCGGTGTACGCCACCGTGTTCAGCGGTTTCTACCTCGCGCTGGTCCTGGTTCTGGTGGGCCTGATCGCGCGGGCCGTGTCGCTCGAGTTCCGTCACCGCGTCGAATCCGCGCGGTGGCGCCGCGCGTGGGACTGGGCGTTCGGCGTGGGGAGCCTGGTGCCGGCGCTGCTGTTCGGCGTGGCGGTCGGCAACGTGCTGCGCGGCGTGCCCATCGCCGCCGACGGCGCCTATACCGGCACGTTCCTCGGCCTGCTGAATCCGTACGCGCTGCTGCTGGGCGTGTTGGGGCTGGCGATGTTCACGATGCAGGGCGCCGTGTTCCTCGCGGTCAAGACGTCGGGCGCCGAGGCGGAGCGGATGCGCGCGTGGGCGAGCGGCGCCTGGATGGCGTTCGTCGCGTTGTTCGTCGCCGCCGCGATCGCGACGATGTTCGCCGCGCCGCACCTGTTCCAGGACGCTCTGACCAGTCCGCTGCGCTGGGCGCTGTTCCTGCTGCTGCTCGGCGCCGTCGTGGCGGTGCCGGTCGCGCTGCGCGCCAAGGCGGTGTTCGGCGCCATGATCGCGTCGTCGGCCGCGATCCTCGCCACCATCGGCCTGGCGGCCGCCGGGATGTTTCCGCGCCTGGTGGTCTCGAGCACGGACGCCGCCTACAGCCTGACGATCTACAACGCCGCTTCGACGCCCTACACGCAGACGGTCATGCTCGTGATCGCGTTGATCGGCATGCCGATCGTGATCGGTTACACCATTTACATCTATCGCGTGTTCCGGGGTCCGGCCGCCGCGGCGTACTGAGCGCGACGCCGGCTAGGGAAGCCGCACCGCGACGCGCCGATCCTCCACCGGCGGCCAGCACACGCGCGCGCTGCACGCCATGTAGGTCAGCGACAGCGTATCGGGGCCGGCGCCGGCCCCGGCGGAACGGGTCACCGGCAGCCGCAGCGTCACCGGGCCGTCCGGATACACCGGAAACGTCACGCCGAGGATCGCCACGCGCAGGCTCTCGGGCTCCGCGCTCGCGACCAGCGGGCCGGCCGCACGCCATCCGGCGGACGCGATCTCGACCAGCGTGGGCCGCCCAATCCCGCCCTGCCCGTCCTTCGGCAGGTCCTTGCTGTAGAGATGGAGCCCGCTGTCGGTCGGCGTGAACGTGGCCGCAATCCACGTCTGTCCCGCGCTGTCGCGGGTGGACGTGATGCGCACCGCCACATGATGCTCGCTGAACGCGGCCAGTTGCGCCGGGCCGCCGCCCGCCGCCCGGCAGCCGGCTGCACACGCGACTGCGGCCGCGAGCATCGCGCCGACCGCCAGGCCTCGCACCCGAAACCTCACGACCGCGCCCGACTCATCGACACCCACAGTCGCAGGTAGCGCAGGATGTCCTTCACCGTGTCGTTGCGCGCACTCTCGAGCGCACCGTCCTTGGTCGTCGCGACCACGCTCCCATCGGGCCGGAGCACGACTACCGCGGGAACGCCGCCGGTGATCGGGTCGTCGTACTGCAGGGAGATGTCGCGGTTGCGATCGAAGTTGCCGACGTCGATGTCCACCAGGTGGTAATGCTCGAGCAGGTACGACTCCACACCCGGCTCCTCGAAGAACCGCTGGAGCACGAGACAGTCGAGGCACCAGTTCCCGCCGAAGTCGAGCAGGACCAGCTTGTGGTCGGCGCGCGCGCTGTCCAGTGCCGACGCGACGGCGCGATGCGCGTCCGCAAGGCTGTCGTACGGCCCCTGCTGGGCGGCCGCGCCGTGGGGGCGGACGGCGCCAAGGGCCAGGCCGGCCAGCACGACTCGCGCGAGCCGCTGAAGTGGTGCACGACGCGTAGTAGACACGACCGGCTCCTGAGGGGGGTGCTTCATTCTACGTGCCGCGCCCTCGTAGCGTCCAGCGCGGGCCTCGGAGTCTCACCTTGCACCACCGTCGCGCCGGCTCGGGCGCCGCACGTTGCGCTCATGCCGCGCGACGCCGACCTTTAGAGGATGCGCCACTCTACCGTCATTCTCGCCCTGTGCGCCTTGCTGCCGGCCCGCGCCACGCTCGCGGCCGCGCAAGCGCAACCGTCCGCCCCGCAGATGCCGCAGCTCGCGGCCACCCACGCCGGCAAAGGCGACACGTCGATCTTCCGGCCGCTGGAGCTGCCCACGCCGAACGAATATCGCTCGGCAACGGGGGCACCGGGCCACGCCTACTGGCAGCAGAAAGCGGACTATACGATCCGCGCCTCGCTGGACACGGCGACGCACACGATCACCGGCCAGGAGCAGATCCGCTACACCAATAATTCGCCGGACACGCTCCGCTACCTGTGGTTCCAGCTCGACATGAACCTCGGCGCTCCGGACAACCGGTTCGCGCCGCTGGCCAACCCGATGCTGCCCAAAGAGCCGGGCTTCACCGCGGGCGTCACGATCGAGCGACTGGATGCCGTACACGCCGCCGCGCCCGCCCGCCGCGGCGCGCGCGCCGGCGCGGCCACCACGGTGCCGCTCGACCACTGGGTCAACGCGACGATGATGCGCGTGAACCTCGACGAGCCGCTGCCGCCGCACGGCGTGGCCAACCTCGACATCGCCTGGCACCACCAGATCCCGGCCGGCGGTAACGGCCGCACCGGGCGGATGCAGTTCCCGCAAGGCTGGCTCTACGAGGTGGCGCAGTGGTATCCGCGCCTGGCCGTGTATGACGACGTGCGCGGCTGGAACACCGATCAGTACATCGGCAGCGGCGAGTTCTACCTCGAGTATGGCGACTTCGACGTGACGCTCACCACGCCGGCCGGCTACACGGTCGCGGCGACCGGCGTCCTGAAGAACCCCGCCGAGGTGCTCACCGCCACCGAGCGCCAGCGCCTGGCCGAGGCCGCGCACTCCGACACGATCGTGCCGATCATCACCGAAGCGGAGCTGGGGAGCCCCTCGCTGCTGCCCGCCGGCGTCGGCGCGACGCGCACCTGGCACTACACCGCCACCAACGTCCGCGACTTCGCGTGGGCCACCGCTCCCAACTTCATGTGGGACGCCACCAGCTGGGACGGCATCGTCATGCAGGCGCTCTACCCGCCGACCATGCGCGACACGTGGCGCACCGCGGCGGACATGAACCGTCACGCGATCATGACGCACTCCCGCTGGTTCCACTACCCCTGGCCGACCGCCATCAGCATCGGCGGACCGGTGGGCGGGATGGAATACCCGATGATCACCTTCGACAACGAGGATTCGCCGAAGGAGCTCTACTACGTGATCGCGCACGAGCACGGTCACGCGTGGTTCCCCATGATGGTCGGCTCCGACGAGCGCCTTTACCCGTGGATGGACGAGGGCTTCAACACGTTCATCGACTGGTTCTCGTTCCGGAGCCGCTATCCGACCGACACCACGCGCATCCAGACGCTGGAATTCGGCTCGATGCGCGCCTATCAGGGCTTCATCACGCACTACACCGGCATCGAGACGCCGATCATGGAGGCGCAGGACCGTTCGCCGAACGGGCTGATGAGCGGATGGAACGCGTACGGGAAGCCGGCCGTCGCCCTGCACTTCCTGCGGGAACAGGTGGTGGACTCGACGGCGTTCGATGCCGCGTTCCGCGACTACGTCCGCGAGTGGGTGTTCAAGCATCCGCAACCCGCCGACTTCTTCCGCGCCATGAACGCCGGCCTGGGCGAAGACCTCTCGTGGTTCTGGCGCGGCTGGTTCACCACCACCGACCACCTCGACCAGGCGATCGATTCGGTCACGTCGCACCCGCTGGCGGGCGACTCGGCGCTGGCGCTGTTCTACCTGAGCAACCGCCGCGGCATGGTGGCGCCGGTGAACCTGCTGATCTCCATGTCCGACGGGAGCACGAAGACCGTCAAGTTGCCGGTGGAGACGTGGATGCGCGGCAGCCTGTACATCTGGCGGCTGATGACCCACGGCAACACGCACGTGGTGCGCGTCGAGGTCGATCCGCAGCACGTGACGCCGGACATCGACCGGTCGAACAACGTATGGACGGGCAGCTGACCTGACTCGGTGGCGGACGGCCGGAGGACGCGCATCGCCCCTCCGGCCGCCCGCCGCGCTCACCCCCCGACGACGGCCGGCTCCGCGATCACTGGACGCGGGACGGCGAGCGCCATCAGCAACACCACCAGCATGACACCGGACGCGAGCAGGAAGGGCGTCCCGGGCCCCAGCGCCTGGAACGCCCAGGTGGACCACAGCGGCCCCACGATCCGCGCCATGCCCCCGAACGACTGCTGCACGCCCATCATCTGGCCGAGTTCCCTGGGGTCAGACCGGTGGGTGGCCTGCGCCGTCGTGGTCGGGAACAGCAGCGCCTGCCCGATCGGCACGATCGCGATCACGAGCGCCATCACCCAGATCGTGCGCGGCACCGAATACAGCGCGAGGCCGAGCGCGAAGATCGCCGCGCCGATCTGCATCACGCGCGTCTCGCCGAACCGGTCCACCAGCCATCCGAGCACCAGCGCGCGCATCACGATGCCGACCGCCGGGATGTAGACGAACACGTAGCCGATGGTCGCCGCGGTCACGTTGAAGCGGACGTTGAGGTAGAGCGCGACGCACGCCGACATCGCGGCGAACGCGCTCATCCCCACCGCGTAGATCCAGATCAGCCGCGGCAGCGGCGCGAACGGCGTGCTGATGACCATCCACACCGCGTCCTTGATCGAGCGGCCCGTACCGCGATAGGCGGACTTCGACTCGGGCAGGAACCGCCAGGCGAAGCCCGCGTTGACGAAGCACAGCGACGCGGCGAACAGGCCGGGCGCCGCGCGCCCCAGGTGAAACGCGAGCGAGCCGACGGCCGCGCCGATCATCACGCCCGCGCTGGTGGCGGCCGACAGCCAGCCTAGCGCCTTTGCCCGCTGCGAGGGCGCGACCGAGTCGCCCACGTAGGCCTGGACGACGCCCGTCGTGCCGCCGCCGGCGCCCTGCACCAGCCGCGAGGCGAGCAGCATCCACACGGTGCGCGCGAACCCGAACACCACGAACGCCACGCCGCCCGACAGCAGGCCGATGAGCAGCACGGGTCGCCGGCCGTACCGGTCGGACAGCCGGCCCCACAGCGGCGCGGTGGCGAGCTGGGCCGCCGAGAACGACGAAATCAGCACGCCGATGACCAGCGGCGACGCGCCGAGGTCCTTGGCGTAGAAGGGCAGCAGCGGGAACACCATCGCGAAGCCGAGCATGTCCACGAACGCCGTGGCCATCAGCGTCGCGAGCCCCTTGCTGAAGCCCTCGGGCCGGATGCTCACGCGACGCCCGCCGCGCCGACCCGCGCGCTCACGCCGAGCGCGACGGCGCTGACCACCATGAGCACGACGCCGAACGCGGCCGCCACGCCCACCGACCCGAGGCGCAGGCTCGACAGAATCTCGATCGAGATGGGCCGCGTGTCGAAGGTGTACAGCAGGATCGACACGACGAAGTCGCCGAGCGCGGTGATGAAGGCGAGGCCGCCGCCGGCCGCCAACGCCGGCTTGAGCAGGGGCAGCGTGACGCGCCACAGGCGGCGCCACCGCCCGGCGCCTAACGACTGAGCCGCCTCATCGAGCGACGGGTCGAGCTGGCGGAAGCCGGCGAACACCGCGCGGCCCGCCAACGGCAGGCTGCGGATGGTGTAGGCCAGCGGCAGGATGACGGCCGTGCCCACCAGCACCCAGCGCAGCGTGAGCGCGCTCCGCACCGAGAACAGCGCGGCCAGCGCGATGGCGAGCACCGTGCCCGGCACCGCCCACGGCAGCGTCACCAGCGCGGAGACCACCCCGGCCAGCCGGCCCTTCCCGCGCGCCACCACCTGCCCGGCCGCGACCGCGAGGGCCAGCGCGGCGGCGGTCGCGACGGCCGCCATCCACAGGGAGTTCAGCAGCGGCCGCAGCCGCTCCGCGTCCTCGAACAGGGTCGCGTAGTTGCCCACGCTGTAGCGCGGCGGCAGCGCCTGAATCGTCCAGGTGCCGTCGGGCACGAGCGACACCAGCAGCAGCGTCGCGTGCGGCAGCAGCAGCAGCGTCGTCAGCAGCCACCCGGCCGCCGCGGCGAGCCGCCGCGTCACGGGATTGGCGATCCGGCGCAGCGCCGGCGGCGTGCCCTTCCCCACCGACACCACCAGCCGGTCGCCTTCGGTCTTCTGGATGCCGACGAAGACCAGCACCGCGATGATCGTGAGCGCCGCCGTCTCGAGCATGGCCATGGCATCGTCGCCGTTGAGCTTGGTGGCGACGATCTGCGTCGTCATGGTGCGGAAGCCGCCGCCGAAGATGTACGGGGCGCTGAACGAGGCGAGCGCGGTCATGAAGGTCAGGAGCGCGGCGCCCGCGAGCGCGGGCTTGAGCAGCGGCAGCGTGACGCGCCGGAAGGTGCGCCAGGGCCCGGCGCCGAGCGAGGCGGCGGCCTCGAGCATCGAGGCGTCGAGCCGCGCCAGCCCCGCGCGCGTGAACAGGTAGAAGTAGACGTACATCGAGTACGCGTGCACCAGCAGGATCGCGACCGGGCCCTGGAGCCGCCACGGCGCGTGGGCCGTGCCCAGCACCGCCTGGATCGCGCGCGACACGAACCCGCTCTCGCCGTACAGGAACTGGAACGCGATCACGCCGACCAGCGGCGGCATGACCGCCGGCAGGGCCACGAGGGCGCCCAACGTCTTGCGCCCCGGGAAATCGTAGCGCTCGAACACGAACGCGAGCGGCACGCCCACCATCGCCGCCAGGCCGACGCTCGCCGTCGAGGTCCACACGCTCGCCCACAGCGCGCCCCACTCCGCCGGCGACCGGGCGAACGCGCCGGCGTCGGCCCGGAACGCGTCGCCCGCGACGATGAGCAGCGGGTACACCACCAGCCATGCCAGCACGGCGGCGAGCAGCAGCGCCCACGGCGACGGGCGCGCGCGGCGCGCCGCCGCCCGCGGCGCGCTCACAGGCGGTAGGCCACGCGGTCGACCGCCAGCCCGACCGCATCGCCGATGCGCGCGGCGTCGTGCGGCGCGAACACCTCGACGCCGCCGCCGTCCGTGGCGACCGTGAAGAACGCGTACCCGCCCGCGAATCGCCGCGCCGTCACCGTGCCCCGGAGCGCCGCCTCGGCGGTCGCCACCAGGCGCAGGGCTTCGGGGCGCACCAGCGCGGTCCCCTCCCCGCCGCCCGCCAGCGCGCCGGGCAACTCGTTCACGCGGCCGATGAACCGCGCCACGAACTCGCTCGCGGGGTGGTCGTAGAGATCGTCGGCCGAACCGACCTGCTCGAGCCGGCCCTGGTTGAGCACCGCGATGCGGTCGCCCAGATCGAAGGCCTCCTCCTGCTCGTGCGTGACGAACACCGTCGTGATGCCGATGCGGGCGATCGCCTCACGCAGCTCGCGGCGGGTCCGCTCGCGCAGCGCGGGGTCGAGGTTCGACAGGGGTTCATCCAGCAGCAGGACGCGCGGCGAGGGGGCGAGCGAGCGCGCCAGCGCCACGCGCTGCTGCTGCCCGCCGGACAGCTCCGTCACCCGGCGGCGCTCGAAGCCGGCGAGGTCCACCATCGCCAGCGCCTGCGCCACCCGGTCGGTCGCGGCCGCGCCGCGCTCGGTCAGGCCGAAGGCGACGTTCTCGCCGACGTCGAGATGCGGGAACAGGGCGTAGTGCTGGAATACCATGCCGAACCGCCGCGCCACGGGCGTGAGGCGGGTGACGTCTTCTCCCTCGACCAGAATGCGGCCCGCGTCCGGCGACTCGAAGCCGGCGAGCAGCCGCAGGGTCGTCGTCTTGCCGCTGCCCGAGGGGCCGAGCAGCGCGAGGAACTCCCCGCGCGCGACGGTGATGGTCAGGTCGTCCACGGCCCGGCGCTCGGGGAACGCGCGGACCAGGCCTTCGATGCGGAGGAAGTCGTTCACCGCGAGCGGTGGCCGCTGTTCCGGATGTTCCGGTCCCAGTACTGCATCCACCCCGCGCCATCGCGCTCGAGGAGGTTCCAGTCCATGGGCTCGGTGACCATCCGCGACTCCACGTCGCGCACCCACGGCGGCAGCGAGTCCACGGGCAGGTCGGTGCGGCTCGGGATGCGCAGCGCCTCGCGCGCGGCGAGCAGCTGGATGGCCGGGGTGCGCACCCACGCCGCGAACCGCCGGGCGAGGTCGGCGTGCCGGGCGCCGCGCACCACCGCGATGGCGTCGATGATGACCGGCGTGCCGCTGCGCGGGAACGTGTAGCCTAACGGCTGGCCTTCGTGGATGTTGAGCATGAGGTCGGGCAGGTCCCACAGCGTGATCAGCCCCTCCCGGCGGCCGAGCATCTCGGTCATCAGCGTGGGATTGAACACGTACTGCTTGGTCTGGGCGTCGAGCCGCCGGAGCCAGCGCACGCCCGCCGCGGTGTCGCCGGTGGCGCGGAGGCTGCGCTCCATGACCATGCCGAAGATGGCCCGCATCGTGCCGCTGGCCAGGGGGTCGCGGATCAGGACCTTGCCGGCCCACTTGGGATCGAGCACGTCGTCCCAGTCGTGCGGCGCGGAGGCGCTGTCGAGCACCTGCGCGTTGTAGGCGATGACCGCGGGCGTGAGGTACACCGACACCCACAACGAGTCGCCCGACGTGGTGGTCAGGAGCGACTCGCGCGCGGCGCGCTCGAACAGCACGTGCGGACCGCCGAACCACAGGTCGGCCTGCGGGTTGGCCCGCTCCGAGCGGATGCGGTCGAAGGCGTCCTGCGAGCCCATGTCGAGCCAGCGCACGTCCACGTCGGGGTTTTCCGCCTCGAACCGCCGCTCGAGCAACGAGAGCAGATCGCGGCCGTGCGGCGAGTAGATCAAGAGCGGCGTGCGGGAATGGCCGGAACACGCGGCGAGCAGGGCGCACGCACCCAGCCGCGCGGCGGCGGCCGCCGCCTTACGGAACCGCATCCGGCGTCATGGCGAGCAGGTTCATGAACAGGCGGTACGCGCCGGGCACGCCGGCCGGCAGCTGCCGGAAGAAGGCCAGCCCCGTATAGGTGTAGAGCCCGCGCCCATAGCGGGCGACCAGCAGCCCGCCGCGCAGCCGCTCGCCGGCGTCGCCCATCTCGAGCAGCGGACGGTAGGCGCTGTCCCAGTCGTGCGCGAAGTACAGGCCGCGCTCCTGGACCCAGTCGTCCCAGTCGGCGGGGCCGATGGCGTTCGGCGCACGGAACGCCGGATCGGACGGATCGAGCAGCGTCACCGGTGCGTGCTCGTCGGTCACGCGGTCGTGCGGCCGGGCAATGCTCAGCGGATAGGGCGCGAAGCCGCCCTGAATGAACGGATACTGCTGGTACTGCACCACGACGCGGCCGCCGGCACGCACGTAATCGAGCAGACGTCCGTTGTTCGCCACCAGCGCCGGATCGGTCTCGTAGGCCCGACTGCCGATTACGATGACGTCATACGCGGACAGATCGCCGCGCTCCAGGTCCTGCGGCGAGAGCACTTTGATCGGCAGCCCGACCGCCTCGAGCGCCTCCGGCACCCGGTCGGCGGCCCCGCGCACGTAGCCGACCAGCCGCACGGGCGGAAGGGTGAGCGGGGCGACGGTCACCTGCGTCACCGCGTCGGCCACCCACGACATCGGCCGAATGTGCGGGTAGTCGATGACCACACTCGCTCGCGACTCGGCCGGCGCGCCCGCTTCACCGGCCTGCGCGACGGCGCGGATGACGTAGCGGCCGGGCGCCAGCTGGGCCGGCGCGCGGACGTCGAACGTGAACGACTGCCGCGTCTCCTGACCGGCGAGGGTAAACGGCTGCGGCGCCACCGCCGGCCAGCCGGCCGGCACGTCGAGACGCACGAAGCCAGTGGTGGTGTCGCGGCTGCCGTGCACCAGCTCCACGCTCAGGCGGCGCGTCTGGCCCCCGGCCGCGGCCGGCCACACCAGCTCGCCGGGCGACAGCGCGACGCCGACCCTCGGGACCACGATGACCGGCTTGCGCTGCTCGCCGAACGCCGGATCGTCGAACCGGTAGGCCACCTCGCGTCGCAGCGTGACCGGGACGCCGAGCACCTCCAGGTCGAAGCGCGCCTCGAGCAGCGGCGGGTCGAGCGGCTCCCCGCGCAGCGAGTCGGCCACGCCCGACCAGTCGTACAGCGCGCCGATGCGCGGTCGCGTGAGGAAGTAGGGTTGCGTCAGCTCCGCGTCGGGCGGGACATGGACGCTGAACCGCGCGACCGGCACGCGCCCGGACGCGAAGAACGACGGACCGCCGTCCGGCGCATCGGCGGTCCCGAGCGGCGCGACGTCCCACCCCGCGGGCGCCTCAATGACGATGCCGCGCGTCCGCACGGCGGCGTCGCCGGCATTCCACACCGTGGCGCCGACCTGCACCGCCTGCCCCGGCACGACCCGTCCGTCGTCGGCCACCGCATCCACCACGACGTTCGCCGCCGTGGCGATGGCTTCCTCGAGCAGCGGTTCCTTGTTCCGCAGGAACGCCGGCGGCGCGTGGCGCCGCAGCTCTTCCAGCGCCGCCGTCAGCAGCGGGACCACCGCGCCCATGCGGTGCGGGTCGGCGATGGCGCGCGCCGAATCGATGAGCGCCTGGTAGCGGGCGAGCCCTGGCCCGAGCGAGGTGTCGACGCCGGCGAACAAGCCACCGTTCGGCGCGGCATCGGCACCGCGCGCGGTCTCGACGAGCGCGAGCCGCACCGCGGAGGGTCCGAGCCGCTGCAGCTGGCCCATCTCCTGCGACCGGTGGAGGCTGCGCCCCGCCATGGCGATCTGGAGGTACGACTTGCCGGCCAGCGGGTCGAGCGTCGTGTCGGGGAGCGTCAGCGTGGGCGTACCCTGAAACCGCGCGCTCTCGTAGAACTTCACCGGGCCCCACGCCGAATCGCGCAGCAACTCGAAGGCCGCGCGCGCCACCACGCCCGACACCTGGTGCTGGCCGTGCCCGTCGCGCGGCGTGCCGGTGAACACCGACACGATGACCTGGGGCCGGAACCGCCGGATGATGCGCGCGACATCGGCCACCATGGTGTCCCGGGGCCAGAACCGGAGCGACTCGTCCAGCGTCTTGGAGTAGCCGAAGTCGAACGCGCGCGAGAAGTACTGGTGCGCGCCGTCGAGCGAGCGCGCCGCCAGCAGCTCGCCGGTACGGATCAGGCCCAGCTGCTCGCCCAGCTCCGGGCCGATCAGATTCTGCCCGCCCTCTCCGCGCGACAGCGACAGGTACGCGGCGTCGACGCCCATGCCGCGCGAGAGCAGCGCCAGCAGTTCCGTGTCCTCATCGTCCGGGTGCGCGGCGATCATCAACACCCGCTTGTTCTGGTCGAGCCGGTCCAAGGCCCGCTCGAGCGCCGTGAAACCGCCGCTGCTCGGCGGCGCGATCTGCTGGGCCACGAGGACCGCAGGCATCAGGACGAGTGCGAGGAGGACGCGGACGGTTCGCTGCACGAGTGCGACCTTTCTACTAGTAGAAGGCGGTGGAAGCTAACCGGGCCAACGGCGACGGGAAATCCGGCCTTGGCATCGCGCCTTGCGTGATGCAGACACAGTGGACAAATGCAATCATGACAGGCGCAATTAGCAACAGCTAAAGTTAGTAACATGCTTGCTGGCAACAACATACAAAATGCGTTGCTTCGGCACAGCACTTGTACTGTGAATGGGCATGACCATACGCGTTGTCTCCTCGCTCTCGCAGCCGGATGCGGACCTTCCCATCTGGCTCAGTCGCGCGATTGACGCCGGGCTCTCGGGCGCCGACGCCGCCGCCATGCTCATCCGCCTCGCGGCCGGCGCCGTCCACGCCAAGGACCCCGACCAGGCGCTGCGTCACCAGGACGCCGGGCGCCGGCTGGCCGGCGCGTTCGCGATTCGTCACCTGCTGGACACCGCCCGCGACCGGTCGGCTGGATTGACCACCCTCGCCGTGGCGCTCCGGTTCCGCGGCCCGGACGTCATCGATCCGTTGCTGGAGCGTCTCCACGCGGCCGACGATCAGGCCGCGCGCCGCGTCTATCTGCAACTCGCGATTGCGCTCGGCCGGTTCCCGGAGATCCGCGGGCCGCTGGTCGCGCGGCTGCAGCGCGACCTCGACCACCCGCTGTGGTTCGTCGTGCGCAACGCGATCGGGCTGCTGGTGGACATCGGCGCCGACGTGCCGGCGCGTCACGATCTGGCGACCCATGCGCACCGCCAGGTCCGGCTCGCGCTGGCGAAGGCGATGGCTCGGCGGCCCGCCGATCCGAGCGCGCTGGACACGCTGATGTTCCTCCTGGGCGATCCGGACACGAGTGTCCGGTACGCGAGCGTCGTGGCGCTGGGCGCGGCGGACACGCCGCGCGGCCGCCGGGCGCTGTCGCTGCACGCCGGCGCCGAGACGGACCCCGAGGTCCTCCACGCGACGCGGACGATCATCAAGCGCCGGGACGTGCGCCGCATCGCCTGAGCGCCCCCGCACGCCCCGTGCTCTTCGCCGTAGCGCCGGTTGACTCCCCCTTTTCGCGCCGTTAACTCTTGCCGAGATGCCCGACGACCTGCGGAGTTGGCGGCGCGAGTTTCCGATTCTCGCGTCCACGACCTACCTGATCTCGAATTCGCTCGGCGCCATGCCGCGCGGCACGGCCGAGCGGATGGCGGAGTACGCGCACGTCTGGGGCACGCGCGGGGTGCGCGCCTGGGAGGAGGGCTGGTGGGAGATGCCGGTGCACGTGGGCGACATGGTCGCCCCCATCATCGGCGCGCCCGCGGGCTCCATCACGATGCACCAGAACGTCACGATCGCCGAGGCCATCGTGCGCTCGTGCTTCCGTCCCACCGGCAAGCGCAACCGGGTCGTGTGCGAGACCGAGAACTTCCCGTCGGTCATGTACCTCTATGGCGCCCAGCCCGACCTCGAGCTGGTCACGGTCCCGTCCGAGCGGCTCGCCGACGCGATCGACGAGCGCACGCTGCTGGTGCCGATGTCGCACGTGCTGTTCAAGAGCGCCCGGATCCAGAACGTGCCGGCGGTGGTGGAGCGCGCGCACGCGGTCGGCGCGCACGTGGTCCTCGACTGCTTCCATTCGGCCGGCGTGCTGCCCTTCAGCGTCACCGAGCTGGACGTGGACTTCGCGGTGGGCGGTTGCCTCAAGTGGCTGTGCGGCGGACCCGGCAACGGCTGGCTGTACGTGCGGCCCGACCACGCGGACCTCGAGCCCGCGTTCACCGGCTGGCAGGCACACGCGGCGCCGTTCGATTTCGCGCCGCCGCCGATCACGCGCGTGAAGGGCCCGATGCGCTGGCTCAACGGGACGCCGCAGATCCCGGCGCTGTACGCGGCCACCGAAGGGCTGCGCATCGTCCGGGCGATCGGGGTCGAGGCCATCCGCCGCCACAACGCGGCGCTCACGCAGCGCCTCTTCGAGGCGGCCCACGCCCAGGGCTGGCCCTCCATTACTCCCGCGAATCCCGACGAACGCGGCGGAACGGTGTGCGTCAACCCGCCGGACGCCGCCGAGATCGCCCAGGACCTGCTGGCGCGCAACATCCTGATCGACTACCGCCCCGACGCCGGCATCCGGATCGCGCCGCACTTCTACACGACGGCCGACGAGTGTGACGCGGTGATGTCCGAGATCGCCGCGATCGTCCACGGGCGGCCGCGCCTGCGCGTCACGCGCGCGTGAGGCTGTTCGACATTTCACGCCCGGTCGGCCCCGGCACGTGGGTCTGGCCCGGCGACCGGCCGCTCGAGCTGGGCCGCACCTGGAAAATGGAAGACGGCGCGAGCGTGAACGTCGGCCACGTCACGATGAGCGTGCACGCCGGCACCCACATGGACGCGCCGTATCACTGCCTGCCGAGCGGCGCCACCTCGGAGCAGATCGACCTGGCCGCGTGCATCGGGCCGTGCGTCGTCACGACGCTCGACGGGCTCGCCGCCGCGCGCGGCGCCGAACGGATTCTCGTCCGGGCGAACGGCGGCGCGCCCACGGCCGAACAGATCGGCGGCCTCGCGCCGCTCAAGCTGTTCGGGACGGACTTCCATTCCGTTGATCCGCTGGACTCCACGACGCTCGACGCGCACCACGCGCTGTGGCGCGCGGGCGCGGTGATCCTGGAGGAGCTGGTGCTGGATGAGGTGCCGGAGGGCGCCTACGAGCTGATCGCGCTGCCGCTCAAGCTGGTGGGGATGGACGGTGCGCCGGTGCGCGCCGTGCTCGTTTCGCGCTAGGCCCGCTCAGGTCGCGATGGTGTTGCGGCCTTGATCCTTGGCCCGGTACAGCGCCGCGTCGGCAGCGCCGACCAGCTGTTCCGTGGTGGGCCACTCCGACTTGCCGTCGAACGCGGCCACGCCGGCCGACAGCGTGATCGTCTTGCTGGTGCGGCCCGTGGCGATGGGCAGGGCCGACACCGCCTGCCGGAGCCGCTCGGCCGCGAGGATCCCGCCGTCGACGCTCGTCGAGGCGAGCACCGCGACGAACTCCTCGCCGCCATACCGGCCCAGCCAATCCACCGCCCGGCCCGCTTCACCGAGGCGCCGCCCGATCTCGGCCAGCACCCGGTCGCCGGCCTGATGGCCGAGCGTGTCGTTGATCTGCTTGAAGCGGTCCACGTCCATCATGATGACCGTAATGGCCTGCTTGACGCGCGCGGCGCGGCGGATCTCCCGCTGGAGCGCATCCATCACCACTTCGCGACGGTAGAGACCCGTCAGGCGGTCGTACAGCGCCGCCGTCTCCGCCTCGGCCAGCCGATGTCCCGCCGACGCCGTCAGGCCGAGCACGAACGCCACGCAACCCACCAGCAGGAGCCACGGGTAGCTGCTGCCGAGCGAGAACAGCCCCCAGCCGGCAAGCACGTTCAGGATGATCGCGACCGCGAACAGCAGCGCGCCCCACAGGACCGGCGCGACATGCTCGGAGCCGCGCAGCCGCTGCCGCGCCGCGACCGCCACCGCCCCGGCGCCGAACAGCAAGGCGCCCGGATCGAGCAGATACGACTCCAGCAGGCGCAGGTCGTCCCACGCCGGGACGAACACGGCCAGCGCCGCGACGGCGAGGAAGAACAGCCCGAACACCAGCAGCAGCCGGTCGTCCTCGAGGTCGAACAGCCGGCGAAACGCGAAGCACGCGGCCGCCAGGGCCGCGGCCCCGAAGGCCATGAACAACCGGAACCAGAACACCACCGGCGACACGGCGACGCGCGTGGCGGGCATCCACACGACGAAGAACAACGCGAGGGCGGCGCACAGAGCGGCCAGCGCCAGGTGGACCCGTGCGTCGTCGCGCCGGCTCCACAACACGATCTGCCCCAGGCCGATCCCGACCAGCAGCAGCGCCATCCCGAGGAACAGGCCGTCGAGCGTGAGGTCGTCGGCTTGCAGGTCGCTCATGGACCCGATCGTGACGTCGCCGGTGATGCCGCCGCGGCTCTCGCCCGAGTACACGCGCAGGGCGATGGTATGCGCGCCCGGCCGGACCAGCGCGGGCGGGAGCGGCACGACCACCGGCGTCGCGCTGCGCGCGCGATAGCGCGGCGGGAAGCCGCCGAGTTCGCCGATCAGCTCGCCGTCCACGAACAACTGCCACGCGACCTCCACGCTCGCGACCCGAATCCCGATCGGCTCTGACGGCATCGTGTCGAGAGCGAACCGCGCGCGGTACCAGCCGAAGCCGCTGGTGCCGGCCGGCCAGTGGCCGGGAACCGCGACCCGGACCCACCCGGTGTCCGCGGCGTCAGGACGAGCGAACGCGGCCGAATCGCCGGCGTGGAAGCGCCACAGGCCCGCGAGATCGGCGGAGCCGGTCGCGGGCACCTGAAACGGTTGCTGGAGCAGTAAGGCGAGTAGCACGGGCAGCATTGTGGCCGATAACCTACCACGCGAAACGGACGACGGCGAGATATCTTCTACCCATGACCGCCACAGCCGCTGCTCCGAAAAGCCAGGTCACCGAAGCGGAAGCCCGGGACGTCGCGGAAGCCGCGCGAGAGACCGAATGGCACTCGCCCAGCTTCGTCGCCGAGCTCTTCGATGGCAGGCTGCGGATGGACCTGATCCATCCCTATCCCGAACCGGCCGCCGCCGACGACGCGAAGGCGCGTCCGTTTCTCGACAAGCTCAAGACGTTCCTGCGCGAGAAGGTCGACGCCGACCGGATCGATCGCGAGCGCAAGGTGCCGCCGGAGGTCGTCCAGGGACTGAAGGACCTCGGCGCGTTCGGCATCAAGATCCCCGAAGAATACGGCGGCCTGGGACTCTCGCAGTTCCACTACACCAAGGCGATGGGGCTGGTTTCCAGCGTGTGCGGGTCAACCACCGCCCTGCTGTCGGCGCACCAGTCCATCGGCGTGCCCGGACCGCTCAAGATGTTCGGCACGCCCGAGCAGAAGAAGAAGTACCTGCCGAAGCTCGCCAAGGGCATGATCAGCGCGTTCGCCCTGACGGAGCCCGGCGTCGGATCCGACCCGGCCGCCATGGAGACCACGGCGGAGCCCACGCCCGAAGGCGACTGGATCCTCAACGGCGAGAAGCTGTGGTGCACCAACGGCACCAACGCCGAGGCGCTGGTGGTCATGGCGCGCACGCCGGCCAAGGTCGTGAACGGCAAGGAGCGCAAGCAGATCAGCGCCTTCATCGTCGAGACGAGCTGGCCGGGCGTCGAGGTCGTGCACCGCTGCGAATTCATGGGCCTGAAGGGCATCGAGAACGGCGTCCTCAGGTTCACCAACGTGCGGGTGCCGAAGGACAACCTGCTGTGGGGCGAGGGCAAGGGGCTCAAGCTCGCGCTCATTACCCTCAACACCGGGCGCCTCACGCTGCCGAGCTCGTCGGTGGCGGCGGCGAAGCGGTGCATCGAGATCTCCCGGCAGTGGGCGAACGCGCGGGTGCAGTGGGGCAAGCCGGTGGGCCGGCACGACGCCATCGCGCAGAAGATCGGCATGATGGCGGCCAACGGGTTCGCGCTCGAGGCGGTGGCCGAGCTGTGCTCGCTGCTCGCCGACAAGGGCGGTTACGACATCCGGCTCGAGGCGGCCATCGCGAAGCTCTACAACAGCGAGCGCGCCTGGCACATCATCGACGACACGGTGCAGATCCGCGGCGGGCGCGGCTACGAGACGGCCGACTCGCTCCGGGCGCGGGGCGAGACGCCGTGGCCGGTCGAGCGCATCATGCGCGACTTCCGCATCAACCTGATCTTCGAGGGCAGCTCGGAGATCATGCACCTGTTCATCGCGCGCGAAGCGGTGGACCGGCACTTCAAGGTCGCCGGCAAGCTGGTCGATCCGCACGCCACCGCCGGCGAGAAGGTCGGCGCCCTGTTCAAGGCCGCCGCCCACTACGCGCTGTGGTATCCGAGCCGCTGGCTCGCCGTGCCGAGCGCGTTCAAGTTCGGCGGCTTCGGCCGGCTGGCCGGGCACGTGCGGTTCGTGGACCGGATGTCGCGCAAGCTCGCGCGCACCACGTTCCACGCCATGGTCCGGTTCGGCCCCAAGCTCGAGCAGCGGCAGATGGTGCTGTTCCGCCTGGTCGACGTGGGCGGCGAGCTGTTCGCGATGGCCGCGGTGTGCGCCCGGGCCGAGATGCTGCGCCGGAAGGGCCAGCCCGAGGCCGTCGAGCTGGCGGACCTGTTCTGCACCGATGCCCGGCGCCGCGTCCGCTCGGCGTTCCGCCAGGTGTTCAACAACGACGACGTGGCGACGTACCGCGTCGCGAAGGACGTGCTGGCCGGCCGGCACGTGTGGTTCGAGCAGGGTCTGGCGTGAGGGGCCGGTGAGGGCCCCGCGCCGCCTTCTCGCGCCGCCGGCGTGGCGCGTCGCGCTGCCCGCCCTGCTGTGCGGGCTCGCGGCGTGCCCGCACCCGACACCGGCGCCGCGGCCCTCCGACCTCGACTCCACGGCCACGCCGCGCGACTCGATGCGCGCCATCATGTTCGGCGGCGTCGCGGACCCGGTGGGCTTCCTGCTGGAGAACCGCGACAGCCTCGACCTGACCGATGCTCAGCTCGATCAGCTGCGCGCCATCAACCTGGACCTGTTCCGCCACAACGCGCGCATCCAGATCCAGATCGACTCGCTGCTGCCGCCGCCGTCGCCGGACCAGCGCTTCGCGAGCCAGGCGCCCGACCTCTCACCGGAGCAGCGGCACCGCGTCGAGACGCTGGTCGCCGAGCGGAGCCGCAACATCCGCCAGGCCCGCGCGGACGCGTACACGGTGCTCACGCCGGACCAGCGCACCCGCGCCGAAGCGCTCGAGGGGCGGGCCGATCAACGTCGCGCTCGCGACGGCGGGCGCCGGCCGCGCGGCTGAGCGGCGACGCCTAACGTTTCTCCCACCGCTCCACGTTGCGGCGCAGCTGGCGCGCGTGGATCTCCAGATGTTCGGCGTAGATCTCGAGCCACATCGCGACGCCGTAGGACGCCCCCGGCATTTCGGTGTGCGTGCCGGCGCGATCCCACGCCGCGTCCGGGAGCGTGCGCAGCAGGGCCGCCGTCCAGGCGCGCACCGACGCGACCTGCGCCAGCGACAGGTCGAGCGGCAACGCGTGATAGTCGAAGGTCCGCGCCCAGCGGTCCTGGTCGTAGCCCTGAATGGCGGGGCGGTCCTCGCCCACCAGGTAGCGGATCCGTGTGGCGGAGACCGTCTCGCTGTCGGCGCAGTGCGCGACGATCTCGTGCGCGCTCCAGTTGCCCGGCGCGGGGCGCCACCGCCGTGCATCCACCGGCACAGCGGCGAACGCCTCGCGCAGCAGCGCGGGCCCGTTCTCGTAGCGCCGCAACAGCCCTTCCCGCTCGTCCGCCGTCATGGCTGATCTCCCGGTTGGTGCGTGGCGAAATCTAGGCGCCAAAGTCGACTCTGGCGCGCGCATTTGCCCGGTGCGATAATCGGGTTCCATGGAGCGACGCGACTTTCTCAGGGCGGCCGGCGCCGCGGCGCTGGGCGCGGCCGCGCTCCCGCCGCGGGACATGCCGGCCTACGGCCATTCGCCGGGCGAGGGCGCTCGCGCGCACCTCGCGCCCCTCGGGGTCCAGCTGTACACCATGCGCAGCGTGATGCCGCGGGACCCCGAGGGGACCCTGGCGCGGATCGCGCAGATCGGCTACCAGACCGTAGAGTGGTGGGGCGAGTACGGCCGGACGCCCGAGCAGATTCGGGCCCTGCTCGACCGCAACCACCTGCGATCTCCCTCGGGGCACTACGGCCTGGAAGCGCTCGAGGGCGACGCGGTGGACGCCACGCTGCGCGCCGCGCGGACCCTGGGGCATCACTATCTCGTGGTGGCGTCCACGCCGCCCGAGACGCAGACCAGTCTCGACGGCTGGCGCCGGGTGGCCGATCGCTTCAACGTCGCCGCCGAGCGGATCCACCGCGAAGGCTTCCAGTTCGCGTATCACAACCACGACGCCGAGTTTCACGAGCTGGAAGGCCGCGTCCCGTACGACGTGCTGTGCGAGGCCACCGATCCGCACCTGGTGCAGCTCGAAGTCGACCTGTACTGGATCATCACCGGCGGCGGCGACCCGATCGCGCTGTTCCGCCGCTGGCCCGGCCGCGTCCCCATGGTCCACGTCAAGGACCGCACCGCCGACGGCCGCATGGTGGACGTGGGCGCCGGCGCGATCGACTGGCGCGGCATCTTCGCGCACCGCCGCGAAGCCGGCATCCGCTACTACTTCGTCGAGCACGACGATCCGCCCGACCCGTTCGCGTCGATCCAGGCGAGCTACGCGTATCTCAGCAGGCTGGACGTGTAGTGCGGCGTCGGCACTTCCTCGGCGCAGCTCTCGGCGCTCCGTTCGCGGTGTCCGGTGCGCGGGAACGATCCGGTCCGACCGCACACCGCGCCCCGCACACCGCGCCGCGGCTGCGCCAGTCCGTCTGCCGCTGGCCCTATGCGGGCATTCCGCTGCCCCAGTTCGCGCACGCCTGCCACGACATCGGCCTGGCCGCGATCGACCTGCTCCAGCCCGGCGAATGGCCGGTGGCGGCCGACGCCGGCCTGGTGTGCTCGATGGGCTATCCGTCGGCGCGCACGGATTTCATCGCCACGGGCTTCAACGACCCGGCCAACCACGCCCTGCTGCTTCGCGAGCTCGAGGCGACCATTCCGCTGGCCGCGCGGGCCGGCGTGCCGAACGTCATCACGATGTTCGGCAACCGGGGCGCCCTGAGCGACGCGGCGGGAGCGGACGCCTGCGTGGCCGGCCTGTCGCGCATCGCGCCGCTGGCCGAGCAGGAAGCCGTCACGGTGTGTGTCGAGCTGCTCAACTCCAAGGTGGACCACCACGGCTACATGGGTGACCACACGGCGTGGGGCGCCGACGTGATCCGGCGCGTCGGATCGCCGCGCGTCAAGCTGCTCTTCGACATCTACCATATGCAGATCATGGAAGGCGACATCATCCGCACCATCCGGGACAATGCTGCGCTGATCGCGCACTTCCACACCGGCGGCGTGCCGGGTCGCCACGAGCTGGACGACACGCAGGAGCTGGATTGGCGCGGCATCGCCGGCGCGATCGCCGACACCGGCTTCACCGGCTACGTCGCGCACGAGTTCGTGCCCACCAAAGACCCGCTCACGAGCCTGCGCGAGGCCGTGGCGGTCTGCACCGTCTGAGGACACCCGTGCCCCAGCAATCTCCGCGCGTCCAGTACGATGCCGTCGTCGTCGGCTCCGGAGCCGGCGGCGGGATGGCCGCCTACGTTCTGACCCACGCCGGCGCGCGGGTCTGCGTGCTCGAGGCCGGCGTGCCGTGGGACAACACCACCGACTCCGCCATGCTGCGCTGGAATTACGAAACGCAGCGCCGCGGCGCGGCCACCCGCGAGCGGCCGTTCGGCGAGTTCGACGCGTGCATCGGCGGGTGGGACATCGACGGCGAGCCCTACACGCGCGCCCCGGGTACCGCCTTCTCGTGGTGGCGCGCGCGCATGATAGGCGGCCGCACCAATCACTGGGGACGGATCTCGCTGCGGTTCGGTCCGGACGACTTCCGCCGCGGCGACCTCGACGGCCTTTCGCCCAGTTGGCCGATCTCCTACGAAGACCTTGCGCCCTACTACGACCGGCTCGACCGCCTGGTCGGCCTCTACGGCAGCGTGGAAGGTCTGCACAACGAACCCGACGGCATCTTCCTGCCGCCGCCGCGGCCCCGCGCCTACGAGTTGCTGGTGATGGACGCCGCCAAGCGGCTCAACGTGACGTGCGTGCCCGCGCGGCTTTCCATCATCACGCGCTCGATCCACGGGCGGCAGGCATGCCACTACTGCGGCCAGTGCAACCGCGGCTGCTCGGTGAACGCGAACTTCTCGAGCACCAACGTGCTGCTGCCCCCGGCGCGCGCGACCGGCCGCCTCACGGTCAAGACCGGCGCGATGGCGCGCGAGGTGACCGTGGACGCCCGCGGCCGCGCCACCGGCGTCACGTACATCGACAAGGCGACCGGAACGGAGCGCCACGTCGCAGCGCGGGTGGTGGTGCTCGCCGCGAGCGCGTGCGAGTCGGCGCGGCTGCTGCTCAACTCGACGTCGTCGCGGTTCCCGCACGGGCTCGCGAACGGCAGCGGCCAGGTCGGCCGCGACATCACCGACACGACCGGAACCGACGTCGCCGGCTTCATCCCCCGCCTCACCAACCGCGTGCGCTACAACGAGGACGGCGTCGGCGGGATGCACGTGTACATGCCCTGGTGGATGGACAACCGGCAGCTCGACTTCCCGCGCGGCTATCACATCGAAGTGTGGGGCGGGATGCGCATGCCGGGCGCCGGCATCTTCGGCGGCCTCGAGCGCTATCCGCACGGCGGCGGCTGGGGCCGGCAGCTCAAGCAGGACTGCCGCGACCTGTACGGCACGACCATCGGCTTCTCCGGCCGCGGCGAGATGATCCCGAATGCCGGGAGCTGGTGCGAGATCGACCCCGAGGTGAAGGACCGCTGGGGCATCCCGGTGCTGCGCTTCCACTGGCAGTGGACCGACCACGAACTCAACCAGGTGCGTCACATGCAGCAGACGTTCCGGTCGCTGGTGGACGCGATGGGCGGCCACGTGTTCGACCCGATGCCCGGCCCGGACAAGGGCTACGGCATCGCGGACGGCGGTACCATCATCCACGAGGTCGGCGGCGTCAAAATGGGAAGCAACCCCGACGCGTCGGCGCTGAACGCCTACTGCCAGGCGCACGAGGTGCCGAACCTGTTCGTCACCGACGGCGGGCCGTTCGTGTCGCAGGCCGACAAGAACCCCACCTGGACGATCATGGCGCTGGCGTGGCGGACGGCGGAGCGGATCGCCACCCTCAGGCGGCAGCGGGCGATATGACCCTGGACCGCCGTGAAGCGTTAGGCGCCATGGGCGCCCTGGTGGTCGGCGCAGCCGGCCTCCCCTCGACCCGGGACCGGTACGACCGCCTGGTTCGGAGCGGCGCGCAGCAGCCCGCGTTCTTCGCCGAAAGCGAGCGCGCGCTCATGACCGTCCTGGCCGACATGGTCATCCCGCGCGACGAGAAGTCCGGCAGCGCGACCGACTCGGGCGCCCTGCCCTTCATGGAGTTCGTGCTCTCGGAATCGCACGCCGCCACCCAGCAGGCCTGGCACGCGGGCGTGGCCTGGTTCGACGCCGAGAGCAACCGCCGCTTCCAGACCGGCTTCGCGGCGGCCACGGATCCGCAGCGCGGCCAGATCCTCGACGACGTGGCGTGGCCGGCACGCGCGACCGAGGCGTTCAGGGATCAGGCCGCGTTCTTCAATCACCTCCGCGACCTCGTGGCCTCGGCATTCTTCTCGAGCCAGATGGGCGTCGGAGATCTCGGCTACCTGGGCGGCGTCGCCAACCCGAACTGGCAGGGCGCGCCCCCCGAGGCCACCGGCCCGCTCGGCGTCAGCTACACCGACTGGGACGCGAGGTACGGCGGCGGTCGAGCGAGCCGGGGGAGGAGCGAGTGAGCCGGCCACTCGGCATCGGGATCATCGGCAGCGGCTTCAACGCGCAATTTCACCTGCGCGCGTTCCAGCACGTGCGCGACTGCGAGGTGCTGGGCATCTGGAGCCCCAACCAGGCGAACGCGGCCGCCACGGCGCGGCTCGCGCGCACGCTGGATGTGGGCGACGCCCGGCCGTTTCGATCCATCGCGGCCATGGTGGCCGACCCGCGGATCGGCGCGATCTGGCTGTGCGGCCCGAACCAGGCGCGGATCGCCAACGTCGAAGAGATCGTGGATACCATCGAGCGCGGCCGCGGCGAGCTGATCGGGCTGGCCTGCGAGAAGCCGCTGGCGCGCAACGTGGCTGAGGCGCGCGAGCTGCTCGCCATGGTCCGGCGCGTGCGGCTCAAGACCGGTTACCTCGAGAATCAGGTGTTCGCGCCGCAGGTCGAGGCCGGGCGCGGCCTGCTGTGGGCGCGGGGCGCGCGGCTCACCGGCCGCCCCTTCCTCGCACGCGCGGCCGAGGAGCACAGCGGTCCGCATCGGCCGTGGTTCTGGCAGGGCAAGCTCCAGGGCGGAGGCGTGCTGAACGACATGATGTGCCATTCGGCGCTGGTCGTCCGTCACCTGCTGACCGAACCGGGCAAGCCGCTTGCGACCGTCAGGCCGAAGCGGATCACGGCGCACATCGCTTCGCTCAAGTGGTCGCAGCCCGCCTACGCGAAGCGGCTCGCCAAGGCCATGCCCGGCGTCAACTACCGGCGCGCGCCGGCCGAGGACTTCGCGAGCGTCACCATCGACTTCGTGACCGACCAGGGCCAGACCGTGATGGGCGAGGCGACGACCTCCTGGAGCTACGTGGGCGCCGGCCTCCGACTCTCGGCCGAGTTGTTAGGTCCCGAGTACTCGCTGGCGTGGAACACGCTCGACACCGGCCTCAAGCTGTTCTTCTCGCGCGAGGTCAAAGGCCGCGCCGGCGAGGACCTGGTGGAGAAGCAGAACGCCGAGATGGGGCTGATGCCGGTGGTGGCCGAGGAGTACGCCGCGTACGGGTACGTCAATGAGAACCGGCACTTCGTTCGCGTGTTCCAGGGAAAAGCGAAACCGCTGCTGACGTTTGCGGACGGCCTTGAGGTTGTGCGCGTGCTCATGACGGCCTACAAGAGCGCCGAGGCCGGCACGACGCTGTCGTTCCCGCCGCGCGGCCTGGACACGTTCGTGCCGCGGGTGGCGAAGGGAACGTGGCGGCCCTGACCCACAACCGAAGGGACGGCAGGACGATGCGCATCTGGATTGCGGCGGCCGGCGCCGCCCTGATGGCGGCCGCGACTCCGCGGCCTGCCGTCGCGCAGCAGCACCAGGAAGGCCCCACCCCGCCCGGCGCCCGGTGGGCCGTGCACTCATGGGAACGCCCGCGCCCTCCGGTCGTGGCGCCCGGACCCGAGCGCGGGCCCGTCCCGCCCCCGGCCGACGCCATCGTTCTATTCGACGGCCACACGCTGAACGGCTGGGAGACCGCGCCCGACTCCGGGCAGCCGGCTACGCCGGCCCGCTGGATCGCGCGCAACGGCGTGCTCGAGATCAACCCTGGGACCGGCTCGATCCGCACCACCCGCGCCTTCGGCGACGTGCAGCTGCACATCGAGTGGTCCGCGCCAACCCCGCCGCACGGCGAGAGCCAGGAGCGGGGCAACAGCGGCGTGTTCCTGATGAGCCACTACGAGATCCAGGTGCTGGACTCCTGGCACAACGACACCTATCCCGACGGCCAGGCGGGCGCGATCTTCGGCCAGACCCCGCCGCTCGTGAACCCCATCCGCCCGCCGGGCCAGTGGAACACGTACGACGTGATCTTCCACCGACCGCACTTCGCCCCCGACGGCTCGGTGACGGAGCCGGCGCGCATCACGCTGTTCTTCAACGGAGTGCTGGCGCAGGACAACACCGTGCTGACCGGGCGCACCGTGTACATGCAAATCGCGCGGTATACGCCGCACGAGGACCGGCTGCCGCTGCTGCTCCAGGACCACGGCATGCGGGTCCGCTTCCGGGACATCTGGGTGCGAGAACTGCCCGACAGCCTGCCCTAGGCGGCCGCACCGCCGGCCCCGCGAATTCCGAGAGCCAGCGACGTTGTTTGCCCGCGGCGCGGTCGGCTAGCTTGCCGCTGCCACGCGGAGGCCCGAAGTGACGCACAAGACGGTTCTGATCACCGGAGCGAACGGCGAGATCGGCCACGGCCTCATCCACCACCTCGCCGAGGCCGGCGGCGTGGACGTGGTCGCCATGGATCTCCAGCCGCTCGACCCGGCGCTGAGCGCGAAGTGCGTGCGGGTCGTGGCGGGCGACATCCTGAACACGCAGCTCATCGACACGGTGTCCGCCGCGTTCCACTTCGACGCCGTGTATCACCTGGCCGCGCTGCTCTCGACGCGCGCCGAGCGCCAGCCGGTGCTCGCCCACCGCGTCAACGTTGACGGCACCCTGAACCTGCTCGAGATGGCGGTCACCCAGGCGCGCGTCCAGGGTCGCCCGCTGACGTTCCTCTATCCCAGCTCGATCGCCGTGTACGGCCTTCCGAGCCTGGAGGCCAAGGCGAAGGCCGGCGCCATCCGCGAGACCGAGTGGTGCGCGCCCCACACGATGTACGGGATCAACAAGCTCTACTGCGAGCAGCTGGGCCAGTACTACACGCGCTTCTACCGCCAGCTCGACCAGGGCCTCGTGCCGCAGCCGGTGGATTTCCGCTGCCTGCGCTTCCCCGGCCTGATCAGCGCCGACACACTGCCGGCCGGCGGCACCAGCGACTTCGGCCCGGAGATGCTGCACGCGGCGGCCCGGGGTGAGCCGTACGCCGCCTTCGTGCGCGACGATACGCGCATTCCGTTCATGGCCATGCCTGACGCCGTGCGCGCGCTGCTCGCGCTGGAGGCCACGCCGCCCGACGCGCTCGCCCAGCGCGTGTACAACGTCCGCGCCTTCAACCCGTCCGCCGCTGAGTTCGAGACCCTGGTACGCCGCGCCTTCCCGGCCGCGCGCACCACCTTCGCGCCCGATCTCAAACGGCAGGCGATCCTCGACAGTTGGCCTGAGGATGTGGATGACGACGCCGCTACCCGCGACTGGGGCTGGCGGCCGCGCTACGATCTCGCCGGCGCTTTCACCGAGTATCTGCTGCCGGCCGTGCGGGCGCGGTACGCCGCGCGCTGACGGGCGCCGCAGCCGACCCGCAAGCGACGCGGCGCACCGCGCGAGGCGCTAGTAGCTCCAGCCCTGCCGGTAGGTCGGCGTGATCCAATCCGCCGGCAGACTGGTGACGATGTTCCCGCTCGCCGGATCCACGTTGAGCGGCGTTCCCGCGCGCTGCGCCAGGCACCCCAGCAGCACCATCTCGGTGAGCCCCGTGGCGTGGTCGCGGAAGTCCGAGCCGGCGTGCCCGCCGGTCGTGATGGCGTTCAGGAACTCGGCGTACACGCCGCCGGGAATCCGCGGGTAACGGATCGGCAGCGGGTGCGCGGTCACCTGCGCCATTTTGGCCGCGTCGAGCAGCCGCGGGTTCTCGGCGTACACGCCCGACGTCATCTTGCCGCCGTCGCCGATCCACAACTGTCCGCCGTCGTCCGAGTAGGGCCACGCCTCGGTCGCCGGCCATTCCGCCGGGCGCGGCGGCACCAGGCCGCCGTCGTTCCACACCACGGTCAGGGCCGGCCGGCTCCCCTTCGCCGGAAAGTCGAACCTGATGCGCGACGCCTTGGGCGCGGTCTCCGGGTAGAGCGGGGTCGTCTCGGCCTCGATGTGCGACGGATAGCCGAGGTCCAGGATCCAGTACGCGGCGTCCATGATGTGGCAGGCCATGTCGCCTAACGCACCGGTGCCGAAATCCCACCAGCCGCGCCACCGGAACGGGCAGTAGTCGGGCGCGTAGGGCCGCTCCGGCGCCGGCCCGAGCCACAGGTTCCAGTCGAGCGTGGGCCGCGGGTTGTAGGCCTGCACCGGCCGGTCGAGGCCCTGCGGCCAGATCGGCCGGTTGGTCCAGAAGTGCACTTCCTTGACCGTGCCGATCAGTCCGCCCTCGAACCACTCACGCATCAGCCGCACGCCGTCGCCCGCGTGACCCTGGTTGCCCATCTGCGTCACCAGCCGCGGCCGGGCCTGGGCCGCCGCGCGCACCGCGCGCGCTTCGGCGATCGTCCGGGTCAGCGGCTTCTGGGTCCGGCAGTGCTTGCCCGCCTGGAGTGCCAGCAGCGTGGCCGCGGTGTGGTTGTGGTCCGGCGTGGTGACGGTGACCGCGTCGATCCCGCGCTCGCGGTCGATCAGTTCGCGGTAGTCCTTGTAGCGCCGCGCCTGCGGGAACTCGCGGTAGCTGTCCGCCGCCGCCTCGTCGTCCACGTCGCACATCGCGACGATGGTGCCGCCCGCCGCCGCGATGCCGTGGACGTCGTTATGGCCCATGCCGCCCACGCCGATACTCGCGACGTTCACCGTGTCGCTCGGCGCGCGGTAGCCGCGGCCCAGCACGTGGCGCGGCACGATCGTCACGGCGGCCAAGCCCGCCGAGTCCCTGAGAAACGCCCGCCTCGATCTCGTCATGGTCACCCCGGGAGTGCTTCGGCCGCCGCGGCTTCCGCGGATACTTTCGGCCGGAACAGTCCGAAGAACAGGAGGAAGATGGCCGCCGCCATCACGGCCGGCACCATCCAGATGGACCGCCAGTCGTGGGCGCCGCCCGGCAACGCGTAGTGGTCCACCACCCGCCCCGCCACCACGACCGCACCGATCAGATATCCCAGACCGTTGGTTACGAAATTCAGGAACCCCTGCGCCGCCGCGCGGATCTTCACGCCCGCGCGCTGGTCGGTGTAGATCTGCCCGCTCACGAAGAAGAAGTCGTAGCACACGCCGTGCAGCAGGATGCCGATGTAGATGAGACCCATCGCCGACTGCGGATCGCCGTAAGCGAAGCACACGTAGCGCAGCGCCCACGCCGCCATGCCCGCCAGCATGATCAACTTGATTCCACCGCGCGACAGCGCCCACGGCAGCAACAGCATGAAGAACAGCTCGCTCATCTGCCCGAACGTCTGGATGAACGCCGGCTCCGGCGCGTGGATCTCGTTCAGGTACGAGTTGGTGAACGCATAGTAGAACTGGAGCGGGATGCACAGCAGGAAGCTGCCCAGCACGAAGATCGCGAACGAGCGGTCCTTGAGCAGGTCGAGCGCGTCCAGGCCCAGCGCATCGCGCACCGAGAACGGCGCGCCGGCCGCCTTGGGCGGCGTGTGCGGCAGCAGCAGGCAGTAGAACCCCATGACGACCGACGCCGCCGCCGCGATCTGCATCGGCGTGTTCTTGGCGTCCGCCTGGAGAACTTTGCCGACCAGGATCCCGGCCACGATCCACCCGATGGTGCCGAGGACGCGGATGATGGGGAAGTCCCGGGCGGGGTTCGTGACGTGGTGGAACGCGACCGAGTTGGTCAGCGACAGCGTGGGCATGTAGCACAGCGCGTACAACAGCAGGACCGGGAAGAACGTGTGGAAGTCGGGGCGCAGCGACGCCTCGTAGATGAGCGCCGCGCCCGCGAGGTGCAGCACCGCCAGCAGTTTTTCCGACGCGAAGAACCGGTCGGCCACGATGCCCAGGAAGAACGGCGTTACGATTGCCGCGATGGCGGTGGCGGCGTAGGCGTACCCGACTTCGGTCCCCGTGAAGTGCAGGGTCTCGGTCAGGTACGTGGCCATCGTGACGAACCACACCCCCCAGATGAAATACTGGAGGAACATCATCACCGAGAGCCGGAACCGGGTCACGGCAGGACCTTGATGCGGATGTCGCGGAAGTAGACGCGTCCGGTGTGGTCCTGGAGCGCGATGTGGCCGGCGTGCGACATCCCGTACTCGGGCCACTGGCGGAACTTGCTGGCCGCCACTTTCTGCCGCCAATCAGGGCTCCACAGCTCGTAGTCGACCACTTTGACGCCGTTGAGCCAGTGCTCCACGTGCGCGCCGTTCACGATGATGCGCACCTCGTTCCACTGCCCGGGGCGCCGCACCACGTAGGGCGGCGAGGGATACAGCGCATAGTCGGCCCCGGCCGAGGTGAGCCGGTTTCGGCCGTCGGCGTAGCCCGAATCGTCGAGCACCTGCATCTCGGGCCCGCTCATGTACGTGGCCTCGGAATCGGCCTGCGGGTCGCGCACGTGGTACATGATCCCGCTGTTGCCGCCGGGCTCCAGCTTCCAATCGAGCCGCAGCTCGAAGTTGGCGAAGGTGTCGCGCGTGATGATGTCGCCGCCGCCCGGCACGGCGTCGGCAAGCACGCTGTCCGCGACGTGCCAGCCCGCCGGCATCGAGTCCATCCGCCAGCCGCGCCAGGCTGCCGCCGACCTGCCGTCGAACAGCCATCGGAAGCCTTCGGTGCGCTCGCTGTCGCGCTGTGCGGCGCTGTGAGTCACCACCGCGTTCGGGCCGAACACGCGGCCACCCAGCGGCGATCCTGGTGTCTGAGGGGCAGACGAAGGTGCCCCAGCCGATGGCGTCCGGCGATGGCACGCCGCGAGGACAACGATGGCCGCGGTCGCGGCAATCCAGGGAGTTTTCACGGGCACCATCGTATCCCCGACAACGCACCTCGGCAACGGCTTGCGCGAGGGCCGGGACGTGCCGGATCGGCACCCGGCTGTGCCAGGCGGAGACGGTCGTGTCTCGCATCAGGGACGAAACGCCGCCTGGGGTCTGCTGCCAACCGGTTGTCAGGAAGCACTTTATCCCGTGGCACGCCGAATGCCTATACATTGAGGGCATGAGACGCGTGCGTTCGACTCTTCTGGTCCTGGTGGCGCTTGTACTGGCCTCGGCCGCGCCGCTGATGGCGCAGCGCCGTGGTGGTGGCAGCCCGGGCCATTCAACGCCGCGCAGCGGTGGGTCCCCGAGCGGCTCGCATGGCGGCTACTCGCGCGGGGGCGGCAACAGCGGCGGCTCCTCGAGGGGCGGCAACGCGTCGCCGTCGTCCGGCGGCTCCTCGCAGTCGGGCGCGCAGGGGTCGCCAAGCTCCGGCCGGCCCACCTCCGGCAAGATCGGCGCGATCAAGCGCAGTGCCGCGGCGGCACGCGCCAGCGGCGGCACGGTAATCGTCGGGCGCGGCGTGTACCTCGGCGGCTGCTGGGACTGCAATTACTGGGGCTGGTACCACGGCTACTGGGGCTGGTATCGCGGCGGCTGGTGGTACCCGGGGCGCTATCGTGAGCCTGTCGAGCAGCCCGCGGAGGGCCAGGGCTACATGCCCTACCCGTACGCCGAGAACGACGGCACCGGGGCGACGTTCGTGGAGGAGCACACCAGCCGGCGGCCGAGCTATGGCGCGGTGTCCGGACAGTTCTTCTCCGACGTGGGCTCCACGACGATCGCCGGCCGCTTCTCGCTCGAGGGCGCGTACCGCCAGATCCGCGGCGAGGCCGAGTACGGCAACTACGCCGAGCCGCTCCAGAGCAGCACCGACCACTTGCAGACGCTCCGGGTCGGGGTTGGATATCAGCCGCGCCTGGGGAACCACGCCTACCTCATCGCCGGCATCGCGGGCCGCGGCGTGTTCCTCGACGACGGCAGCAAGGCGGGCGGCCCCGAAGGCGAGCTGGGCGTGCAGGCGTTTCCCATGCGGCCCTTCGGCATCGGCATCACCGGCCGGCTCGCCGCGCTCACGTGGAGCGGCGCCAACGACTACTTCACGTTCCGCGAGGTCAACACCACCGGCTCGTTCTTCATCGGGCGCATGGAGCTTCAGGTCGGCTGGCACTACATGAAGGTCGGCGACACGCCGGCGTTCGCGGGGCCGGTCGTGGGGACGCGGGTCTGGTTCTAGCGCTGTAGGCAAGTCCGGCAATCCACCATCCGACGCGGGCGCCGGCGTTGCGAATCCGCCGGCGACCGGCATCTTCCCGGCCATGAGACGACGCGACTTCCTGGCCGCCGCCGGCGGCGCGGCGCTGCTGACCCGCCCGAGCCGCTCGCATGCCTCGCTCCCGTCCGAAGCGGGCCCGACCCAGCTGCCCGAGCTGGACGAAATCACCATCGCGCAGTTGCAGGACGGCCTGGGTGCCGGCCGATTCACCTCGCGCGGCCTGGTGGACGCATACCTCGGCCGCATCGCCGCCGACCGCCAGGGTCCCACGTTGCGCGCGGTCATCGAGACCAATCCGGACGCCGCGTCGATCGCCGACGCGCTCGACGCCGACCGCCGCGCGGGGCGGATCCGCGGCCCGCTGCACGGCATCCCCGTCGTGGTCAAGGACAACGTCGACACCGCCGACCGGATGCACACCAGCGCCGGCTCGCTCGCCCTCGCGACCAACATTGCCGCGCAGGATTCCGGCGTCGCCGCGCGGCTGCGCGCCGCGGGCGCCGTGGTGCTCGCCAAGACCAACATGAGCGAGTGGGCCAACTTCCGTTCGACGCATTCCTCGAGCGGGTGGAGCGGGCGCGGCGGCCAGTGCAGGAACCCCTACGTGCTCGACCGTACGCCCTCCGGCAGCTCGAGCGGCACCGGCGCCGGCGTGGCGGCGAATTTCGCGGCCGCGGGCGTCGGCACGGAAACCGACGGCTCCGTCACCTCGCCGGCGGCGGCCTGCGCCCTTGCCGGCATGAAGCCGACGGTAGGGCTGGTGAGCCGCGCGGGAATCATTCCCATCTCGCACACCCAGGACACCGCCGGCCCCATGGCGCGCACCGTGGCCGACCTGGCGGCGTTGCTCTCGGTCATGGCCGGCAGCGACCCGCGCGACCCCGCCACGGCCCCGGCCGCCGGCCGCGCCGCCGACTACACGCGCGCACTCGACCCCGGCGCGCTGCGCGGCGCCCGCCTCGGCGTGGCGCGCAAGCGCTATACCGGGTACAACGACCACGTCGACGCGCTGTTCGAGACGACGTTAGGCGCCCTGCGCGACGCCGGGGCGGTCCTCGTCGACCCCGCGGACCTCTCGACCGAAGATCACCTCAAGAACGGCGAAGAGCAGACCGTGCTGCTGTTCGACTTCAAGACCGACCTCAATCACTACCTCGCCGGGCTCGCGCCCGACGTCGGCGTGCGGAGCCTGGCCGACCTGATCGCGTTCGACGAGCGCGAGAAGGACCAGGAGATGCCGTACTTCGGCCAGGAGCTGTTCGAGCAGGCGCAGGCGAAGGGCCCGCTCACCTCACCCGCCTATCGCGCGGCGCTCGCGGCGTGCCGCCGCTACTCGCGGGCCCTCGGCATCGACGACACCATGACGAAGCACGGACTCGACGCGATCATCTGCCCGACCCAGTCGGCCGTGACCCCGATCGACGTGGTCAACGGCGACGCGCCCTTCCCGAGCTGCACGACGCCGGCCGCCGTGGCCGGCTACCCGCACATCACCGTGCCCATGGGCCAGGTGTTCGGGCTGCCCGTGGGGCTGTCGCTGTTCGGCCGGGCGTGGAGCGAAGCCAAGCTGATCGGCTACGCGTACGCGTTCGAGCAGGCGACCAAAGCGCGCCGACCGCCGCAATTCCTGCCGACCGTCCAGGTCGGATGACCCTCGGCCCGGCGCGGGTCGGCCTGCTCGCGGGGCTCCTCGCGTCGGCCGTCGCCCTGCCGTCGGTCCGCAACGGGTTCGTGCAGGACGACGCATGGGTCGTCCAGAACCGGCACATCCTGATGTCGCCGCCTTCCGCCGCGGCACTGCTGCGCGAGCCGTTCTGGCCGCGGAGCTTCGGCGGCTCACTGTGGCGGCCGCTCGTTCTCGCGTCGTGGGCGCTCGACTACCGGGTCTCGAGCCGGCCGGCCTGGTTCCACGTCGTCAACGTGGTGTGGGCGGGCGTCGCGGCCGGCCTCCTGGCCGCGCTCGCCGTCGAGCTCGCCGGTGTGCCGGTCGGCCTGATCGCGGGCCTGCTGTTCGCCGTCCATCCGGTTCACGTCGAGGCCGCCTCGAGCATCGTCGGTCGGGCCGAGCTCATGGCCGCCGCGGGCTACGCGATCGCTCTGTTGTGTGCCCTGCGCGCCGAACGGTCGCGGTGGGCGCTGGCGGGTGTCGTGCTGGGAGCGGCGCTGGCGATCGGCTCCAAGGAGCACGCGGCGACCCTGCCCGTCGCCGTCGTGCTCGTGCTTCTGTGGAAGGCGCGCCCCTGGCGCGCGGTGGTGGTGCCGGCGCTCGCGGCCGCCGTGCCGATCGCGCTGTATTTCCTGCTGCGCGGACCCATCGCGGCAGGCGCGCTCAACTCCGGCGGGCTCGCGCCCGGGCTCGAGGGCCTCGGGATGGCGCAGCGCGCCGTCGCGATGGCCGGCGTCTCGCTCGAGTGGTGGCGATTGCTGCTCTTCCCCCTGCACCTCTCGGCGGACTGGTCCACGGCGCAGGTGCCGGTCATCCCGTTCGTATCGTCGAGGCTCGTGCTGGCCGCGACGCTGTGGCTGGCCGCCGGCATCGCCGCCTGGCAGCTGCGCGGGCGCCTGCCGGCCCTGTGGCTCGGCCTCGCCTGGTTTCTGCTCACCATCGCGCCCGTCGCCAACGTGCTGGTGCCCACGGAAGTGGTGCTGGCGGAACGCACCCTCTATCTGCCGTCGTTCGGCGCGATGCTGGCGGTCGCGTGCGGGCTGAGCCTGGTGCGCGCCCCGCGCGTGGGGAGGGCCGCAACCGCCGCGATCGTGGTGCTGTTCGGCGCGCGCGCGGTTGCGCGCAATCAGGCCTGGCTCGACCCGGCGCACGCGTTCGCCGCGCTCCAGCACGACGCGCCGCGGTCCTACCGGACGCTGTGGCTGCGCGGCGACGCCGCCTTCGCGACCGGGCAGCCCGCCACCGGCGAGCGCCTGCTCGAGGAAGCGACGGTTGCCGCGCCGGGGATTCCGGGACCCGTCGAGGATCTCGCGGGCCACTACGCGGCGGCAGGCCTGACGTCCCAGGCGGTGGCGATGCTGCGCCACGCGATGACGCTCAACGAGACCCGCACCACACCATGGCTCCTGATACAGGACGTCGAGTTTGCCGGCCGAGACACGGCGGAGGCGCTGCGGTGGGCCCGTCTCGCCGATGCGCGCTTCCCGGCCGACCCGCGCGTGGTCAACCAGAGCCTGGGCACGCTGCTGCGCTCCGGGCGCTGTGAGGAAGCCGGCAGCCTGCTGGTGGCCAAGGCCGCGCTGTTCCCGCCGGCGGGCGTCGCCCAGGCCCAGGTCGCCATCGCGCGGTGCCATTGACGGCCCCGGTTATCTTTCCGCCCCCATGGCCGAGACACCGTATCTCTACTCGCTGATCGACGTCCGGAAGGTCGTCCCGCCCAAGCGGGAGATCCTGAAGGGCATCTACCTCTCCTTCTACTTCGACGCCAAGATCGGCGTCATCGGCAGCAACGGCTCCGGCAAGACGTCGCTGCTCAAGATCATGGCCGAAGTGGACCCGGACTTCCTCGGCCAGGCGGTGCACGCGCCGAACATCCGGATCGGCTACCTGCCCCAGGAGCCGGTGCTCGATCCGGCGAAGGACGTCCGCGGCAACGTCGAGGAAGGCGTGGCGCACACCCGCGCGCTGCTCGATCAGTTCAACGAGATCAGCGCGAAGTTCGCCGAGCCGATGGACGACGCGCAGATGAACAAGCTGCTGGAGCGGCAGGGCGCGCTCCAGGAGCAGATCGACCACATCAACGCGTGGGAGCTCGACCACCAGCTCGACATCGCGATGGACGCGCTCCGGCTGCCGCCGGCGGACGCCGACGTGACGAAGCTCTCGGGCGGCGAGAAGCGGCGCGTCGCGCTGTGCCGGCTGCTGCTCTCCAATCCGGACATGCTGCTGCTCGACGAGCCCACCAACCACCTCGATGCCGAATCGGTGGCGTGGCTGGAGCGCTACCTCAAGGACTTCCCCGGCTGCGTCATCGCCGTCACCCACGACCGCTACTTCCTCGACAACGCGGCCGGGTGGATTCTCGAGCTGGATCGCGGCGAGGGTATTCCGTGGAAGGGCAATTACTCGAGCTGGCTGGACCAGAAGAAGACGCGGCTCGCCAACGAGGAAAAGACCGCGAGCGCGCGGCAGAAGACGCTGGCGCGCGAGCTGGAGTGGGTGCGGCTGGCGCCACGGGCGCGGCAGGCCAAGAGCAAGGCCCGCCTCACGGCCTACGAGAACCTCCTGGCCGAGAACGAGCAGCACCAGGAGAACAGCTTCGAGATTCTGATTCCCACGCCCGAGCGGCTGGGCGAGGACGTGGTCATCGCGGACAAGGTGTCCAAGGGCTACGGCGACCGGCTGCTGTTCGAGAACCTCACCTTCCGGCTCCCGCGCGGCGGGATCGTGGGTGTCATCGGGCCCAACGGCGCGGGCAAGACCACGCTGTTCAGGATGATGGTCGGCCAGGAACAGCCGGACAGCGGCACGCTGACGGTCGGCAAGACGGTGCAGTTCAGCTACCTCGATCAGAGCCGCGAGGCGCTCGACGCGAAGAAGAAGGTGTTCGACGAGATCACCGGCGGCGAGGAGGTGTTGCACTTCGGCAAGCGCGAAGTGAACGCGCGGGCCTATTGCGCGTGGTTCGGCTTCCGCGGCGCCGATCACAACAAGAAGGTCGGCGACCTGTCGGGCGGCGAGCGCAACCGGCTGCATCTGGCCAAGCTGCTCAAGACCGGCGGCAACGTGCTGTTGCTCGACGAGCCGACCAACGACCTGGACGTGGACACCCTGCGCGCGCTGGAAGACGCGCTCGTGGACTTCCCCGGCTGCGTGGTGGTGATCAGCCACGACCGCTGGTTCCTCGACCGCATCGCCACGCACATCCTGGCGTTCGAGGACAACGGCGAGGTGGTGTGGTTCGAAGGGAACTACCAGGACTACGCGGCGGACTTCAAACGGCGCAAAGGCGCCGACGCGGACCGGCCCCATCGGCTCAAGTACAAGAAGCTGACGCGGTAGTGTGTGGTCGGCGCGCTGCTGAGAATCCGGACAGCGTAACCCGTTGCCCGGAGGGCCGTTCGCGCCCCGCCAATCTCCCTAGGAGCCCTAGGGATTTCCCTCGTTGGCCCGGACCGGCCTAACAGCTAGATAGCGGGCACTGCAGTAGATCCCTGCATCACCGGCACCCGGCGCTCACCCTACCTCGCCATGGAGCACCGGGTGCCGTTGCTGTATGCGCGCCTGACAAACGCACACCGGCGTGTTAACTCTGGGGGATAACCGGAGACCACATGCCAGAGACCAGTGCGTGGGCCCGCCTCTACGCTTCGGCCAGACCGTTCTGTCGTCCGATGCCGCGCGCGGGTGCCTGGTATCCCGTCGTCCGCGACATCGGCGAGCGCGTCGTCCTCGAGGTTTCGAGCCGTCGCGTCGCGGTGCCGTCCAATCTCCTCGAGCGGCGCGACCGGCGGCCGGACCGCTTCACGGTGGTGCGCCGCGGCCAGAGCGATCCGAACCCGTTCGCCGGTACCGCCGACGACCTGGGGCGCGTCTACGCCGTGTGCCCGAGCTGCGACGAGCGCACCCGGCTGGCGGGCGAGCCGGCCATGCTGCGGTGCCGCCGCTGCGGCCATCGCGGCGAGGTCGCCTGGTGGGAAACAGGGTGACGCGCACGCGCCGCCGCGGCGAGTGCTTTGAGAACATGCGTCGGGACGCCGCGGCGCGGGTGGACCTCAGCCGGTTCCGCGCCGTTTCCATCTGGTGCGTCGAGGCCAAGGCCAACTTCACGACGGCGCCGCTCACGCTCCAGTAGACGACGCGGTATCTTGTGCGGGCCGCCGGCAGGGCCGGCGATCCACCTCCCACGCGGAAGCCAGATGCGCCTCGTCCCACTCGACTGGGTCATCGTCGTTCTGTCCATCGCCGTGTCGTTCACGCCGGCGATCCTGCTGGCGCGCCGCGCGGGCTCCTCCACGGCCGAGTTCTTTACGTCGGGCCGCGCGGCCCCGTGGTGGCTGGTCGGCGTCTCCATGGTGGCGACGACGTTCTCGACCGACACGCCCAACCTCGTGACGAACTTCGTGCGCGAGAACGGCGTGGCCGGCAACTGGCTGTGGTGGAGCTTCCTGCTGACCGGCATGGCGACGGTGTTCTTCTACGCCAAGCTGTGGCGCCGCTCCGGCGTGCTGACCGACCTCGAGTTCTACGAGATCCGCTACTCGGGCAAGTCGGCGAGCGTGGTGCGCGGGTTCCGCGCCGTCTACCTCGGCTTGTTCTTCAACTGCGCGATCATGGCCACGGTGAACCTGGCCGCCGCCAAGATCGCCAACGTCATGCTCGGCTGGCCCGAGGGCCGCACCCTGATCGTGTGCGGCGCCCTCAACATCGTGTTCGCCGCGACGTCGGGCTTGTGGGGCGTCCTGGTCACGGATTTCATCCAGTTCGGCGTCGCCATGACGGGATCGTTCGCCGCGGCGTACTTCGCCCTGCGCAGGCCCGAGGTCGGCGGCCTGTCCGGCCTGATCCACCGCCTTCCGGCGCACACGCTCAACCTGCTGCCCGATTTCTCGAACACGTCGCTCACCCTCACCGCGCTCGTCATTCCCCTCACCATCCAATGGTGGTCGGTGTGGTATCCGGGCTCCGAGCCGGGCGGCGGCAGCTACGTGGCGCAGCGGCTGCTCGCGTCCAAGAGTGAGCGCGACGCGGTGGGCGGCATGTTGTTCTTCCAGGTCGCCCACTACGCCCTGCGGTCGTGGCCGTGGATCATCGTGGCGCTGGCGTCGATTCTCGTGTTCCCGCAGCTGGGCGACATCCAGCACGCGCTGCCCTACGTCGATCCTCACCTGTTAGGCAACGACCTTGCCTACTCGGCGATGCTGACGTTCCTGCCGGCCGGCTTCCTCGGCCTGATGATCGCGGGGCTGCTGGCGGCGTACATCTCCACGATCTCGACGCATCTCAACTGGGGCACGTCGTACCTCGTCCACGACCTGTACCGCCGCTTCCTGAAGACCGGCGCCGACGAGCGGCACTACGTCATGGTCGGCCGGATCGTCACCGCCGTCCTGATGGTGCTGGCCGGCCTGCTCACGTTCGAGCTGGACACCGCGAGCGCGGGCTTCCAGTTGCTCCTCTCGGTGGGCGCGGGAACCGGGCTGCTCTACCTGCTGCGCTGGTTCTGGTGGCGGATCAGCGCGTGGAGCGAAATCGCCGCGATGGTCAGCAGCTTCCTCGTCGCGTTGGGCTTCTTCGTCGCCGGCCGCGCCGGGCACGGCGTGCCGGCGGACGTTTCGCTGATCATCACGGTCGCCACGACCACCGTCGTGTGGGTTGGCGTGACGCTGCTCGCGCCGCCCGCCGACCGCGCCACCCTGATCAATTTCGTGAAGCTGGTGCGACCCGCCGGCCCCGGCTGGGCGGGAGTGCGGGCGGACGCCGGCGTCGGCGCGTCGCCCGATTCGCTGCCTAACGCGATGCTCGGCTGGGTGATGGGTTGCGTGTTCGTGTACGCCGCGCTGTTCGGCACCGGGAGCTTCCTGTACGGACGGCCCGGCCCCGGCTTCGTGTGGCTCACGCTGTTCGTCGCGAGCGGCCTCTGGCTGCTCAGGATGCTGCCCCGCTTGTGGGCTCCTTCGGAGGTCTGATGCGCTCACGTATCGCGCTCGCGCTCCTCGCCGCGCTGCTCGCGGCCGCGCCGCTGGCCGCTCAGGTCGCGGACTCCTCGCCGTTCCGGCGGCTCGACCTGCCGACGCCCAACGCGTACCGCTCCGCCGGCGGGATGCCCGGCCCCGGCTACTGGCAGAACCGCGCCGACTATGACCTCGCCGCCACGCTCGACACCGCGGCGCACCGGCTGTTCGGCACCGGGACCATCCGCTACACCAACAACTCGCCGGACACCCTGCGGTTCATCTGGCTCCAGATGGATCAGGACATCCAGGCGAGCGGGAGCATCAACCGCATGGCGCCGCCGCCGCCGCTGCTGTTCGCCGACGTGCCCTTCGACATGGCCGTCACCGGCCCGCCGGGCGGGTTCATCGTCGACAGCCTCACCACCGACCACGGCGTCGCCGCGCTCTACCACTGGGACACCATGGAGCGCATCGACCTGGCGCGGCCGCTCGCGCCCGGCGAGACCATGACCGTGCGCATGCAATGGTCGTTCCTGGTTCCGGTGAACGGCGTGGCGCGCATGGGCCGCGACGGCCCGCTCTACGAAATCGCGCAGTGGTACCCGCGCCTGGCGGTGTACGACGACGTGAACGGCTGGAACACGCTCCCGTACATCGGCCCCGGCGAGTTCTACCTCGAGTACGGCGACTTCACCGCGGCGATCACGGTGCCGGCGGGCTACATCGTCGCCTCGACCGGCGAGCTGACCAACCCCGACGAGGTGCTCACCGCCGCCGAGCGGGACCGCCTCGCGCGCGCCCGCGCCGCCGACACGCCGGTCGCCGTGATCTCGGCTGCCGAGGCGGGCCAGCCCGCGCGCACCCGCCCCGCCGGCACCGCGCCGACGTTCACCTGGCGCTTCGCGGCGCACAACGTGCGCGACGTGGCGTTCGCCGCCGCGCCGAACTTCCGCTGGGATGCCGTGGGCCTTCCGCTCGGCGGGACGCGCCGGCTGATCCAGACGTTCTATCGGCCCGGCGCGGCCAACTGGGAGGAGGCGATCCGGATGGCGCGCCACGCCATCGCCTCGCACTCCCGGTGGTACGACTACCCCTACCCGCAGGCGTCCGCCGTCGAGGGGCCGATCGACGGGATGGAATACCCGATGATCGTGTTCGTCCCCGCCGACCCCGCGCGGACCGCGCTGGGCTGGGTGATGATGCACGAGCTGGGGCACCAGTGGTTCCCGATGACCGTGGGCAGCGACGAGCGCCGCTACCCGTGGATGGACGAGGGTTTCAACACGTTCATCGACCTGTACACGGTGAGCGACTACTTCCGCGCCGACGACCCGGTCCACGCCGACAGCGTGCTGAACGGGCCGTTAGGCGCCTACCCGGCGAACGCGGTCCCCGGCCAGGAGCAGCCGATGATCACGGCGCCGGCCGAAGTGCACAACCTCTATTGGACCGCCTACCAGAAGCCGGCCCTGATGCTGCGGATCCTGCGCGAGGACGTGCTCGGCCCCGAGGCGTTCGACCGCGCGTTCCGCGCCTACACCGCGCGCTGGGCGTTCCACCATCCGCAGCCGGCCGACTTCTTCCGGACCATGGACAATCTGAGCGGCCGCGACCTCGACTGGTTCTGGCGCGAGTGGGTGTTCACCACCTCACGCCTCGACCAGAGCGTGGACTCGGTCGTGCCCGACGCGCGCGGCGACAGCGTGCGCGTGGTGCTCGGCGACCGCCGCGAGATGGTCATGCCGGTCGAGGTGCGCCTGACCTGGAGCGACGGCACGAGCGAGACGCGCCGGATCCCGGTCGAAGCGTGGAACTACGGGCGCCGCCACGCGTTCACCGTGGCCGCGCAGGGACGGCGGCTGGTCCGGGTCGAGGTGGATCCGCGCGCCGTGTATCCCGACGTGGACCGCTCCAACAACGTCTGGACGCGCTAGCGCCGCGCCAGCAGCGGCCCGATCACCCGCCACACGTTCCGCGCCACGATGCGGTCGCCCGCGGCGGTCGGGTGGATGCCGTCGGCCTGATTGAGCGAGTCGATGCCCGCCACGCCGGCGAGCAGGAACGGAATGAGCGGCAGGTGCTCCCGCCGCGCGACGTCCGGGAACACCGCCCGGAACCGGGATGTGTACGGCACCCCCAGGTTGGGCGGCGCCTCCATGCCGACGACGACGATTTTCATAGCAGAGTCGTAGCTCCGCGCCTGCCGAATGATCGACTCGATGTTGGCGCGCGTGGAATCCGGATCCAGTCCCCGCAGCCCGTCGTTGGCGCCCGTCTCGATCACCAGCATGCCGATCTTCCCCTGGAGCAGCCACGGGAGCCTCCGTACCGCTCCAGCCGACGTCTCGCCGGAGAGGCCACCGTTGACCACGCGCCAGCCGAGGCCGAGCGAGTCGACGCGCCGCGCGATGACAGCGGGATAGGCCGAGTCGACGCTCAGGCCAAGCCCCGCCGTGAGCGACGTGCCGAGGAACAGCAGCACCGGCCGGTCATCCGGCGCCGCCGCGCGGGCGGGCGGGAGCGTGTCGGCACGCCGGCCGCCGGTCGAGGCGCCGGCCCGCTGGTCAGGCTTCCCGCAGGCCGCCACCAGCAACGCCGTCGCTCCGATTAACATTCTGCGTATGCTCATCGCGCGAAATCTCACCAAGACGTTTCAGAGTGGCGGCCGCCCGCTCACCGTGCTGAAGGAAGTTAGCCTCGAGGTCGAGTCGGGCGGTTTTCTCGCCGTCATCGGCCCGTCGGGCTGCGGCAAGACCACCCTGCTGGGCCTGCTCGCCGGTCTCGACGTGCCGACCTCCGGCACCGTGTCGCTCGACGGGCAGGACCTCACCGCCCTGGACGAGGACGCGCGCGCCCGGTTGCGCGGCGAGAAGGTCGGCTTCGTGTTCCAGAGCTTCCAGCTCATCCCCACGCTCACCGCGCAGGAGAACGTGCAGGTGCCGATCGAGCTGCGTGGGGAACAGCCGCACCGGCGGGAGCACACGGCCGCGCAGCCGCACGATACCGCCGAGCGCCGGGCGCGCGAGCTGCTCGCGCGGGTCGGCCTCGAGGGCCGCGAGCACCACTATCCCGCGCAGCTCTCCGGCGGCGAACAACAGCGGGTCGCGATCGCGCGGGCGTTCGCCAACGACCCGCGGATCCTGTTCGCCGACGAGCCGACCGGCAACCTCGACGCGCAGACCGGCGCGCGCGTGGTGGACCTGCTGATCGACCTCAACACGGCAAGCGGCACGACCCTGGTGCTGGTGACCCACGACCCGACGCTCGCGGGCCGCGCGGGGCGGACCATCCACCTGCTCGACGGCGCGGTCGTGGCCGACGCGGTGGATCGACCGGGCACCGCGGGGGCGCGGTGAAACGGCTGCGGTTCATTGTCGCGATGGCCTGGCGCGAAACCCGGTCGTCGCGGCGCCGGCTGATCCTGTTCGGCTCGGCCATCTCAGTAGGCGTGGCGGCGCTGGTCGCGATCGCGTCGTTCACCACCAACCTCGAGACCGCGGTGCGCCGCGAGGCGCGCGGCCTGCTCGGCGCCGACCTCGCGCTGACCAGCAGCGAGCCGTTCAGCCCGGTCATCGACTCGCTGGCCGATTCGCTGGCCCGCGGGCCCGCCCAGGTGACCCGGCGCACCGTGTTCTCCTCGATGGGCTACGTGCGCCGCACCGAGGGCGTGCAGCTGCTCGAGGTGCGGGCGGTGGGGCGCGGCTTCCCGTTCTACGGCGACGTCGTCACCAGCCCGGCCGGCGTGTGGAGCGCGCTCGACACGGGCAAGGTGGCGCTGGTGGACACGACGGTCCTGGTCGCGCTCAACGCCCGCGTCGGCGACACGCTCGAGCTGGGCCACGCCGCGTTTCGCATCGCGGGGACGGTGGCCGAAGTGGCGGGGCACCTGTCGGGCGGCGTGAATGCGTTCGGCGCGCAGACCTACATCCCCGAGCGCTACCTCCCCGAAACCGGGCTGATCGTGTTCGGCAGCCGCGTGAATTACGCCCTCATGATCAAGTTCCCCGGCCCGGACGACGCGCGGCGCTTCGAAGTGCGCCACACCGGGCTGCTGGAGAAACAGCACGTGCGCAGCGAGACGGCCCAGCGCACCGAGGCCGACGTCACCGACGCGCTGCAGAATCTCTCCAACTTCCTGCAGCTGGTGGGCGTGATCGCGCTGCTCCTGGGCGGCATCGGGGTCGCGAGCGGCGTGGGCGCGTTCCTGGCGCAGAAGCTCGACACCATCGCGGTGCTGCGCTGCCTGGGCGCCAGCCGGCCGCTGGTGTTCGCCATCTACCTCACCCAGGCCGTGGCGTTAGGCATCGTCGCGGCGGCGGGCGGCGCGGTGCTGGGCGTGGCGCTCCAGCTGGCGCTGCCGCGCCTGCTGCACGGCGTGCTGCCGCTCACCGTCCAGGTGGCCGTCGCGCCCGGCGTGCTGCTCGAAGGGCTCGCGATCGGCGTGGTCGTGGCCGTCCTGTTCGCGCTGCGCCCGCTGCTCGAGGTGCGGCTGGTCTCGCCGCTCCAGGCCATCCGCAAGGCGTACGAGGGTCCCGGCGCCCGGCTGCCGCGCGATCCGTGGCGGCTCGCCGCGACCGGCGGCCTCGCCATCGGCATCCTGGCGCTGTGCATGGCGGAAAACGACAACCCGCGCGTGGGCCTGGCGTTCGCGGGCGCGATCGCCGGCAGCGTCCTGCTGCTCAGCCTGACCGCGCGCCTGGCCACCTGGGCGGCGCGGCGGCTCACCGAGGCGCGCGCGCTGCGCGGCCGCTGGCCTTACCTGTTGCGCCAGGGCGTGGCCAACCTGCACCGGCCCCGCAACCAGACGCGCGCCATCGTGACGGCCCTGGGCTTCGGCGTCGGGCTGCTCGCCATGCTCTACCTGGTGCAGGACAACTTCCTCACCCAGGTGCTCCGCGACACCAGCGTCGCCCACGCCAAGCCGAACCTGGTGCTGATCGACATCCAGCCCGACCAGGTCGCCGGCGTGGACAGCATTTCCCGCGCGATGGGCCACCAGGTGCTGGAGAGCGTGCCGCTGGTGCCGATGCGCATCCACACCGTCAACGGCAAGACCGCCGATCAGCTCGCCGCCCAGCCCGGCGCGGCGCGCCCGGAGCACTGGACCACGCAGCGCGAGTATCGCTCCACCTGGCGGGACACGCTGGTCCCGAGCGAAAAGCTGGTGGCCGGCGCGCTGTGGCACGGCACCGGCGCGGTGCCCGCCGGGGCGCCCTGGCCGGTCTCGCTCTCGACCGACGTGGCCAGGGACCTGCACGTCGGCGTCGGCGATTCCATCACCTGGAACGTCCAGGGCGCGATGATCCCCACGGTGGTGACGTCGCTGCGCGAGGTGGACTGGGGCCGCTTCGACCTCAACTTCTTCGCCGTGTTCCCGACCGCCGCGCTGGCGCGCGCCCCGGCGACCTGGGTGCTGATGGCGCGGGTGGACGACGCCGCGCAGCGCGTGCGGCTGCAGCGCGCGGTGGTCGAGCGCTACCCGAACATCACCGGCTTCGACGTGGCGCAGGTGCAGCGGACGGTCGAGCGGATCCTCGACCGCGTCGCGCTCGCGGTGCGGTTCATGGCCGGGTTCTCGCTGGTGACCGGGGCGCTGGTGCTGCTGGGGGCGGTCGCGGCGGGGCGGCTGGAGCGGATCCGCCAGGGCGCGCTGCTCAAGACGTTAGGCGCCACGCGCCGCCAGATCGGCCGGATGATGCTCGCGGAATACCTGACGCTCGGCCTGCTCGCCTCGCTGGTCGGCATCGGGCTGGCGTCGGCCGGCGCCTGGGCGTTCACCCACTACGTGTTCAGCCTGAGATTTTCGGTGCCGGCGCTGCCGTTGGCGGCCGTGCTCGCCTGCACCATGGCGCTGGTCGCCCTCGTGGGGCTGAGCGGCAGCCGGGAAGTGTTCCGGCGCACCGCCATGGAAGTGCTGCGGGAAGAGTAGCCTACCGCCGAGCGGCTTCCCGGAATCCCACCAGCCTGCGCCGCTGCTCGTCCCACAGCGTCAGCGTCGCCGAGCGCAGGCTCCGCCACAGCGTCAGCTGCGTCACGCGTACGTTCAGCTCCGGATGGTTCTCGAACACCTCGGCCAGACGGTAGTTGGGAATCCGCGCGTTGAGGTGGTGGATGTGGTGGAAGCCGATGTTGCCCGTCAGCCAGTGCAGCACCCGCGGCAGCTTGTAGAACGAGCTGCCCTCCAGTGCGGCCGCCGAGTACTGCCAGTCGGCGTCGTGCTCCCAGTAGGTGGGCTCGAACTGGTGCTGGACGTAGAACAACCACACCCCGAGCGTGCACGACAGCAACGTCAGCGGCAGCTGAATCATCAGCAGCGACTTGAAGCCGATCAGCAGCCCCGTCGAAACCACCAGACCCGCCAGCACCACGTCGGTCCACACGATGCTCCACCGCTCGCGCTTCCAGGTGCGCGGGACGATGGTCGGGATGCGGTGGATGACCACGAAATGCAGCGCCGCGCCAACGAAGAACAGCACGATGGGATTGCGGTACAGCCGGTATCCGATCCGGCGCCACCGGGACAGCGCCAGGTACTCCTGGACCGTCAGCGTGTCGATGTCGCCGAAGCCGCGATGCTCGAGGTTGCCCGAGGTCGCGTGGTGCATCGCGTGGGTCTTCTTCCAGTAGTGGTAGGGCGTCAGCGTCAGCACGCCGAGCACCGACCCCACCGCGTCAGCCACCCGGCTCGACCGGAAGAACGAGCCGTGGCCGCAGTCGTGCTGGATGATGAACAGCCGGATCAGGAAAAACGCCGCCGGAACCGCGAGGAGCAACGTGAGCCAGTACGCGTGGCGGTGGGTCAGGTACATCAGCAGCCACGTGCCCGCGAACAGCACCGCGCTCAGCACGAGCTGGAAGACGCTGCGGCGCGGATCGGGATCCTTGTACTTGGCCAGCAGGGCGTTCCAAGAGCGCACGGCGGCGTTCGTCGCGTCGGGAATGGTCAACGATCCTCGTGGGTGACGAGAAGAGCCTGTCCCAAGATAGCGGATTCAGCGGCCGCCGCCCACCCGGGCGGGGCCTACGCCAATCCCGGAAAGCGGTAGTACAGGCTGCCGGCGTCGTCCGACTCCGGCTCGATGTAGCCGTTCACGGCCATCTGGTTCAGCTGCCGCTCGACTTCCTTGAAGCCCCGACCCGTCGCGGCCACCGCCTCCGCGACGCTCAGCTTGCCCCGGTTCCGCCCGGCCGCCTGCACCAGCGCGACCTGGAATTCCTCGGTGCTGCGCGGAGCCCGGGCGCCGGGCAGCGCCAGCGGTCCCGGGCCGGGCAGCAGCCCGGCCATCTGGTGGACCAGAAGCCGGTTGTTGGCGTCGTCGACCATGGTGGGGATGGTGAACAGGTCCACGAACTGGCCGATCCCGCACAGGCCAAGCGTGAACAGGTAGAGAAAGCCGGTGCCGTACTTCCCGACGTAGATCCGCTGCAGGCCGCACACTCCGAGGAGGGATGCGGCCCACAGCAGATATGCGACGGTCTTGTCCTTCATGACACCAAAATACAGGAGCCGCCTACGCCTCGCTGCCCCTCTCGCTCGACCACCGCTTGAACATGTTCATGCCCCACCAGATCAGCCCGACGATGAACGCGATCTTGAGCGCCCACATCAGGAAGCCCAGGAACATGCCGAGGATGGGCAGCAGCAGCACGCCCAGCACCTTGAAGGCAACGACGCCCAGGACTCCCACGCCCGCGAGCATCGCAAATGGCTTCAACATGGATCCCTCCAGTGACGGTCGGCCTGCATGGTTCTGGCTCCCTTACGCAGCCGCCCGGCCGAAGGTGTCAGGGGCCCGGCTTGCCCGGCTAAACCATTGCCGTGTATCATCGCCGGGCAACTATGAAGGTACCGTATACGCGGTTTCATAATCGCCGGGATGTCCAATAGCGATTTCTTCAAGCCACACTTCAGTTTCGGGGAGACTCAGTGCTCATCGCGATTCCGAAAGAAACGGCTCCAGGCGAGCGCCGCGTCGCGTTAGTGCCGGAGTCGTGCAAGCGACTGATCCAGGCGGGCTACGAGGTCGCCGTCGAAGCGGGCGCCGGCGTGGCCGCCTACTTCCCTGACGAGCTGTACCGCGACGTCGGCGTCACACTCGAGGCCGACCCCGCCGCGCTGATCGGCAAGGCCGACATCGTGGCGCGAGTGACCGCGCCGCGCGTGGACGGCGCGCGGCCCGAGGTGGCCTGGATGCGCGAACAGACGGTGCTGCTCGGCTCGCTGATGCCGCTGCGCCACCTCGACGTGGTGCGGGCCCTGGCCGCCCGCAACGTCACCGCCTTCTCGACCGACGCCATACCGCGCACCACGCGCGCCCAGCCCATGGACACCCTCTCGTCCATGGCCAACATCTCCGGCTACAAGGGCGTGCTGCTCGCCGCGGCCGAGTTGCCGAAGTACTTCCCGATGCTGATGACGGCGGCCGGCATGGTGCCGCCGGCCAAGATCTTCGTGGTCGGCGCTGCGGTCGCGGGTCTCCAGGCCATCGCGACGGCGCGGCGCCTCGGCGCCACCGTCACCGCCACCGACGTGCGCCCAGAGGTCAAGGAGCAGATCGAGAGCGTCGGCGCCAGGTACATCGGCGTGGAGTTCAAGCGCGAGACGTCGGCCGGCGGCGGCTACGCGCGGGAGCTGTCCGAAGAGGACCAGGCGACCCAGCGCCGGATGCTGGCCGAGGAGTGCGCCAAGGTGGACGTGGTCATCACCACCGCGCTGATCGGCGGCGTGTTCGCGCCCAGGTTGATCACCGCGGACATGGTCCGGTCCATGAAGCCCGGCGCCATCATCGTGGATCTCGGCGCCGACGGCGGCTGCAACTGCGAACTCTCGCAGGCCGGCAAAACGGTCGTGGAGCACGGTGTCACCATCATGGCGCCGCTCGACCTGCCCGCGTCCGTGCCGACGCACGCGAGCACCCTGTTCTCGCGCAACCTGACCGCGTTCTTCCAGGCGTTCACCAAGGACAAGGCGTTCCAGCTCGACCTCGCCGACGACATCCAGCAGGGCGCGCTGATCACCCACCAGGGCCAGGTCGTCCACGCGCGCACCAAGGCCGCTCTCGAGGAGACCCGCTGATGCATGCGATGCTTGCCGTGGTCGTGCCGGCCGCAGA
>Ga0335085_10000905_pt1 | contig 72302 bp, 67 predicted proteins | sample Lox_Sample_45_FD_206712 | JGI IMG/M metagenome (GOLD analysis project Ga0335085, IMG submission 206712) | Soil microbial communities from Loxahatchee National Wildlife Refuge, Florida, United States - Lox_Sample_4.5 | ecosystem: Environmental > Terrestrial > Soil > Wetlands | place: USA... | reverse complement strand
CCGCTCTTCGAGCTCCTCGCCGACGCCTCCGTGCTCAAGGTCTTCCACGCCGCGCGGCAGGACATCGAGATCTTCTACAAGCTCATGGGCGCCGTGCCCGCGCCGCTCTTCGACACGCAGGTGGCGGCGATGGTCTGCGGCTTCGGGGAATCCGCGAGCTACGAGACCCTCGCGAGCAAGCTCGCGGGAGCCCGCGTCGACAAGTCCGCGCGCTTCACGGACTGGTCGCGCCGGCCGCTCACGGACCGGCAGGTCCTCTACGCGCTGTCGGACGTGATGCCGCTCCGTACGGTCTACGAGAAGCTCAGGACCCGGCTCCAGCGCAACGACCGCGCGGTCTGGCTCGAGGAGGAGATCAACCTCCTCACCGACCCCGCTACCTACACGATCGATCCCCGGGAATCCTGGCGCCGCTTCAAGCTCCGCGGCAGCAGCCGGCGCACCCTCGCGCTCCTGCGCGAGCTCGCGGCCTGGCGCGAGATCGCCGCGCAGACGCGGAACCTCCCGCGGAACCGCATCCTCCGCGACGAGCAGGTGCTGGAGATCGCGGCGCACGCTCCCCAGAACTCGGGCGAGCTCGCGCGCACGCGCGGCCTCGGCAAGGGCTTCGTCGAGGGCCGCCTCGGCGCGGAAGTGCTGTCGGTGGTGAAGAACGCGCTCGCGATGCCCGAGCACGAGCATCCGGAGCCGCCGCCCCGGCGCGAGCTGCCGCCGGGGCTCGGACCGCTCGTCGATCTCCTGAAGGTGCTGCTGAAGCTCCGCTGCGAGGAGCACGGCGTCGCGCAGAAGCTGGTGGCGAGCGCCGAGGACCTCGAGACGATCGCGGCCGACGACGAGGCCGAGGTCGACGCGCTCTCGGGCTGGCGGCGCGAGCTCTTCGGCGGCGACGCGCTCGACCTCAAGCACGGCCGGATCGCGCTTACCGCCGCAGGCAAGCAAATCCGCCTGGTGCGGCTCGACGACGCAAGCTGAGACCGCTAGGCTCTCGGTCCCGGCGACAACAAGCGAGCCAGAATATGTCCCTCATCCCCGAATTGGTCGCGGCCAAGCACGAGCTCACGGAGTGGCGGCGCGACCTCCATGCCCATCCCGAGCTCGCCTACGACGAGCACCGCACCTCCGACATCGTCGCGGAGCGCCTCGCCTCCTTCGGCCTTCAGGTGACGCGCGGCATCGCCAAGACCGGCGTCGTCGGCAGCCTCCGCGTCGGGAACGGCCACCGCGCGATCGGGCTTCGCGCCGACATGGACGCGCTGCCGCTCCACGAGAAGAACGAGTTCGCCCACCGATCCCAGAACGAGGGGCGCATGCACGCCTGCGGCCATGACGGGCACACGACGATCCTCCTGGGCGCGGCGCGCCATCTCGCGCGGACCCGGAACTTCGACGGCACCGTCCACTTCATCTTCCAGCCCGCGGAGGAAGGCGGAGGCGGTGGAAAGCTCATGGTGGACGAGGGCCTATTCGAGCGCTTTCCGGTCGACGGCGTCTACGGGCTCCACAACGCGCCGCGCCATCCCGCAGGCAGGTTCTTCACGCGGCCGGGGCCGGTGATGGCGGCGGCGGCGAGCTTCGACCTCTACGTCCAGGGCCGCGGCGGCCACGCTGCGCGGCCCGAGGGCGTGCTCGACCCCGTGGTGGCGGCGGCGCATGTGGTGACGGCGCTCCAGACCGTGGTGAGCCGCGCGATCAGCCCCTTCGACACCGCCGTCGTCAGCATCACCAAGATCCACGGCGGCGACGCCTACAACATCATCCCCGAGGACGTCACGATCTCCGGGAATTGCCGCGCCTACCGGACCGAGGTCATGAACCGCATCGAGGCGACGATCCGCCGCGTCGCGGAGAACGCCGCCGCCGCGCACGGAGCCACGGCGAAGCTCGACTTCCGCCGGGGCTATCCCCCGCTCGTCAACCACGCCCGCGAGACCGAGATCGCCTGCAATGCCGCGGCGCTTACCGTCGGCGAGGAGAACGTAAACCGCAACGGCGCCCCGCGCATGGCGTCCGAGGATTTCTCCTACATGCTGGAGGCGCGTCCCGGCGCCTTCATCTTCCTCGGCAACGGCGACGGCGAGGGGAGCTGCGACGTGCACAACCCCCGCTACGACTTCAACGACGAGATCCTGCCGGTGGGCGCGAGCTATTTCGCCAATCTCGTGGAGATGGTGCTCGCGAAGGATCGGCAATAGCGCCTGTTGACGGCTGCCCCTCCCTGCCCTCCGCCTCAAGGGGGAGGGGCGCGCGTATTTTGCCGATCGAGTTTGCCGCGATCGGCTCTCAGCGCCGCGAGCGCTCGCGGAGCCGGGCCTCGACGCCGAGCATGCGGGCGAGCGCGCCGAGGCGCCGCTCCACGGATTCCGCGCCTTTGAGCGGGCCGCTCGCGGGAAGGCGAAGGAGTAGCTCGTCGCTCGTCAAGCGCAGCTCCGCGCGGCGCAGGAGACCGGGCACGCCGCCCGACAGCGTGAATGCGAGCCGCATGCCGAGGCCCGTGATGCGTGCGGCGCGGAGGAGCTCGTCGTCGACGATGCGCGTCATTTTGTCGAATGAGCCGTCGTCGGCTCCGCCGTAGCGTGCACGCAGCGCCGCCGCGAGGAACACGCGCCCGGGGTGATCGAGAGCCGCAGCGGGCGTGTAGAGCGCCGTGCGGTAGGCCTGCTCCGCGCGGTAATCCGGATGCTCGTCCCAGGCGACGTCCGCAAGGAGCGCGGATGCGCGGCGCAGCCGCCGGTAGGGATCGCGGCGCGGGTAGACCGGAGAGAGCCAGGTGTCGATCTCGTGCGGATTGGCGCCGAAGCGCGGATGCGACCGCGCCATGGCCTCGCAGGCGACGAGCAGCGGGTCCTGACCGCGCTCGCGCTCCGGGAGGAGATCGTAGAGATGGCCCTCGCGCAGTCCCAGGGCCGAGAACACCACGCGCTTCGGCTCCATCGCCGCGATGATGCGCCGGAGCACCTCCGCCGCCACCGGCACCACCTCGAGGCGCTTCCGCGCGACGGTCGCGATCTGCTCGAGCGAGCGGCGCGACTGCCGCGCCATCAGGTCGAGGAAATCCTCGGCGGTGCGGCGCGAGAGCGTGTAGCCCTGCACGACATGGATGGGATAGCGGTCCTGCTCCATGTGGATGCGCGCGAGCGCGCGCCAGGCGCCGCCCACGGCGTAAAAGGTCTCGCCGCGGCGGCGGCGGAGCCAATCCAGGGATTCGACGTGGCGGTCGATCTCGGCGGCGAGGCGCTTCTCGTCGCCCGCGAATTCCGCGAGCCGGAAAGGCCCGAGCGGCAGCGTGGCGCCGTGGCCGGTGCGTCCTGCCCGCAACGGCGAGAGCTCGACGCTGCCGCCGCCGAGATCGCCCATGACCCCAGCGGCATCGGGAATGCCCGCGATGACGCCGAGGCCCGAGAGGCGTCCCTCCTCCTCGCCCGAGAGGATGCGCACCGGGAGGCCCGTGCGGCGGCGGACCTCGGCGGCAAATTCCTTGCCGTCGGAGGCATCGCGGACGGCGGCGGTCGCGAGCGCATCGAGGCGCTTGACGCCGATTGCCCGCGCGAGCGCCACGAACCGTGAGAGGTGCGCGAGCGCGGAGGCGACGCCGTCGCGATCGAGCCGCCCGGTCTCGCCGAGCCCCCGTCCCATGCCGCAGAGCACCTTCTCGTTGAGGAGCGGCACCGGCGCCCGCGTGAGCCCGTCATAGACGACGAGACGAATGGAATTGGACCCGATGTCGATGACCCCGACCGGGCCTCGGCCGCGCGCCCTCCGTGCCGCCATCCGCTACTCCGTGGCCGCGGTCCGCTCGGTGACGGGACGTGCCGCCGCCTTGGGGCGGCGCAGCGCGCGCCCCCGGCCGGAAAGGCTCGGATTGGTCATGAAATAGGTGTGCGCGCTGAAGGCATCGGGTGCGGCGGTCTCGCGGAGATAGGCGCCCGTGGGCTCGAGGCGCCAGCTCTGCGCGACGTCGCGGAGGTTCGCGACCATGATCTCGTCGAGCACCTGGCGATGCACGGTCTCGTTCTCGATCGGCACCAGCGCCTCGACGCGCCAGTCGAAATTCCGGGGCATCCAGTCGGCGGAGCTGATGAAGACCGCGGCCTGCGGCGATGGAAGGCGCTGGCCGTTACCGAAGCAGACGATGCGGCCGTGCTCGAGGAAGCGCCCGACGATGCTCTTGACGCGGATGTTGTCGGAAAGGCCGGGGACGCCGGGCCTGAGGCAGCAGATGCCGCGGACCACGAGATCGATCTCCACCCCCGCCATCGAGGCGCGGTAGAGCATGTCGATTATCGCGGGATCGACGAGCTGGTTCATCTTGGCCCAGATCTGCGCCGGCCTGCCCGCGCGGGCGTGCCCGATCTCCGCCTCGATGAGCTCGAGGAGGCGCTTGCGCAGATCGACCGGCGCGAAGGAGATCTTCTCGAGGTCGATCGGCGTCGCGTAGCCCGTCATGTAGTTGAAGAGCCGCGCGGCGTCCCGGCAGAGTGCGGGATCGCAGGTGAAGAATGAGAGGTCGGTATAGACCCGCGCGGTGTCGGGATGATAGTTGCCTGTCCCGAAGTGCACGTAGGAGCGGAGCTCTCCGCCCTCGCGGCGCACCACCAGCGAGACCTTCGCATGGGTCTTGAGGTCAAGGAAGCCGTAGACGACCTGGACGCCCGCGCGCTCGAGGTCGCGGGCCCAGCGGATGTTCGCCTCCTCGTCGAAGCGCGCCTTGAGCTCGACGAGCGCGGTCACGGTCTTGCCGGCCTCTGCCGCCTCGACCAGCGCGCGCACGATCGGGCTGTTGTCGCTGGTGCGATAGAGCGTCTGCTTGATCGCGACCACCGCGGGATCCCGCGCGGCCTGGCGCGCGAACTGTACCACCACGTCGAAGCTCTCGTAGGGATGATGAACGATGATGTCCTTCTGCTTGATCGCCGCGAAGCAGTCGCCGCCGAAGTCGCGGATGCGCTCGGGAAAGCGCGGATTGTATGGCTCGAAGAGCAGGTCCGGCCGCTCGTCCACGATGAGGCGGCGCGTGTCGGAGAGGCCGATGAGGCCGTCGAGCGGGAAGACGTCGTCCGCGGGGACGTCGATCTTCTCCGCGAGGAAGCGCTGGAGGTCCTCGGGCATCCCCGCATCGACGGCGAGCCAGATCACGTTGCCGCGGCGCCGGCGCTTGAGCGCGCTCTCGAACAGGCGCACGAGGTCCTCCGCCTCCTCCTCGATCTCCATCTCGCTGTCTCGGACGATGCGGAACATGCCGTGCCCGATCACGGCGAAGCCCGGAAACAGGCGATCGAGGAAGAGCGTCACGACCTGCTCGAGCGGCAGGAAGCGGATCGTGCCGCCCGGAAGCCGGATGAACCGCGCGACCGCGCTCGGCAGCAGCAGGAGCGCCTGCATGCGCTTGCCGTCGCCCGCGCGTGCGAGCTGCAGAGCGAGGCCGAGGCCGCGGTTCGCGACGAAGGGGAAGGGATGCGCGGGATCGATCGCGAGCGGCGTCAGGACCGGGAAGATCTCCGACATGAAGCGGTCCTCGAGCCAGGCGCGGTCGGCGGGCGAGATGTCCTGCGGGCCGATCACGGAGACGCCGGCCTCCGCGAGCTGCTGCCGCAGGCCGCGCCAGATCACCTGCTGGTCGTGCATGAGCTTGCGCGCGCGCTGATTGATCGCCGCGAGCTGCTGTGCGGGCGTGAGGCCGTCCTGGCTCGGCGTCGCGACCTCCGCGAGCACCTGCCCTTTGAGGCCCGCGACGCGCACCATGTAGAACTCGTCGAGGTTGTTGGCGGAGATCGAGAGGAAGCGCAGGCGCTCGAGGAGCGGATGGCGGGGATTGTCGGCCTCGGCGATGACGCGCTCGTTGAAGGCGATCCAAGAGAGCTCGCGATTGATGAAGCGCGCATGGGAATTCAGGTCGATGCTCGGCTGGTTCGCCGGAAGCGGCTGGGCCACGTCATCTCTCCGGTGACAGCAATTTCGCCATTTTTCAACGGGTTGGCGACAGTCTATAACGTATCCTCGTCGGTGTCATGGCGCCTTTTCGAAGGCGGCACGGAGGCGGTCGCATGAGGCATCTCCTGGTGGTTCGCCACGGTCCTGCCGCGGGCAAGGCCGCGGGCGGGAGCGACCGCGAACGCCCCCTCACCCCGGAGGGCCGCCTGACCGTCGAGAGCCTGGCCTCCCGGCTCAGGGCCGAGGCGCCGCCACCGGACCGGGTGCTTTGCTCCACCGCGCGCCGGGCGCAGGAGACCCTCGACATCCTGCTGCGCGAGGAGCGGCCGAGGGAGCTCGATCTCGAAGAGGCGCTCTATCTCGCGGACGCGCCGAGCCTGCTGCGGCGCTTGCGGGAGCTTCCGGACGATGCCGGGAGCGTGCTCTTGGTCGGACACAATCCCGGCCTGCAGGAGCTTGCCGCGCTCCTCGGCGGCGAGGCGATCGCAGCGGGCCTCCCGGCGGCGGGCGCGGTCCTCTTCGAGGTCGCGGGCGACTGGAGCGGTCTCAGGCCGGAGAGCGCGCGGCTTCGCGCCTTCTACTCGCCCTGACCTTCGCCGAGGACTCTGCGCGCGAGAGGAATGGTGACTGCCCGCCGCTCTTGGAGCGCCGCCGCATCGAGGTCGGCAACGAGCCGCCGCGCCGCCGCGAAGCTCCGCTCCATGCGCGGAAGGAGGAAGCGAAGGACGTCCTCGCCGACCGCGAGCTGGCGATCCCCGAAGAGCTTCACCAGGAGCGCCGCCAGCAGCGCATCGTCCGGCGGCGCCACCGGGATCGCCGGCGCCGCAGCAAGCCGCGAGCGCAGATCCGGCAGGGCGTCCGGCCAGCGCGCCGGCGGCTCGCCCGCGGTCAGCAGCAAGTGGCCGCCGCGCTCGGCCAGCACGTTGTAGAGATGAAGCAGCGCCTCCGGATGCGCGCGATCGGCGTCGTCGACGACGGCGGCGCGGCTCGCGCCCAGAAGGTCCGGAACGTCCTCGGTCGCGAGCGCCGCGGACGCGATCACGGCGGCGCCGCTTCGCGCGGCAAAGACGCGCGCGAGATGCGTCTTGCCGCAGCCGGGCGGCCCGTAAATCGTGAGCGCCGGCGCGGGCCATCCGGGCCAGCGATCGAGCCATTGCACCGCCTGCTCGTTGCTCGGCGCCACCATGAAATCCGCCTCGCCCAGCGCGGGACGATGGCCGAGATCGAGGATGAGCTGCGTCATTTTCCCTCGGGCTCGATCCGGGCGCGGCTCGAATCGTAGAGCGGGCTCGCGAGGTAGCGCGAGAGCGCGAAGCGCACGAGCACGCCGATCACCGCCGCGACCGGCACCGCCACCAGAACGCCGAGGAAGCCGAAGAGCGAGCCGAAGGCGAGGAGCGCGAAGATCACCCAGACCGGATGCAGGTGAACCCGCTCGCCCACGAGCTTGGGAGTGAGGACATAGCTTTCGATCGTCCAGCCCGCGAGGAAGATCAGCACGACATAGAGCACGTGCTGCCAGTCCGGGAAATGCGTGAGCGCCAGCAGCATCGCCAGCACGAAGCCCACGCCGCCGCCGATATAGGGCACGAAGGCAAGGAGGCCGATGAGGAGTCCCACCACCAGCCCGAAATGGAGACCGATCAGCGTGAGCGTGAAAGCATAGTAGATCCCGAGCGCGAGGCAGACGCTGAGCTGTCCGCGCAGGAACCCCGCCAGCGTCTCGTCCATGAGCCGCGCCTGCTCACGGACCGTCCGGAGGTACTCGCGCGGGACCCAGGCATCGACCTGCGCGACGATCCGGTCCCAGTCGCGCAGCAGGAAGAACGACACCACCGGCGTCACGAACGCGAGCGAGAGCAGGTTCGCGATCGCCACCCCGCTGGTGAGGACGCTCTGGAACACGTTGGCGACGAAGGAGAAGAGGTCGGAGAGCTTGCCGGTGACGGCGTCATGGAGTTTGACGTAGTCCTCGGGCGGCAGGCGCTCCTGCGCCTGGCGCATCAGCGCGTCGATCATGCCGCGCACCTGCTCCAGCAGGGCCGGCAGGTTCGCCACCAGCTCCAGCACCTGGTTCTGGAGGATCGGCACGATCAGCAACACCACCAGTCCCAGCACCAGCAGGAAGAGTGTGAGCAGGATCAGCGCCCCGCCGCCGCGGGGCACGCCGATGCGCTCGAGACGGTTCACCCAGGGGTCGAGGAAGAAGGCGATCGCGAAGCCCGCAACGAAGGGCAGCAGCACCGATCCGATCTGCCAGAGCGCGAGCAGGAACAGCACGAAGCCGACGGTCCAGAAGACCGCCTGTCGCTGCGCCGTGTTCACGAAGCCTGCTCCATTCCGGCGATCGCGCGGGTCCAGCGGATGAGGTAGCCGGCGCCCGAGAGGATGGTCGTCGCCGCCACGGCCCAGATCAGAACGGTGATGAGACCGGGGTCGAAGCCCAGGCCCAGCTTCGCCAGCATCAAGGCCGCGAGCGCGATCTGAAAGACGGTGTTGAGCTTGCTCACGATCAGGGGCTCCGCGCGCATCGCCTGCGCGAGCGCCTGCACCAGCAGAAATCCCCCGACGATCATGAGGTCGCGGAACACGACCAGTATCACGAGCCAGGCCGGCAGATGTCCGGCGCCGCCGAGCGTGACGTAGACGCCCACGAGCAGGCTCTTGTCCGCGATCGGATCGAGCAGCGCGCCGAGCCGCGTGCGGCTGTCGAAGCGCCGCGCGATGAAGCCGTCGACCGCGTCTGAGACGCCCGCCGCGACGAATATCCAGAAAGCCGCGGTGAAGCGGTTGTCGAGGATGAGCCAGATCGCGAGGGGTACCGAAAGCAGGCGCGTGAGCGTGATGAGATTGGGAAGGTTCACCGCGTGGACCTTTCCGTCGCCCGCCTACTGCGTTCGCGCGCCCTTGGCGCTGAGCGTCCAGTCCGGGGCGCCGGGCATCAGCGCGAGGTCGCGCTGCGCCAGCACGATCTGCAGCGTCTCGGGCTCGCCGAGATAGCCGATCTCGACGCGCGCGGCATCCTTGCTGAGCGAGAGGAGCCGCATGCGCTGGATCGAGGACACGCTGCGCAGCCTCTCGCGGACCGTCACCCAGTCCTTGAGGCTCCGGAGCGGCACGGTCGCGACGAGGGTCGCGCTCGCGCTCGCGCTCGTGCCGCCGCCATGGCTGAGCATGCTCTGCTTCCAGGCGTCGTTCACGCCGGCGACGACGGCCGCGACCGCGCGGGCGAAGAGCACGTCGTCGGCCTCGTTGCCGTCCGCCTTGACCGAGCCCGTCCAGTTCTGGTCCGGAAAGCCCGCGGCGTAGCGGACCGCGGCGAGCGCGATCGTGCGCTGGTCCCCGCTCCCGGAGAGCTCCGCGCGCGCGACCAGCACGTCGACACCCTCATAGGAGCGCGAGAGCGCGATGAGCGCGTCCTTGTCGCCGCGAACGGCCTGGCCCGCGTCGATCGCCTGCACGTCCGCGAGCTCGCCCGTCGAGACACGCATCGGCACCAGCCCCTCGCCGATCCCGGAGACCTCGCCCCAGGCCGCGCGCCACGGATTTGGATCCTCCCAGAGCACGGAGCGGCCGCCCGCGGTCAGCACCGGCAGCACCAGCACGGGCTTGCTGCGCGATTCCGCGAATGCGATGCCGTGATCCCGCAAGAAGCTCGCGATCGCCTCGCGCTGGAAACGGTAGGTCATGGTCGCGATGTAGCGCACCGCGGAGGTCTTCTCGCTGACGACCTCGAAGTCCTGGAGGAGGTCCTCGAGCTCGGCGTCGCTCGCCTTCGGGAGGCGGTTCCAATCCTCCTTGTTGGTGATCCGCTCGAGCAGCGTGCGCAGCGCGCGGCGCTCGCCGTCGAGCCGCGCGGCGTCGCGCGCCTTGAGCGCGGTCTGGGCGGTCGCGTCCACCGCCACGTCGGAGACCGTGTAGAGCGAGGGCGCCCGCCCCTGCCCCAGGGCCGGCGCCGCCAGCAAAATCGCCGCCGCGAAGAGCAGAAGGCCGGGCCTCAGCATCATTGCAAACCGCCTCGGATACAGTATGTTCGCGCGGAACCTCGGGAGACCGCCTCCCGGAGGTCATACCCTACACCGGGCGAGGACGCCATACGGAGCCAAAATTTCCGCGACCGCTACCGCGAGGCCGGGGTCGACATCGACGCCGGCGACGCATTGGTCGAGGCGATAAAGCCGCTCGCGAAATCCACAGCGCGGCGCGGCAGCGACGCCGGGCTCGGCGGCTTCGGCGCGCTCTTCGATCTCAAGGCCGCGGGATTCAAGGACCCGATACTCGTCGCCACCACCGACGGGGTCGGCACCAAGCTCAAGGTCGCGATCGCCTCCGGCCGGCACGAGACCGTCGGCATCGACCTCGTGGCGATGTGCGTCAACGACCTCGTCGTGCAGGGCGCGGAGCCGCTCTTCTTTCTCGACTATTTCGCGACCGGCAAGCTCGACGTCGCGGCGGCGCGCACCATCATCGCGGGCATTGCCGAGGCGTGCCGGGCGACCGGCTGCGCCCTCATCGGCGGCGAGACCGCGGAGATGCCGGGCATGTATGCTGCGGGCGACTACGATCTCGCGGGCTTCGCGGTCGGCGCGGTCGAGCGCACGGGGGTCGTCGACGGTCGCGCAGTCGCGCCGGGCGACCTCGTGCTGGGCCTTGCCTCGAGCGGGCTCCATTCGAACGGCTTCTCGCTGGTGCGCCGCGTCGTCGAGAGCGCGGGGATCGCCTATGACGCGCCGGCGCCCTTCGCGCCGGGCAAGACCCTCGCGCAAGCGCTCCTCGTGCCGACGCGGCTCTATGTCCGAAGCTGTCTTGCGGCGATCGCGGCGGGCGGCGTCAAGGCGCTCGCGCACATCACCGGCGGCGGGCTCGTCGAGAACATTCCCCGCGTCATTCCCGAGAGCGTCAGCGTCGAGCTCGACGCGCGCGCGTGGAAGCTGCCGCCGGTCTTCCGCTATCTCGCGGAGACCGCGGGCCTCGCGCGCGGCGAGCTCGCGCGCGTCTTCAACTGCGGGCTCGGCATGGTCGCCGTGGTCGATCCCGCGCGCGCCGACGCCGTCGAGCGCGCCTTCGCCGGCGAGGGCGAGACGGTCGCGCGCGTCGGCCGCGTGGTGCCGCGGCCCAAGGACGGCGCGGGAACCCTGCTCCTGAACACGGAGAGCGAGTGGCCAGGCTGAAGGTCGCGGTGCTGATCTCCGGGCGCGGCTCGAACCTGCAGGCGCTCATCGACGCCTGCGCCCGTCCCGGCTTTCCCGCGGAGATCCGCCTGGTGATCTCGAACGTCGCGGGGGTCCAAGGTCTCGAGCGCGCCCGGCGCGCGGGCATCCCCACCCACGTCGTCTCGCACCGCGATTTCGCGGAGCGCGCGCAATTCGACGCCGCGATCGATGCGGCGCTCGCGGAAGCCGGGATCGAGCTCGTCTGTCTCGCGGGCTTCATGCGCATCCTCGGCGAGGCCTTCGTCGCGCGCTGGCGCGACCGGCTCGTCAACATCCATCCCTCGCTGATGCCTGCCTTCAAGGGCCTGCGCACGCACGAGCGCGCGCGCGCCGCGGGCGTGCGCTTCACCGGCTGCACCGTCCATTTCGTCCGCCCCGCAATGGACGACGGGCCCATCATCGTGCAGGCGGCGGTCCCTGTGCTTTCGGGCGACGACGCCGACCGCCTCGCCGCGCGCGTTCTCGAGGCCGAGCACGAGGCCTATCCGCTGGCGCTCCGCCTGATCGCGGAAGGCCGCGTCCGGGTAGTGCAAGAGAGGGTCGAGATCGCCGGCGCCAGCGAGGCGCCGCCGGGCCCGATGCTCAATCCGCGCGGCTGAGACGCCGTCGCCCTTGCCAAGACCGGCGCCTCAGGTGTAGGTCTCGCGGCCACAGACCGTGCCCACCAAGGGGGAGCGCAGAGTATGGCCGTCGACCAGGAATTGCAGCGCCACCAGGAGACCTGGATCGGCTTCACCCGGCTGATGAAGTGGTCGATCGCCGGGGTCATCCTAACGCTGATCCTGCTGCGTCTGCTGACGCTCTAAGGGCAGATCTCCGCACCCGAGAAGAAGAAGGCGATCTCGGTCCGCGCGTTCTCCGCTGAGTCGGAGCCGTGGACGGAGTTGGCCTCGATCGATTCCGCGAAGTCCCGGCGGATCGTGCCGGGCTCGGCCTTCTTGGGATCGGTCGCCCCCATGATCTCGCGGTTGACCGCGACCGCGTTCTCGCCCTCGAGCACCTGCACGACGACCGGGCCCGAGATCATGAAGGTGACGAGGTCGCGGAAGAACGGCCGCGCCTTGTGCACGGCGTAGAACTGCTCCGCCTGCGCCTGGCTGAGCTGCAGCCGCTTCTGGGCGACGATCCGCAAGCCGCGCTCCTCGAAGCGCGCATTGATCTTGCCCGTCAGATTCCGACGTGTGGCATCGGGCTTGAGGATCGACAAGGTCCGTTCGATGGCCATGAGCGGCGGCACTCCCTGCAAGGGCTGAAAAGTGCGCGGTTTATAGCGATGCCCGCCGCCGCTGGCAACGCTTAGCCCGCGCGCTTCTCCCAGCCGCTCTCGGTCTGCTGCCAGTAGGTGAGCTGGTGCCCCGCGGCCTTGGCCTCGGACCAGCGCTTGCGCGCGGCCTCGACGGCGTCGGGATCGTTGCCGTCGAACATGTCGCAGCAGCGCGCGAAATCCGCGAGATGCTCGGAGCGAGCCCCGTCGACCAGCACCAGCATCGTCGCGGAATTGGGGTTCTCGTCGCGCTCCGTCAGGAACACCGGCTGGCGCCCCATGTTGGCGTCGCGCGTGCTCCCGTGCGGCAGGAAGCTCGCCTCGCTGTAGGTCCAGAGGAGGCCGTCGAGCTGGGAGACGCGCTCGGGCGAGCCCGCGAGCACCACGATCCGGTGGCCGTCCGCGAGCGCGCGCTCGAGGAGCCGGGGCAGCGCCCGCTCCAGCGGCATCGAGCGCAGATGGTAGAAGCCGACCTCGCTCAACGGCCCTCGTAGTAGGTCTCGACGAGCTGATTGAGGAGCCGCACGCCGTAAGCGGTGGCGCCCTTGGGCGTCAGCGGCGCGTCCTTCTTGGTCCAGGCCATGCCTGCAATATCGAGATGCGCCCACGGGAAGTTGTTGACGAAGCGCTGCAGGAACTGCGCCGCGGTGATGCTGCCGGCGTCGCGTCCCTGGCCGATGTTCCTGACATCCGCTGCGTCGCTGTCCATCTGGCGGTCGTAGGCCTCGCCCATCGGCATACGCCAGACCGCCTCCTCCACGGTCTTGCCCGCGGCGGCGAGGCGCTCGGAAAGCTCGTCGTTGTTGCTGAAGAGCCCCGAGTATTCGTGGCCGAGCGCCACCACGATCGCGCCGGTGAGCGTCGCCAAGTCGATCATGAATTGCGGCTTGAAGCGGTCCTGGCAGTACCAGAGCGCATCCGCCAGTACGAGCCTGCCCTCGGCATCGGTGTTGAGGACCTCGACGTTCTGGCCGGACATGGTCTTGACGATGTCGCCGGGGCGCTGGGCGTTGCCGCCGGGCATGTTCTCGACCATGCCGGCGATGCCGACGGCATTGACCTTGGCCTTGCGGCCCGCGAGCGCCTTCATGAGTCCCACCACCACGCCCGCGCCAGCCATGTCCCATTTCATCTCCTCCATGCCCTGCGCGGGCTTGATGGAGATGCCGCCGGTGTCGAAGGTCACGCCCTTGCCGATGAAGGCGACCGGCGCCTTGTTCTTGGCGCGGGGGTTGCCGCGCCATTGCAGGACCACGAGACGCGGCGGCTTGGCGCTTCCCTGCCCCACGCCGAGCAACGCGCCCATGCCGAGCCGCTTCATCTCTTTCTCGTCTAGCACCTCGACCTTGATGCCGAGCGAGCGGAGCGTCTGCGCTTCCCTCGCGAACGCGTCGGGATAGATGATGTTTGCGGGCTCGGAGACGACGTCTCGGGTGAAGAACACGCCCTCGCCGACCTTCTCGAGCGGCGCGTAGGCGCGCCGCGCCGAGGCTGCCGCCGGGGTCAGCACCGTCAGCTCCTGCAGCGTCGGCTTCTGCTCGGGCTTCAGCTTGGTGCGGTACTTGTCGAAGCGGTAGCTGCGGAGGACAGCGCCGTGCGCGAGGTTGGCCGCGGCCGCGCCGGGATCGAGGTGCGCTCCCGGCAGCTTGTCGACCGCGATCGCCGCCGAGGCGGTTCCCGTGGCGTTGAGCGTGGGGATGACGGCGCCGCCCAGGCGCCGCAGGCGCTGCGCGTCGAGCTCCTCGGCCTTGCCGAGACCCAGCAGGATCACCCGGTCATGGGCGAGGCCGCGGGGCGCGGCGATGGTGAGCGTCTCCTCCTTCTTGCCGGTGAAGCGCGAGGCCGCGATCGCCGCAGCAATCGACCCGCCGCCCTGACGGTCGAGCTCGACCGCCGAGGGCGAGAGCTTCTTGCCCTCGAGGACTCCCACCACCAATGTGCCCGCCTTCGGCAGGCGCGCATCCGCGAACGCGATTTTCATGACGGCCTCTCCCGGTTGTTGCCGCGATTAGACGAGAATGCGGGGCGCTGTCAATTCGCTTTGCGCCAAGTGGCGACGCCGCTCAGCGCGAAATTCCAGACCGCGCCGACCGCGGCACCGGCGGCGCTCGCGACCCAGGACGGAATCTGCAGCTCGTCGTATAGGAGCGCCGCCGCGCCCCAATTGGCGACCGCGCCCACGGAGCAGACGAGACAGAAGGACAGGAGCCCCGTGACGATCCGCCAGCCCTTGAGGCGCAGATCGCGATAGGTCAGGAGGTTGTTGAGGAGGAAGTTTCCGGCCATGGCGACGACGATCGCGACGGCCTGCGCAGGCTTGAACGAGAAGGCGAGGCCGCGCTGCATCGCCGCCAGCGCCGCGAGCTGCACGAAGACGCCGACGCCTCCGACGAGCACGAAGGAAAGAAAGCGCACGGGCACGAGATGCCCGACCATCTTGTCGGCGATCAGCATCACGTATTCCCAGACCGCCAGCGTGTCGAGCTTGCTCTCGCCATGGAGACGGCGGCGGAACTCGTAGGGCAGCTCCTTGAAGCGGAGCGGCTCCGGCGAGGAGGCGAAGAGGTCCATCAGGATCTTGAAGCCGATGCCGGAGAGCCCCCGGACCGCGCGCTCGAAGGCGTCGCGGCGGATCATGAAAAAGCCGCTCATGGGATCCGCGAGCTCGGCCTTGAGGATGTAGCGGCTGAGGCCTGTCGCGACGTTGCTGACGCGCTGGCGCTGCGCGCTGAGGCCGCCGAAGCCGCCGCCGGCGACGTGCCGGCTGCCGACGACGATGTCGAGCGGCTCGCTCTCGAGCGCGCGGAACATCCGCGGCAGCAGACTCTCGTCGTGCTGGAGATCGGCGTCGATCACGGCGAGATAGGGGGCGGCGCTCGCGAGCGCGCCCTCGATGCAGGCGGAGGATAGGCCGCGCCGGCCGATGCGGTGGATCAGCCGGACTCGCGCGTCGCGCCGGCCGATCTCCCGTACGACGTCCCGCGTGCCGTCGGTCGAATCGTCGTCGACGAAGATCGCTTCCCAGGCGATGCCCTCGAGCACGGCCTCGAGACGCGCCAAGAGCGGCGCCACGTTGTCGCGCTCGTTCAGGGTCGGAATGACGATTGCGAGATTCGGAACGCCCGGAGCGCGGGCGCGCCGAGCCCCGGACTCCGATCTCGCCGGAGGTGAAGCCGATTCGTTCGAATTCATGCGCTTCCGGCAGCAATACCGGAGTCGCCGTGAATTCCCTAGCGAAATCTCGCGGCGTCAGCGGCAGAAGGGCTTCGCCGTGGGAAGCCCGCTCCAGCGCCGACCCGCGGACTCGGGATAGCGCCAGATCGCAACGGCACGCCAACCCTCGCCCTCGCGCTCGAGGAGCACCGCGCGCCTCCTGGGTACTTCGCCGACTTCCTCGGTCGTGCAGGATATCAGCACCTTCGAGACGCCTTTCTGCGCGAGGCTGGCCAGGGTCGTGCCGTCTAAGCCGTCGACGACGGTGAGCTCCACCCCGGGCCGCCTCGGCGCGGCATAGCGCAGCAGGCCCTCCAGCACCGGCGAGACGGCGCCGCCGTCACCCGGCAGCACCGCCGCGAGCTTGTCGCTCGGGCCGACGAAGCCCGCGGCATCGCGGACGAGCGCCCGAAGAAGCGGCTGCGGCTCCGCCAGATCGAAGCGCAGGCGCTCGGCGAAGCAGACCGGCAGCGCGAGCCACAGGATCGCGGCGGCCGCGGAGCCGAGACCGACCCACCGTCCGCGGAGCTGCAGCTTGAAGCGCTCCACCGCGCAGGCCGCCAAGACCAGCATCATCAGTAGCGAGAGGTGCTGGCTGTAGCGGAAATACGAATGCACGGCGATGCTCTGCTCGCTGCTGAAATGCGCGACGTAGACGAAGATCAGGAACGCGTTGTAGGCGATGAAGACTCCGAGCGACAGAGCCGAGAGGCGGGCGGTGAGATCGAACCCGCGCCGGCCGAATGCCGCGCCGAGCGGGAGGAAGGAGAGCGCGAGCACGCCATAGAAGAGCCCCGTTTCCAGCATCGCGCGGCCGATGCCCGCCAGTATCTGCGGCAGCAGATGCCAATGCCATTCCTCCGGGGGTAGCAGCTTGAGCTCGCCCACGGCGAAATGCGTGACCACGAACCAGCGCCACAGCAGGTAAAGCCCCACCGCCGGCAAAAAGGCCGGAGCGAACGCGAGCATCCCGCGCCAGAACCGGACGTTGCGGTCGCAGAGCGAGAGCGCGGCGATCGCCGGCACGAGCGCAGCGACGATCGCCGCGCCTTCCTGCTTCACGTTGACCAGCGCCGCCAGCACCAGCGCGAGCGAGCGAAGCGTCGCGCTCGGCCGCCGTCCCTCCGCGAGCGCGCGCAGCCCGAACGCCGCAAGCCACGCCGCCATCGCCAGCAGAACGGCGATCGCGGCGTCCGTGTATTCGGAGAAATGAATGCGCGGGACGAAGCCGGGATTGAGCGGGACGGCGAGCAGCAGGCCTATCGCGATGGCGCCCCAGCCGGGCGCGCTCGGCTCCGCGGGATCGGTGGGATCGCCCATCAGCGGCCGCACGACCCGCGCCAGCAGCAATCCCATAAGGAGAAAGAGGAGCACGTTGATGTGCGCCATGGCCGCTCCCGGAAGCTCCGGCAGCGCTGCTCCTGCGAGATAGGCCCAGATCTGCAGGTTATAGGGTGCGCCCGGCAAATAGGAGTGAGCGGGCGACCGAGCGTCCGCCGGGAACATCGAATGATCGTAGAGATAGGCCGCGTTTGGCAGCACATTGAGGAAGGTATCGGGCCCCGAGGGCTGCGCCGTCAGCAGTAGCGCCCAGAGCGGCAGCGCGAGCGCGGTGAGGCGCCCGAGCGCGAGCCATTCCTCGCGCCCCGGCGCGAGGCTCGGCACCAGCAGCGTGGCGACCGCGAGCCCCGCGATCGCCGCCATCGGCCACCACATCGGCTGCGGCAGCAGCACGCCCCAGAGCGTGAGGACGATTGCGAGACCGCCCCAGCCCGCGACGATTTGTATTTCCGGCAGGCCGCGCCCCAGCGTAAGTAGACGACCCCAGAGCAGCAGCACCAATCCGGACGCCCAGACCGCGCCGAGCGCGAGGAAATCCGCCGAAGCCGGAAGAAGCGAGCGGAGCACGGGCGAGACCCCTGGTGTTACCGCTGGCCGCGGCGGGAATATGCGTGCTGCCCGTCTAGCGAGCTATCCCGATGCCGTCAAGCGGCGGCGCGGGGAAGCGGCATCATCGGCGGATGGTGTAGATCGCGAAGTCCGGCTCGAGCACCAATGGCTCGAGCGCCGGATTGGGCGGCAGATCCAGGGGACGGCGCGCGAGAACCACGACGGCGTCGAACTCGCGGAGCTCCGCCGGAGCCGCGCCCGAGGCCAGGGCGGCCCAGAGACGGTCTGGAGGCGCGGCGGCGGCGAGGCGCTCGCCCGCCGCGGTGAGGCGCAGGAGCTGCTGGCCGCGATAGGCGAAAAGCGTCGGCACGAAGGCTCGGCGCCGCACGACCGCGAGGGCCGGCAAATGCGTCTTGGGATACCGCTCGAAGTTGAAGGCGTCGGAGGGATAGGCAACGGCAAGCCGGCCGCCTTCGGGCACACGATCGAGCGCCGCCAGGAGCGGCCCGTAGACGCCGCCGGCGCGCTCCCAGACGACGGCGATGACGCCCATGCGCACCATGAAGAGAGCGAGGAGGCCGAGCGCGATCGCCCTCCCCGCGCGCGGTCCGAGCCGCGGCGCGGCCGTCGCCGCCGCGAGGACGAGCGCGAGCGCCGGCGGCAGCCGGTGATCCACCGCCGATGCCGTCATGATCTGCGCGGGCGTCAGAAGATAGGTTGCGCCCAGCAGCAGCAGCGCTCCGCGCAGCCCCGGCACGACGCAAAGGAGCCGCCGGCCGTAAGCGACCGCCGCGAGCAGCGCCAAGAGCACGAAGCAGGCTACGTCGAAGACGCGATCGTAGTTGTCGAAGACGCCGAAGAGCAGGTCGAGCTTTCGCGCCGGACGCCCGAAGTGAATCTCGCCGCCGGCGCCGGGCGCGAGCAGGAAGAGTGCCAGGACCGGCAGGAACGGCAGGCCCGCAAGCGCGAGCCTCCGCAACCCCGCCCCTGCCGACCGCTCGCGCCAGGCGAGCTCCAGCTCCGAGCCCAGCACCAGCACGCCATAGACCGCGCAGGCCATCAGATGACAAAAATAAATCGCGAGCGCGAAACCCGCGGAGACCGCGAGGCGGGCGGCGAGCGGACGCCGGGCGAGCGCGAGCCAGGCCGCGAGGGCGACAAGCGCAAGGCCGAGGCCGAAGAGGTAATTGAGGAAGCCCCAGAGGAAGCTTCGAGTGAATAGGAATAGAAAAGCCGCGAGCGGCCAGAGCGACCAGCCTCCGCGCGCGGCGCGATGGAGGAGCGCCGCTCCGCCCGCCAGGAGCCCGATGGTCGCGACCGCGAATAACTTTCCAGCCCAGGCGAGCGGGACGAGGCTGGCGAGGAGCGGCACGATCGCGTCCATGGCAAGGTTCGGCACCGGCTCCCAGCCGAGCTCGTAAAACCGCCGCAGCGTCTCGGAATCCGCGAGGTGCAGAAGCAGATACATCCGCGCGAGATGGTTCGGGTAGTCGAAGAGCGGCGGGAGCTCCGCCCGAAATACGGGCAGCGCCGCGAGCGCGAGCAGCGCCGCGAAGATCAGCCAGAACCCGCGGCCGGAGAGCGCGGTCGGATCGGCTTCGGATTCGGGTGCGGACCGGACGCGCACAGGCGGAAGGGTCCTCCAGCAGTGGGGAGGGCGGGCCTCTCGTGCCATACTTTCTGCCCTAGGCTCCGCCGGAGCACCACACCTATAATCCCGGCCATGTCGAGCCTGACCCGCTACGTGCTGAAGCAGACGCTGATCCTGACCCTCGCTTTCACCGCGGTGTTCAGCGCGGCGGTGTGGCTCGTCCAGTCGCTGCGCCTCATCGATCTCATCGTGAACCGCGGGCTCTCGCTGGGGATCGTCCTGCACCTAGCAGTGCTGATCTTCCCGAGATTCGTGGAGGTCGTGCTGCCCATCGCGATTTTCCTGGCGGTGCTCTTCAGCTACAACCGGCTGATCTCGGAGAGCGAGCTCATCGTGATGCGGACCACGGGCCTGAGCCAGATGGCGCTCGCGCGCCCCGCGCTCGTCCTCGCGGGGCTGGGCGCGCTGGTTCTGTTGGTCCTCGCGGCCTATCTGCTGCCCTTCGCCAATCGCGAGTTCAAGGACCTGCAATTCGAGGTGAGGAACCGGTACGCCTCGGCGCTGATCCAGGAGGGCGTCTTCAACACCCTCTCCGACCGGCTCACCGTCTACGTGCGCACGCGCGACCGCCGCGGCGAGCTCGGCGGTCTCCTGATCCAGGATTCGCGCGATCCCAAGAAGCCCATCACGATCTTCGCCGAGCGCGGCGCGCTCGTGAACACCGCCTCGGGTCCTCGTGTGCTGATGGTGAACGGCACCCGCCAGGAATACCGCTCCGACAAGGGCACGCTCTCGGTCGCGACCTTCGACAGCTACACTCTCGACATCAACAGCATGGCCGACGCGCCCGGCGCCCGGCTGCGCGAGCCCGAGGAGCTCTACCTCAACGAGCTGCTGATTCCCAGCGGCTATCCCCCGCGCGATGCCGCGCTCTCGAACGAGCTGCATCAGCGCCTGCTCGCCCCCTTCGGCGCGCTGGTCTTCGCGCTAATTCCGCTCGCCTGCCTGCTGCCGGGAGACTTCAACCGGCGGGGCCAAGGGCGCCGCATCCTCGCGGCGATCGGAATCGCGATGACCTTCGAGATCCTGGATCTCGGCGGCAGGAACCTCGCGGCGCGGACGGTGGCGGCGCTGCCGCTCCTCTATCTCGGCACCTTCCTCCCGATCGCCGGGGGATTCTGGCTGCTGATGCGGGACGGCGGCTGGCCGTGGCTTCGCCGCCACGCGCCCGCGGCGACCGGTTGAGGCGCGCGATGCCGACCTGGAAGATCCTCGCGCTCTACATCGCGCGCCAGTTCCTGATCTGGTGCTTCGGCGTCTTCGCCTCGATGATGCTGATCGTACTGCTGCTCGACTATCTCGAGCTGATCCGCCGCGCGGGGAGCCGGGCGGGAGCGGGGTTCCTCGTCCTGCTGGAGATGGCGGCGCTGAAACAGCCGCAGATGGCGCAGCAGATCCTGCCCTTCGCGGTGCTGTTCGGGTCGATGTTCGCGTTCTGGCGCATGACGCGCAGCAACGAGCTCGTGGTGGCGCGCTCCGCGGGGGTCTCGGTCTGGCAGTTCCTGGCCCCCGCCGTCGCTTGCGCGGCGGCCCTCGGCATCGTCGCGGTGACGATCTTCAATCCCGTCGCCTCGGCCGTGCAGGCAAGCTACGAGAAGCTAGAGAGCCGCATCCTCCGCAGCAGCGCCGAGAGCCTCGCCTTCGGCCGCTCGGGCCTGTGGCTGCTGCAGAGCGACACCAAGGGCATGCCGTCGGTCATTCATGGCAACGCGCTCGGTCCCGGCGGCGTCAATCTCAAGGACGTGATGCTCCTGCTCTTCGACAAGCAGTACCGGCTCATCGGGCGAATCGACGCCGAGGAGGCACGGCTCGAAGGCGGTCTCTGGCGGATCAGCAAGGGCACTCTCTGGCAGCCCGACAGGGCGCAGGAGCCCTTTGCGGAAACGACCGTCGAGACGAACATGACGCCCGACAAGATCGAGGAGAGCTTCGCCTCGCCCGAGACCATGTCGTTCTGGGAGCTGCCGGGCTTCATCACTCTCCTGGAGCAATCGGGATTCGCGACCCAGCGCCACCGCCTCTACTACAACGCCCTTCTGGCCCGCCCGTTCCTGCTGGCAGCGATGGTGCTGATCGCCGCGACTTTCAGCCTGCGCATGCACCGCCGCGGCGGCACGATGCTGATGCTCACCGCCGGCGTCACAACGGGCTTCGCCCTCTTCTTCCTCAACTACCTCGTGATCGCGCTCGGCAACTCCGCGACCATTCCCGTAAGCCTCGCCGCCTGGACGCCCGCGGGGGTGAGCTGGCTCGTGGGAGCGAGCTTCCTCCTCCATCTCGAGGACGGCTGAGGCGACGATGCGCCGGCCCGTTGTCGCCCTCGCCGTCCTGGCGGCAATCGGGCTCGGCACCGACGCGGGCCGAGCGCAGATCTCGAGCCAGCACCTTCCGCCCCCCGACAAGCCCGTGCTGTTCCTCGCCGACGAGGTCCAATACGACCAGGAGCTTGGCCTCGTGGTGGCCAAGGGCCACGTCGAGATCTCGGAGCAGGATCAGATCCTCCTCGCAGACACCGTGACGTACAACCAGCGGACGGACACGGTCACGGCCTCGGGGAACGTGAGCTTGCTGCAGCCGACCGGCGAGGTGGTGTTCGGCGACTTCATCGAGCTGCACGACCAGATGCGCGAGGGCTTCATCAAGAATGCCCGCGGCCTCCTCTCCGACCGCTCGCGCTTCGCCGGCAACGTCGCGCGCCGGACCGGCGGCAATCGCCTCGAGGTCCGCCGCGCCGTCTACTCGCCCTGCGATCTCTGCGAGGAGGACCCGACGGCGCCGCCGATGTGGCAGATCAAGGCGGAGCGCATCGTCCACGACAAGCAAGCAAAGCTCGTCGAGTACTACGATGCCATGCTCGAGGTCGACGGCGTTCCCGTCTTCTGGTGGCCCTACCTCTCGAGCCCCGATCCCTCCGTCCACCGCCAGAGCGGGTTTCTTGCGCCCACCGTCGGATCCTCGAACACGCTCGGCGCGCATGTGGGCGTGCCCTATTACTGGGTGCTCGGCCCTTCCAACGACCTCACGCTCGAGCCCATCCTCACGACGCAGGCGGGCGGCGCGGTCGCGGGCGAGTACCGGCAACGCTTCTCCGACGGACACATGGAGCTCCGCGGCAGCGGCGCCTACACCAACCGTCCGACCGGGCCCAACGGCGAGTTCCTGTCGCCGATCGACGCCTTTCGCGGCAACTTCGCCGGGCAAGGCGAGTTCGACGTCGACGACACCTGGCGGACCAATTTCGACATCAACCGGAGCTCCGACCAGACCTACCTGCGCCGCTTCAATTTCGGAAATGCGGTCGGCCTCAACGTCCAGAGCGGGCGCCTCATCACCGACACCAGCGCCTTCCTGGTGAGCAGCGCCACCGCGGAGGGATTCGGCGAGCGCAGCTACACCGTCTTCGACAGCTATCTCTTCCAGAGCCTGCGCGCGGGCACGGGCGACACCACGCAGCCCGTCGTGCTGCCGGTCGCGACATACGACTGGGTGAGCCAGCCGGACGACTGGGGCGGACGCTGGACCGCAACCGCCAACGTGCTGAACATCTTCCGCTCGAACGGCACTGCGATTCGCCGCGTCTCGACCGGGGCGGGCTGGAGCGTGCCGTTCAACGGCCTCATCGGCGATCGCTTCACCTTCTCGGGCAATGTGCGAGTCGACGCCTACGACACCGACAATGTCGGCACCCCGACCGCCGCGCTGACGCCGGTCACCGGCCTCAGCGGCCGCTTCTACCCGAATGCCGAGCTCGAATGGCGCTACCCCTGGGTGCGCCACGGCGAGCGCTACAGCCAGGTCATCGAGCCGATAGTTGCGTTGATCGTCGCTCCCAACGGCGGCAACCCCCTGAAGATCCCGAACGAGGACAGCATCGATTTCGAGTTCAGCGACGCGAGCCTCTTCGTGCCCAACCGCTTCCCCGGCTACGACCAGGTCGACCCCGGGCAGCGCATCGACTACGGTCTCAGCGGCGGCTTTTACGGCGACAACGGCGGCGGGACAAGGTTCCTGATCGGGCAGAGCTATCGCTTTCAGGCGAACGGCCCCTATCCCGCCGGCTCCGGCATCAGCGGTCGGTTCTCGAACGTGGTCGGCCGCATCATGGTGTCGCCCGCCTCCTACCTCGACCTCTACTATCGCTTCAGCCTCCTGAGCAACAATTTGGCGCTGGAGCGCCAGGAGGCCGGAATTCTCGCGGGCCCCCCGAGCTTTCGCGTCAATCTGGGCTTCGTCAACCTCCCCAACGATCCGCTCATTACCGAGAACGTGGCACGCCGGCAGATCACGGGAACCGTGATCGCGGATCTCACGCGCTATTGGACCGTCGGACTCTATGGAACCCAAAGCCTCGGCTCGAGCTCCGAGACGCTCAGCGCGGGCGTCGCCGCCAGCTACCATGACGAATGCCTGGCCTTTACGGTCACGCTTTCCCATAGCGGCACCAACGACCGCGACATCAGGCCCGGCACCGCGCTGCTCTTCACGATCTCCTTCAAGAATCTCGGGCAGGTTAACCTTCGCCCCTACTCCACCGGGAGCACCGGCACGATACCGCCATTCTGACGAATGCCGCCGGCTGCGGCGGACGCGACACCGCGCCCGCGGAAATGCTATGCTGGGAATGGGCGGCAGGAGATGCGGGCATTGCGCCGGCAAAGCCGCCAAATCAAAATACGCCCGCGGATGAAGCCGGGCCTCAGATCCGACCCGCCAGCCAAGGTTAATCGGTCCATGATTCGCATAGTCGCCGCGTTGCTGTTTCTGGTGCTGGGAGGCGCTGCAGCCTGGGCGCAGAACGCCAGCATCGCCGCGGTCGTCAACGACGACGTGATCTCGACGGCGGATCTCGAGGCGCGCACGCGCCTCATCCTGCTGTCCTCGCAATTGCCGGACAATCCTCAGGTGCGCCAGCGCGTGGTGCCGCAGGTGCTGCGCTCGCTCATCGACGAGAAACTCGAGATGCAGGAGGCCAAGCGCTTCAACATTGCCATCAATGAGAAAGACATTGCGCACGCTATCGAGCGGCTCGAGCAGCAGAATCGGCTGCCCAAAGGAGGGCTGGAGAAGATCCTTGAATCTCAGGGCATACCGCGCTCGACCTTGGCGGCCCAGGTCTCCGCCAGCCTGGTCTGGAACCGGCTCGTCGAGGGCCGCCTCGCCCAGAACGTGACCGTCTCCGAGGAGGAGATAAACGAGACCCTCGCACGCATCAAGGAGCAGATCGGCAAGCCGCAAAGCCGCGTCGGCGAGATTTTCCTCGCCGTCGACAAGCCGGAGCAGGAGGCGGAGGTGAAGGCGCTGGCCGATCGCCTCATCGAGCAGATGCGCGCGGGAGCGAGCTTCAATGCGGTCGCGCAGCAGTTCTCGCAGTCGCCGACAGCGGCCGTCGGCGGCGATCTCGGCTGGATCTCCGCCGGCGAGCTTCCCGGCGACGTCGGCAAAGCGATCGACGCGATGCAGCCGGGCCAGCTTTCGCCCCCAATTCGCGGCTCCGGCGGGTTCTACATTCTCTATCTCGCGGACCGGCGCACGCTCGGCGCGAGCACTCCCGGCGACGCCGTCATCACCCTCGCGCGCCTTGCGCTGCCGCTGGCGCGCACCGCCACCGAGGCGGAGAAGCAGCGGGCCTTCGCCCAGGCGCAGAAGGCGAGCGAGACCGTGAAGAGCTGTGGCGAGCTCCTGAAGCTCGGACAGGAGATCGCGCCGCAATTCTCCGGCGAGATGCGCAACATCCGGATGGGCACGCTTCCGCGCGAGATCCAGAACGTCGTATCGCCGCTCAAGATCGCCGAGGCGAGCAAGCCGCTGATCCTGGCCGACGGCATCGGCGTGCTCATGGTGTGCGAGCGCAACGATGCGCCCTCGCCCATCCCCTCCCGCGATCAGATTCGCGAAAATATCCTGCGCCAGCGGCTCGATACGCTCGCGCGGCGCTATCTCAGCGATCTCCGCCGCACCGCCAACGTGGACCTTCGCGTATGACCCAGCCGATCGCGCTCACCATGGGTGAGCCGGCGGGAATTGGCGGGGAGATCGCCCTCAAGGCGTGGCTCCGCCGCGCCGAGGGCGTCCCGCCCTTCTTCGCGATCGACGACCCCGAGCGCCTCGGCAGGCTCGCCGCCATGCTCGGCTGGAAGGTGCCGCTTCGCGCGGTGGCGGGGCCCGAGGAGGCCGCGCTCTCATTCGGCGAGGCGCTCGGCGTGCTGCCCCGGCGCCTCGCCCATCCCGTGCTCATGGGGCGGCCCGATCCCGCCAATGCCCGCGCGGTCATCGGCTCCATCGTGAGCGCAGTCGAGCTCGTGCGCGCCGGCCGCGCCTCGGCGATCGTCACCAATCCGATCCAGAAGGAGACGCTCTACGCCTCAGGGTTTCGCCACCCTGGCCACACCGAGTTCCTGGAGGAGCTCGCCGGCGGCAATTACAGGGCGATCATGATGTTCGCCCTTCCGGGCCTGCGCACCGTTCCCGTCACGGTGCACGTGGCGCTTGCGGAGGCGATCCGCAGCCTCAGCACGGAGCGGATCGTGCTCGCGGGACGCATCGCGGCGCGCGCGCTCGCGAGCGATTTCGGAATACCGCGGCCGCGGCTCGTCGTCGCCGGCCTCAACCCGCATGCCGGCGAGAACGGCGCGATCGGCCGCGAGGAAGTGGAGATCGTGCGGCCAGCGGTCGAGGCGCTCCGGGCCGAAGGCTTCGCGGTCGAGGGCCCCTTCCCCTCCGATTCTCTGTTCCATACCGCGGCCCGGGCGCGCTACGACGCCGCGCTATGCATGTACCACGACCAGGCGCTGATCCCGATCAAGACCGTCGATTTCGAGCGGGGCGTCAACGTCACGCTGGGCCTTCCCTTCATCCGCACCTCGCCCGATCACGGGACCGCCTGCGACATCGCGGGCAAGGGGATCGCGAGCGAGACCAGCCTCGTTGCGGCGCTCCAGATGGCGGCGGAAATGGCCGAGCGGCGCGGCGCGCGGCGCTCGGTCGCCTGACGCGCACGGGAGATGCCGGAGCTTCCGCCGCTGCGCGAGGTCATCCGCCGTCACGGCCTCGCCGCCCGCAGATCGCTGGGACAGAATTTCCTTCTCGACCTCAACCTCATTGCGCGGATCGCGCGCGCGGCGGCGCCGCTCGAGGGCGTCAACGTCGTGGAGATCGGCCCGGGGCCCGGCGGCCTCACGAGGGCGCTGCTGGAGCAGGGTGCGGCGACCGTGACGGCGATCGAGCGCGACGAGCGCTGCGTCGCGGCGCTCCAGGAGCTCGCGGCGGCATATCCCCTGCGTCTCACCGTCGTCTCCGCCGACGCGCTCGAGCTCGACCCCGCGAGCCTGGTGCCGGCGCCGCGCGAGATCGTCGCCAACCTCCCCTACAACATCGCGACCGCTCTGCTGCTGCGCTGGCTCCCCGGCATCGGCTCCTATGGGAGCCTCACCCTCATGTTCCAGAAGGAGGTCGCGGAGCGGCTCAGGGCGGCGCCCGGCTCGAAGGATTACGGCCGCCTCAGCGTGCTGGTGCAGTGGCTTGCGGAGGTGCGGCGCCTCTTCGACGTGCCCGCCAAAGCCTTCGTCCCCGCGCCCAAAGTGACCTCGACGCTGGTCCGGATCGAGGCCCGGCCAAAGCCGCTCGCGCCCTGCCGGCGCGAGGACCTCGAGCGCGTCACCGCGGCCGCCTTCGGCCAGCGCCGCAAGATGCTGCGGCAGAGCCTGAGGTCGCTCGGTTTGGCGCCCGAGCCGATCCTCGCTGCCGCGGGTGTCGCCGCCACCGCGCGGGCGGAGGAATTGTCCGTCCGGGAATTCTGCGCGCTTGCGCGGGGGCTGGAGAAGACGCAGGCGCTCAGGGAGAGCGCGGATGGCCCGTGACCATCCCAAGCATCGCCCCGGGCTCCTCCGGCGCCCGGTTGCCGCGCCACGCCACGACCTGGTCCGGCCGGATCAAGACGAGATCGGCCCCGTAGAGATCGCGCAGCTCCTCCGAGGGGAATTCGAGCGAGGCGACGGGGATCCGAAGCCGGCGGGCGGCCGCGACGATGCCGCTGCCATCGGCCGAGCGATGACCGAGGCGGAGTAGCGTGAAGCCGAAACCGAGGACATCGAAGAGCGAGCGTCCGTCCGGGAGCCACGCGTGCGGCGCGCGGCCGCCGGGGACCGCGCTCGGAACGTAGCGGTTCGCGTCGTCGGCCGGCGGCGCGGCGCCGTCGGAGACGATGAGCGACGAGCCGTCGTATCGGGTGCCAAAGGTGATGCCGGGGATGTCGAATTCCGCCCGGGCATGGCGGTCGAGATAGTCGCCCGCGGCGCGCCGCGCGGCGGCGCCCGCCGGTGTCTCCGCCTCGATCTCCGCCGGCGGCACATAGAGCCCCACGGAATCCGCGAAGCGCCGGGCATGGAGGGTGTTGCGCCGCGCGATCGGCTCGCGCTCGGCCTCGTAGGCCGCGAGGAGACTGGGTCCGCCCCAGCCCTCGACCGCCGCGGCGAGCTTCCAGCCGAGATTGACGGCGTCCTCGATCCCGGTGTTGTAGCCGAGCCCGCCCGTGGGTGTGAAAAGGTGGACGGCGTCTCCCGCGAGGAAGACGCGGCCCCGCTGAAAGCGCTCCGCGACCAGCGTCAGGCCCGCGGTCCAGGAGAGATGGTTCACGATCTCGATCGGGCATTCCGCGCCGAGGGTCTCAAAGAACATGGCCCGCGCCTGCGGCTCGGAGATCGCATCGGGGTCCTCGCCGGGCTTGAGCTGCGCCGAGAAGACGAACTCCTCGCGCCCGTCGAGGGCGGCCATCAGGCTCCGCCGCTCGCGATTGACCGCCCAGTACATCCAGGCGCGGCGCTTGGGGAGCAAATCGTAGAGCGCGGGCGCGCGCAGGTAGATCGCGTGCATGCGCCCGCCCATGAAGTCGCGCACGGCCCCGCCCTCGCCCCGATAGGAGAATCCGAGCTTTCTCCGCAGCAGGCTCCGGGGCCCGTCGCAGCCCACGAGGAAGCGCCCGCGGAAGCGGCGTCCGGGACCGCCTTGCGTCGGCTCCGCCTCGACGCCGACGCCCTCGGCGTCCTCCGAGAATCCGGTGACACGCCAGCCGAAGCGCAGCGTCACCGACGGTCGGCGCTCGGCATGGGCGCGCATCACGCGCTCGATGTAGATCTGGGAGCAGCGGTGCGGCAGCTCGGCGGCGCTCCAGGAGCCCCCGAGCTCGCGCGCGAGCCGGCGCGCCTCAGCGGAGCTCGGCAGCTCGAAGCGCGCGAGCTCGTGCCGCGCATAGCGCGTGAAATAGGCGACATCGGTGGGATAGTCCCTCGGCAGGCCCTGCGCGCGCACCTCCTCGGCGAAGCCGAGGCGGCGGAAATACTCCATGGTTCGCGCCTGCGTCGCGTTGGCGCGGGGATAGGCCGAGGTTTCCGGGCCCTCGTTGAAGAGCAGCGTCGAGACGCCGCGCCGCCCCAGCTCGTTCGCGAGCATGAGGCCGCAGGGCCCGCCGCCGACCACGATCACCGCGGCGTCGAATGCTCCGGTCATCGCGCGGGGCTAATGCTGCTCGCGCAGCGCGTTCACGAATTCCGCGAGCCCTACCTGGCGGTCGCGACGGAGACGCTCGGCCGCGAGGATTGCCCGCACGCTGCGTACGCTCGCTTCGAGCTCGTGGTTCACGATGACGTAGTCGTATTCGGGCCAATGGCTCATCTCGTCCGCGGATTTCGCCATTCGCTCGCGCACGATCTCCTCGCTGTCCTGGGCGCGCTTGCGCAGGCGCTCCTCGAGCGCGGGCATGCTCGGCGGCAGGATGAAGACGGAGACGAGATCGTCGCGGATGCTCTGCTTGAGCTGCTGCGTCCCCTGCCAATCGATGTCGCTGACGATATCGCGGCCCGCGGCGAGCGCCGCCTCCACCGGGGCCCGCGGCGTGCCGTAGCGGTTCCCGAACACCGTCGCGTGCTCCAGCAGCTCGCCGCTCGCGATCATCGCGTCGAAACGCGCGTCGCTCACGAAGAAATAATGCCTGCCGTCGGCCTCGCTCGGCCGCTTCGGCCGCGTGGTCGCGGAGACGGAGACCGCAAGGTTCGGCTCGCGCTCGACCAGCATCCGCGTGATCGTGGTCTTGCCGGCGCCCGAGGGAGAGGACAACACCAGCAGGAAGCCGCGGCGTCCGATCTCGGTGGTGCTCATCGATCCCGGCCTATTCGATGTTCTGGACTTGCTCGCGGAACTGCTCGATCGCCGCCTTGAGCGCGAGACCGGTGCGCGTGAGCTCGACGTCCGCGGACTTCGAGCAGAGCGTGTTGGCCTCGCGGTTGAGCTCCTGGCAGAGGAAATCGAGCCTGCGCCCGATCGCGCCGCCCTCGGCGAGAAGCTCGCGCGCGGCGGCGATGTGCGCGTGGAGGCGGTCGAGCTCCTCGCGAATGTCGCCCCGCGCGACCAGCAGCGCCGCTTCCTGCGCGAGACGCTCCTCGGGCATCGCCGGGACCGCCTCCACGAGTGCCGCGATCAGCGTACGAAGGCGCTGCCGGATGGCCTCCGGCTGCGTCGCCGCCGAGGATTCCGCGGCGGCGATCAGTCTCGCGATGTCGTGGAGACGCTCCTGCAGCACCAGTCCGAGCCGCGCGCCCTCCGCGCGCCGCATCGCGCAAAGCGCATCGATGCCCTGGCGGCAGCTGGCGATCAGCGCGGCCTCGCGGCGCTCGCGCGCGGCGGCGTCGAGCTCCTCCTCGCCGGCATCGAGAACGCCGCGGAGCGCCAGGAGCCCGTCGACCGTCGGCGGCGCCGCGTCGATCTCCCGCGCGAGCTCGCGGGCGAGCGCCAGTACCTGCTCGAGGGCCGCGCGATTGACCCTCACGCCTCCTCCGCCGCCGGCGCGCGCGAGGGCGAGGTTGACGCCGATCGAGCCGCGCTTCAGCCGCTCGTTGAGCAGCGCGCGCAGCGGCAGCTCCAGCGCGTCGAGGCCGGGCGGCAGCCGGAAGCGCAAGTCCAGCGACTTGCTGTTGACGCTCTTGATCTCCCAGGTCCAGGCGATGCCTTCGGCCTCGCCTTCGGTGCGCGCGAAGCCGGTCATGCTGGCAATGGTGCCGAGCTTCGTTTCGGGGGCGGCGGCGGGCGCGGTGGGCACGAGACTCCGTTCGGCGGGGGCCGGCGCTCGACCGGCGGCGTTCCCGGGTTTATAGCCTCGCCCGTCCGCGGCAACAACGGGTCCCGCCATGCAGCAGCCGAGTCACGTCCTCATCACCGGCGCCTCGAGCGGCATCGGTGCGGCGCTTGCCCGCCGCTACGCCGAGCCGGGCCGGCGTCTCAGCCTCTGCGGCCGCGACCTCCCGCGACTCGAAGCCGTTGCCGCGGAATGCCGCGCCCGTGGGGCCGCGGTCGCGACGGCGGCGGTCGACGTCAGGGACCGCGCGGCGACGCGGAGTTGGGTGCTCGCCGCCGACGATGCCGCGCCGATCGACCTCGTCATCGCCAATGCCGGAATCATCGCGGGCATCAGCGCGAGCGAAGAGACCGAGCCGCGCGTGCGCGAGGTTTTCGCGATCAATCTCGAGGGCATCCTCAACACGGTCTTCCCCGCGATTGATCGCATGCGCCCGCGCGGCCGGGGCCAGATCGCGCTGATGAGCTCGCTCGCGGGCTATCGGGGCTTTCCGGACGCGCCCGCCTATAGCGCCTCCAAGGCCGCCGTAAAGGCGCTCGCGGAGGCGTGGCGGGGCTCGCTCGGCCAGCAGGGCATCCGCGTCTCCGCGATCTGTCCGGGCTTCGTCACCACCCCCATGACGGCGCGCAACGACTTCCCCATGCCGTTCCTGATGAGCGCGGAGCGCGCCGCCGGCATCGTCGTCCGCGGCCTCGCGCGCGACCGGCCGCGGATCGCCTTCCCGTGGCCGATGACACTGGGGGTCTGGCTCGTCGCGACGCTTCCGGCGCGCTGGAGCGACCGCTTGCTGCGGCCGCGGAGGGCGAAGGAATAGGCGCCGGGCGAGACGGCGCTATTTGACGGCGCCGCCGTTCTGGCCTTGGAGGCGCTTCAGCTCGGCGACGTGCTGATTATGCTCCGCGAGCGTCTTCGAGAAGACGTGCTTTCCCGTGCCGTCCGCGACGAAATAGAGATCGTCGCTTGCCGCGGGATGCAGCACCGCCTTGAGCGCGGCAAGGCCGGGATTGGCGATGGGTGCCGGCGGCAGGCCCTTCACGAGATAGGTGTTGTAGGGCGAATTGACGGCGAGGTCGTCGTGCCCGAGAGCGCGGTCGAGCGGGCCCTTGCCGTGGGTGATCGCATAGACCACCGTCGGATCGGCCTGGAGCCGCATGCCCTGGCGCAGCCGGTTGAGGAAGACCGCGGCAACGTGCGCGCGCTCATCGTCGCGTCCGGTCTCCTTCTCGACGATCGAAGCAAGGATCACCGCCTGGTCCGGCGTAGTGAGCGGCAGCTCGGGTGCGCGCTCCGCCCAAAGCTCCGCGAGCGCCTTCTCCCGCGCGCGCTCCATTCGCTCCAGCACCGCCATGCGCCTGTCGCCGAGCGAATAGAAATAAGTCTGCGGCAGCAGCGCGCCTTCCGGCGGCGGGCGGTCGATCGTGCCATCGAGGATCGACGTCGCCTCGAGAAGCGCCACGACCTCGGCGCTGGTAAGGCCCTCGGCAACGGTGAGGCGATGCTGGACAGTCTTGCCGCTCGCGATGAGCGCCGCCGCCGCTTCCGGCGATATGGCGCCCGCGAACTCGTACTCGCCGGCCTTGAGCCGGTGCGTCTCGTCGCTCGCGACGAGGCCTAGCACGAAGAGCCAGGGATGCTCGATGACGCCCTGCTGCTCCAGCGCGTTCGCGATCTCGAAGACGCCCGCTCCGCGGGGGAGCACGACAATGCGCGCCTCCGGCAGCGGGCCCGGTGAGGTCCAGTCGCGCCACGCCCAGAGCGCGAAGCTCCCGAGCGCCGCGAGCAGGAGCAGCAGCGCGGGTAACACCCTCACCCGCAGCAGCCGGCCCATCGGAGGTCAGCTCGCGCGAGCGAAGACGAGGGAGGCGTTCGTGCCGCCGAAGCCGAAGGAGTTCGAAAGCGCGAAATCCACCCGCCGCTCCTTCGAGCGATGCGGCACGAGATCGATGTCGCAGCCCGGCGAGGGATTGTCGAGGTTGAGCGTCGGCGGCACGACGTTGTCGCGGATCGAGAGGATCGAGAAGATCGCCTCGACGCTGCCCGCCGCGCCGAGGAGATGGCCCAGCGCGGATTTGGTCGAGGACATCGAGAGCTCGTTCGCGTGCGCGCCGAAGACGCGCTTCACCGCGCTCAGCTCGATCTCGTCGCCGAGGGGCGTCGAGGTGCCGTGCGCGTTGATATAGTCGATCTTGTCCGGCGCAATCCCCGCGCGCTTCAGCGCGTTCCGCATGGCGCGGAAGGCGCCGTTGCCGTCCTCCGCGGGCGCGGTGATGTGGTGGGCGTCGCCGGACATGCCGTAGCCCACGACCTCGGCGTAGATCTTGGCGCCGCGAGCCTTGGCGTGCTCGAGCTCCTCCAGCACCAGGATACCGGCGCCTTCGCCCATGACGAAGCCGTCGCGGCCCTGGTCCCAGGGCCGCGAGGCCTTGGGCGGATCGTCGTTGTACTTGGTCGAGAGCGCGCGCGCCGCGGAGAAGCCCGCAATCCCGAGCCGACAGACCGCGGCCTCGGTGCCGCCGCAGACCATCACGTCGGCGTCGTCCCACATGATGATGCGCGCGGCATCCCCGATCGCGTGCGCGCCCGTCGAGCAGGCGGTCACCACGGAGTGATTGGGGCCGGAGAAGCCGTATTTGATCGAGGCGTGGCCGGAGGCGAGATTGATCAGGTTCGAGGGAATGAAGAAGGGCGATATGCGGCGCGGGCCCTTTTCATGGAGCGTGATGGCGCCCTCCATGATGCCGGGAAGGCCGCCGATGCCGGAGCCGATGAGGACGCCCGTGCGCTCGCGCCTCTCGGAGTCCTCGGGCTTCCAGCCCGCATCCTCCACCGCCTGGGTCGTCGCCGCGAGCGCATAGACGATGAACTCGTCCATTTTGCGCTGGTCCTTGGGCGGGACCCAGTCGTCGGCATTGAATGAGCCGGAGGCGGTATCGCCGCGCGGCACTTGCGCCGCAATCTTTGCGGGGAGGTCCGAGACGTCGAAATTCTGGATCGCGCGGATACCCGACTGACCCTCGAGAAGCCGCTTCCAGGTCACCTCCACGCCGCATCCCAGCGGGGTGACCATGCCTAGGCCGGTGACGACGACACGTCTCATGCCGATTGAAACCCGAGCTGCGGGCGGCGGCGGAGCGCCGTCATCCGCGTCAGCTATGCGCCTCGATGAAGTTGATGGCGTCCTTGACGGTCACGATCTTCTCGGCGGCATCGTCGGGAATCTCGCAGCCGAATTCCTCCTCGAACGCCATGACGAGCTCGACGGTGTCGAGGCTGTCCGCCCCGAGATCGTCGATGAAGCTCGCATTGTCCGTGACCTTGGCCTCGTCGACCCCCAAATGCTCAACGACGATTTTCTTAACCCGATCGGCGACATCGCTCATAACGCTATACCTCGACATCTGATGAAACGCGGTCTTGGGGCGGACATGCTCGGTTGCAACCGGACGCCCAGAGCCCGAAACCGGTTGCCCGGTCGCGCCGGTAGCCCCCTGTGAAGGAGCCGTCCAATATCACAGTTTCCACGGCTTTGCCAATCGGCCCTGGCCGGGTTCTCACTGGTTGGCGGTAACCTTCAAGCCCAGCAGTTTTGCAATCTCCGGAGGCGGCATGGCCGCCGCGCCCTGCAAGGTCGCGAACGGCACGGGCTGGGCGGGAGCGATCTCCACCGTGAGGTTCTTCGGCGCCTGCAGGAAGGCGATCACAGCCTTCGCCGCGCCCGAGATTTCGGGGCTGTCGCCCATCGCCTGAGCCTGCGCCTCCACCATGTCGATGATCTGCTGCCGGAACTCCGCGGGGTCGGCCTGGTTCTCCGTCGCCATGATCTTGAACGCGCGCTCGATCCCGGACCCGTCGTCGTAGCGCACGGTCGCGTGGGCGAGTTGGCCCTGCTGGAGCACGGCCATGCTCGGCGTCATCTCCGCGAGGTCGACCGAGACGTTGGCCGCGCCGAGCTCGTCGACCTTGTAGCGGAGGTCGGTAACGGTCACGCGCTTCTTGTCGATCTCCCAGCGATAGGAGAGGCCCAAGCTGATGGTCATGGTATCGATGCCGAGCTGGTTGAAGACCTCCTGCGTCCTCGGGTCGGGGAGCTGCGCGCGGCTCAACCTCAATCCCGAGTAGGCGAGGTCGCCGGAGACCGGCACGCTTCCCGTGAACGCGATCTTCGAGATCGTGAGCGTGCCGACCGGAATTGCAGTGGCACCGGTCGGAGTGACTTTCATTCCCGCGTACTCGATCTTGTCGATCGCGAAACCATCGAGCATCTCCGGCGTGAGCGTGTCGCTCTCGAGGACCCGCGTCATCGGCTTGCGCAGGTTGATGCCGCCCGCGGCGATGCGCTCCGCCGTGAAGACGCCCATGCCGCCGATTTGCGCGCTGATGCCCTCGCCCGACCCGGCACCGCCCGCACCTCGCTCCATCCCCATTCCCTCGAACTTGGCGATGTCGTAGACCACATCGACCTCATTGGGCCCCGCCTGGGATTTGGCACTGACGTGCATGGCCTCCGCCAGGTAGCGGTCATACCCGAGGCCGAGCAGCAACGCCGACTCCACGCGAAGCAGCGGCAGCACGTCCTCGATCTTCGGCTGCTCCTTGGCGGCAGCGGCCTTCGCCATCGCCTCCGACCAATTCGGAATTCCCGGATGCAGAAGCGCCCAAGGGTAGAGCCGCAGCCCATCGACCCGCATGGAGGCGAGGGTTGCATCGGCGCTCGGAGCATGCAGCTTGACGCCTTTCACGCTGATCGCGCCGGCGAATGGAATTGCCTTGTCCTGAGGGATTTGCGTCGGGTTCGCCTTGGCCTGCGCCCAATCCGTGTCGAAGCTCTTTGACGGGTGGACGACCGCGATCTGATCCGCGGAGACGTCGGCTCCTTCGACGGTGTGCAGGGCGATGCCGCTCACGGTGAGCGTGTCGGTGACGACGTCGTATTCGGCGGTCTTGTAGCTCGCGGTGTAGCCCGCCGGCAGGTTGCGGATCGCCTCGTCGAGGGCGGGGCGCGGATCGGCCTGCGGCACGCCGATCTTGACGATCTTGTTGATGGCCGTGCGGATCTCCGGCGGGCCGTATACGGCGAGCCCGTACCCGACCACGCCGAGAAGTACGACCACTACCGCGACAGTTATGCCGATCTTGCGCATGTTCACCCCTTCTCGTGCGTTCCGCGATCGGGATCACCTCTAGCACAAGGCCGGATACCGTGCCTACCTCGGGAATGCCCGAGTCCGGAGGCGTCGGATCAAATCATCGCCATCCCGCCGTTGACGTGGATCGTTTGCCCCGTCACGTAAGCGGCCTCCTCGCTGGCGAGGAAGACGACGCAGGCCGCGACCTCCTCGGGATTGCCGATCCGGCCGATGGGAATGGCCGAGGCGATGCGCTCCTTCTGCTCCGGCGTCAGCGCATCGGTCATGGCGGAGACGATGAAGCCCGGCGCCACGCAATTGACGGTGATGCCGCGCGTGGCCACTTCCGCCGCGAGCGCCTTCGACATGCCGATCATGCCGGCCTTCGAGGCCGCGTAGTTCGCCTGGCCGGGATTGCCGGTGACGCCGACCACGGAGGTGATACCGATGATGCGTCCGGCGCGGCGGCGCATCATGCCCCGGAGCGCCGCGCGCGCAAGGCGGAAGCCCGCCGTGAGATTGACGTCGAGCACCTTCTGCCAGTCCTCGTCCTTCATCCGGAGCGCGAGGCCATCGCGCGTGAGGCCCGCGTTGTTGACGAGGATGTCGAGCTTTCCCATCGCCTCCTCCGCGCGCTTCACCAGCGGATCGGCGGCGGCGGGATCGGCGAGGTCGGCGACCGCGACCTGCGCGCGCTCGCCGAGCTCGGAGGCGAGCGCCTCCAGCACCGGCTGCCGCGTGCCCGCGAGCATCACCGCCGCACCCTGGCGATGGAGCGCGCGCGCGATCGCGCCGCCGATGCCGCCGGAGGCGCCGGTGACGAGGGCGGTCTTGCCCGTGAGGTCGAACATGGTGGGCTCCCGTCTCAGAGCGTCTTGAGGAAGGCCTCGATCTCGGCGGGCGTGCCGACCGAGCTCGCGGCGAGGTCGCGGTCGATGCGCTTGACGAGACCCGAGAGAACGCGCCCCGCGCCGAGCTCGACCACGGCCTCGACGCCCTGCTGCCTCATGTAGAGAACGCTCTCGCGCCAGCGCACGAGGCCCGTCACCTGCTCCACGAGCAGGCGGCGGATGGTCTCGGGATCGTCGACGGCGCCGGCCGTGACGTTGGCGACCAGCGGCACCGCCGGAGGCGAGACGGAGATCGCCGCGAGCGCCTCCTCCATCTCGCGTGCGGCAGGCGCCATCAGGGGACAATGGAAGGGAGCGCTCACCGGCAGCATGATCGCGCGCCGCGCGCCGCGCTCGGCCGCGAGCTTGACCGCGCGCTCTACCGCGGCCTTGTCGCCGCTCACGACGACCTGCCCCGGCCCGTTGTCGTTGGCGGCGGCGCAGACCTCGCCTTGCGCCGCCTCCTCCGCCACCGCGCGCGCGGCATCGAGCTCGAGGCCGAGGAGCGCCGCCATGGCTCCCGCACCGACGGGAACCGCGCGCTGCATCGCCAGGCCGCGCCGCTTCAGAAGCCGCGCGGCGTCCGCGAGCTCGAAGGCGCCCGCTGCGCAAAGCGCCGAGTACTCGCCCAGCGAATGCCCCGCGACGAAGGCCGCTTGGCGCCGGAGATCGAGCCCGCCGTCGCGCTCGAGCACCCGCATCACCGCGAGGCTCACCGCCATCAGCGCGGGCTGGGCGTTCTCCGTGAGGGTGAGATCGCTTTCGGGCCCCTCGAACATCAGCTTCGAGAGCTTCTGCTTGAGGGCCTCGTCCACTTCCTCGATGGTATGGCGGGCGGCCGGAAAGGCCTCCGAGAGCTCGCGCCCCATGCCCACGGCCTGCGAGCCCTGCCCCGGAAACACCAATGCCCTCGCCATCTGCCTGCCTCGCTAATGCGTTATCAGCGCGGAAACTCGGCATTGAACCCCATGGAGTCAAGCGCTTGCGCCAGAGGGGTCTTCGTGTATAGTGCGCCGCCTCCTTGCCGGGCGCGTCCCGGCTAGGCCCGAAAGGCTTGTGCTGCAAGGCCGGCTCCGGGCCGCGAACATCCATAAGGAGCTTACGAGACCATGGCGTTCTACGAGACCGTTTTCATTGCCCGTCAGGACATCTCCACCACCCAGGTGGAGGCTCTCGCCGACGGGTTCGGGCAGGTGATCCAGGAGCAAGGCGGCAAGGTCGAGAGCCGCGAATACTGGGGCCTGCGGAATCTCTCCTACCGCATCAAGAAGAACCGCAAGGGCCATTACGTGCTCCTCAACATCGAGGCGAACGGGCCCGCGATGAACGAGCTCGGGCGTCTCATGCGCATCAACGAGGACGTGCTGCGCCATTTGAGCGTGCGGGTCGAGGCGCTCGAGACCGGGCCCTCCGCGATGATGCAGGCACGCGCCCGAGGCGAAGAGCGCGACCGCGGCCGGCGCGGCTATGGCGACCGCTACGGCGACCGCGAGCCGCGCGAAGCCGAGGCACCGCAGGGCGCGGGAGGTGCCGCATGAGCGACATGCGCGAAGGCGGCCGCGAGGGCGGCAGGGAGGGCGGCAGAGAAGGTGGACGCGGCGGCGGCGGCGGACGGCGGCCGTTCTTCCGGCGGCGCAAGTCCTGCCCCTTCTCGGGCCCCAACGCCCCGAAGATCGACTACAAGGACGTGAAGCTGCTGCAGCGCTTCGTCTCCGAGCGCGGCAAGATCGTCCCGAGCCGCATCACCGCGGTCTCCGCGAAGAAGCAGCGCGAGCTCTCCCAGGCAATCAAGCGCGCGCGCTTCCTGGGCCTGCTGCCTTACGCGGTCCGCTGAGGGAGGCCCGGTCATGGTGCAAGTGATCCTGCTCGAGCGCGTCGAGAAGCTCGGTCAAATGGGCCAGGTCGTGGACGTGCGGCCGGGCTTCGCGCGAAACTTCCTGCTGCCGCAGAAGAAGGCGCTCAGGGCGACCAAGGAGAATCTCGCCTATTTCGAGAAGCAGCGCAGCCAGCTCGAGGCGCAGAACCTCGCGCGCAAGAGCGAGGCGGAGCATGTCGCGCAGAAGCTCAACGGGCTCTCCGTCGTCGTCATCCGCCAGGCCGGCGAGAGCGGACAGCTCTACGGCTCGGTGACCGCCCGCGACATCGCCGAGGGCGTGACCCAGGCGGGCTTCACCATCGCGCGCGGCCAGGTCGTGCTCGAAAAGGCGATCAAGACGCTCGGGCTCTACAAGCAGCGCGTGGTGCTGCACCCCGAGGTCTCCGTCACCGTCACGATCAACGTCGCGCAGTCGTCGGAAGAGGCGGAGATGCAGGCGAAGGGCGTCGATCCGATGAAGCTCGCGCAGGAGGCCGCCGCCCGCGAGGCCGCGGCCGCCGCCGAGGCGGCGCTCGGAGGCGCGGAGCCGGAAGCGGCCGAGGCCCAGCCCAAGGCCTGATCCGCGCGCTCACACGCCTAGGCGCGAGGCGATCGACACTTCCGAAGTCAGCGTCCGGTGGACCGGACACATGTCCGCGATCTCGAGGAGGCGCTGGCGCTGCGCCGCATCGAGCGTGCCCTCGAGATCGATGACGCGCTCGATGCGGTCGATCCTGCCCTGCTTGGTCTCGCACTCCGCGCAGTCGGTCGCGTGTATTTTCTGATGACGTAGCCGCACGGCGACGCGCGCGAGCGGCCATTGCTTGCGCTCGGCATAGAGCCGGAGCGTCATCGCCGTGCAGGCGCCGAGCGCCATCAGCAGCAGCTCATAGGGATTGGGCCCGCGATCGGCGCCGCTGGCCGCTACCGGCTCGTCCGCGAGATAGCGATGCCGGCCGTCGAGGAGGTGCTGCGTGAATTTTCCCTCGCCGGTCTCCACGACCTTGACCCAGCCGGGCTCGACCGCGAGGGCCGGATCCTTCGACGCGTCAGCGCTCATGACGGCACTCCTCTCCGGGGCTCACGGATCGATTTAGCACCAGACGACCACCCGACAAAGAGGGGTGGCGCCGGGCGCGCCGGTCGCGGCAGTATCCCCGCGGAAACTCGATAAGGGCAGAATGCCATGCGGTACCTGCATCTTCCCTCCGGCGCGCCGATTCCGGTCCTCGGCCTCGGCACCTGGCGCATGGGAGAGACGGGATCGCGCGGCGCCGAGATCGTGAACGCGCTGCGCCTCGGCATCGATCTCGGCATGACCCTCATCGACACCGCGGAGATGTACGGCGAGGGGGGCGCCGAGGAGATCGTCGCCAAGGCGATCGCGGGGCGCCGCCATGAGGTCTTCGTGGTGAGCAAGGTCTATCCCCACAACGCCACGCGCGCGGGCGTGGTCGCGGCATGTGAGCGCAGCCTGAAGCGGCTCGGCACGGAATATCTCGATTTGTATCTGCTGCACTGGATCGGCTCGGTTCCCTTCGAGGAGACGCTCGCGGGCTTCGCGGCGCTCCTCCAGGCCGGCAAGATCCGCAGCCACGGCGTCAGCAATTTCGACACCGGGGACATGGAGCGCTGGTGGAAGCTCAAGGGCGGCAATGCCGCCGCGACCGATCAGGTGCTCTACAATCTCGCGCGCCGCGGCGTCGAATGGGACCTGTTGCCCTGGTGCCGCAAGCACCGCCTCCCCGTCATGGCCTATTCGCCGGTGGACCAGGGGAGCCTTCTCACCAAGCGCGCGCTGCGCCAAGTAGCCGCGCGTCGGGGCGTGACCCCGGCGCAGGTCGCGCTCGCCTGGCTCCTACACCAGGAAGGAGTAGTGGCGATCCCCAAAGCGGCGCAGGCCGAGCACGTCCGGGAGAACCGGGCGGCGCTCGAGCTCGAGCTCACTCCCGATGAGTTCAAGGAGCTCGACCGCGCCTTTCCGCCGCCGAAGCGACGCGAGCCCCTGGAGATCGTCTGATCCCTCTCGCGCGATACGCGCTTAGGGCCTTGCCGAGATTGCGAAATCGCCCAATTATGAGTCGACGGGGAGGAACAAAGAAGTCGGGGAGGACAGGATGCTGATGTCGGTCCTGCTCCGCCACCTGGTCCGGCGGGGAAAGCTCTCGGTGATCGACGCTCGGGGCAAGGCCCATGAATTCGTGGGCGCGCCCGGACCGGAGATCACAATCCACCTGCACGATCCGAAGCTGAGCTGGAAGCTGTTCCTGAATCCCCGCCTATATCTCGGCGAGGCCTTCATGGACGGCACGCTCACCGTCGAACGGGCCTCGGTCTACGATCTCCTGCATTTCCTGGCGGTGAACATGGAGCAGGCTCCGCGCTCTTGGGTGACGCCCTTGTACGAGGGCTTCGGGCGCGGCCTGCGACGCTTGCAGCAGCACAATCCGATCCAGCGCTCGCATCGCAACGTCGCGCACCACTACGACCTCTCCGAGACGCTCTACGACCTCTTCCTCGACGCGGACCGGCAGTATTCCTGCGCCTACTTCAACCAGCCCGGCCTCGGCATCGAGGAGGCGCAGGCGAACAAGAAGCGCCACATCGCGTCGAAACTGCTGCTCCGCCCGGGGCAGCGCGTCCTCGACATCGGTTGCGGCTGGGGCGGGCTCGCGCTCTACCTCGCGCGCGAGTGCGGCGTCGAGGTCACGGGCCTTACCCTCTCGACCGAGCAGCTCAAGGTCGCGGAGCGGCGCGCGGCGGAGGCCGGGCTTGCCGATCGCGTGCGCTTCGAGCTCTGCGACTACCGCGCCCATGGCGGACGCTACGACCGGATCGTCTCCGTCGGCATGTTCGAGCACGTGGGCGTGCCGCACTATCCCGACTATTTCGCGAAGGTCCGCGACCTGCTCGAGCCCAGCGGCGTCGCGCTGCTGCACTCGATCGGACGCAGCGACGGGCCGGCCAACACCAACCCGTGGCTGCGCAAATACATCTTCCCCGGGGGCTATTCGCCCGCGCTTTCCGAGGTGATCCCCGTGGTCGAGCGCGCGCGGCTCTTGATCACCGACATCGAGATACTGCGGCTCCATTACGCCGATACGCTGCGCGCCTGGCGCCAGCGCTTCAACGCCAACCGCGAGCGCATCCGCTCGCTCTACGACGAGCGCTTCTGCCGCATGTGGGAGTTCTATCTCGCGGGCTCCGAGATCGCCTTCCGCGAGCAGGGCCACATCGTCTTCCAGATGCAGCTCGCGAAGACCATCGACGCCGTGCCGATGACCCGCGACTACATGCTGGATTGGGAGCGCAGCCACCGCGCCCCCGCCGCCGAGCGCGCGGCCTAGGCGCTTCACACGGGCAACGGCGCCCGGGGTCTAATCTAGGTGTCGGCGAGCGCCGCGAGCATGCGATCGCGCGCGGCGAAATCCCCGTCCTGATGCACCGGCTGGATGCAGAGATGCGTCGCGCCGGCGGTGAAATGGGCCCGGAGCTTGCTTTTCACCGTGGCCGCGTCGCCCCATAGCACCATGGCGTCGATGAAGCGATCGGACCCGCCATTCGCCAGATCCGTCTCGGTGAAGCCCAGGCCGAGCCAGCAGTTGCGATAGTTCTCGAGCACCATGTAGCGCGCGAGCTCCTTCCGGCCGAGTGCGCGCGCCGTTCCGGCATCGGTCTCCAGGCAAACCTTCTGCTCTACCGCCAGCCATTTTCCCGGCCCCAGGATCCGCGCTGCGCGCGCGGTGTGCTCGGGCGTCACGTTGTACGGCAATGCGCCGCGCGTCCTTTCGGCGGATAGCTTCAGCATCAGCGGGCCAAGCGCGGCAAGCGCGATCGGCCACTCTTCCGATCCGGGCTGATCTCTGCCGATGCCCTCGAGATAAGCGCGCATCGCCGGAACCGGCTTGGCGTAGGTGTGGCCCCGGATGCCCTCCACCATCGGGACATGGCTGACGCCCAGTCCGAGTATGAAGCGGCCGCCGTAGAGCGCATTCAACGACAGCATTCCGCGGCGGGCGGTGAAGGCGTCGCGCGCATAGATACTGGCGATCGAGCTGCCGATCTTTAGCCTCTTGCTGTTTCCCAGCAGGAAGCCCGCGAGCGACAACGATTCGTAACCCCGCGATTCCGGGTACCACAGCACATCATAGTTCAGGCGCTCGAGCAGCGCGAGGAAGGAGGGGATTTGAGCGCCGGTCAGCTTGTCCATGCCGTACCAAACGCCAAGGCGTCCGATTTGCATCGCAATTCTCCTGCTTCTGTCTCGACCTCGGGATTCCTTTGGTTGGCGTACGCCGCGCGATCCAAGCTTCCGAGAGGAGCCGCGAGCATACAATCCACCTGCGGCTTTGCGTTCGCGGGTCCACGGCCTAGCCTCCCCTCGCCCGCTCCCTGAGCGTCGCCTTCTGCACCTTGCCGTTGGCGTTGCGCGGAAGCGGCTCCGCCATGAGCTCCACGAACTCCGGGACCTTGTAGTCGGCCATGCGCTCCGCGCAGAAGGCCCGGAGCGCATCCGCGGTGAGCCCGCGATCGCGCGGCACCACGAAGGCCTGGACGCGCTCGCCGAGGACGGGATCGGGCCGCGCCACCACCGCGCATTCGGCGACGCCGGGATGCGCGCTCACGACGTTCTCGACCTCGGCGCTGAAGACCTTGTAGCCGCCGCGGTTGATCATGTCCTTGACGCGATCGAGGACGCGCACGAAACCCTCCGCGTCGATGGAGCCGATGTCGCCCGAGCGCCAGAAGCCGGCGGCGAAGCTTTGGGCCGTCGCCTCCGGCTTCCGCCAATAGCCGGGCACCACCATGGGGCCGCTGATCCAGAGCTCACCCGTCTCGCCCGGCGGGAGCGGTCTTTCATCGGCGTCCATCATGCGCAGCTCGCCGCAGGGCACCACCCGGCCGACGCTGTCCGGATGGGCGGCGTTCTCGCCGGGCGGCATGATCGTGGTCGGCGAGGTCGTCTCGGTGGCGCCGTAGGCGTTGACGAGGGTGAGGCGTGGCAGGCGCTCCGCGAGCTCGCGGATGGTCGCCTCCGGCATCGGTGCGCCGCCGAAGGCGCCGATCTCCCAATGTCGAAGGTCGAAGCGGTCGAAATCGGGCTCCATCAGGCAGAGGATGTATTGCGCGGGCACCAGCACCGTGAAGGTCACGCGCCCGCGCGCCGCGAGCGACAGGAACTCCCGCGCCTTGAAGGCGCGCATGAGGATGACCGTGCCGCCCATGCTCAGGGTCGCGAGCAAGACCGCGACGAGACCCGTCACGTGCGAGGCCGGTACCGCGAGGATCGAGCGCGGCACGGAGCGGAAGCTCAGGCAGCGTTGAAAATGCAGGAGCGAGTGCACGATGCCGAGATGGGTCAGCATCGCCCCTTTGGGCCGCCCCGTGGTGCCGGAGGTGTAGAGGATGACGGCCGTCGCCTCCTCCGCGCTCGGCGGGCGCGGCGGCAGCGATGCCGGCTCGAGCAGTAAGAGAGCGGGCTCGGCGCCTGCGGTGCTTCCGCCGACGACGAAGCGCAGCCGCAGCTCCGGCACCAGCTCCGGCGCGGGGAGATTGGCGGCATATTCCGCCTCGAGAATTAGCGCCACTGCGCCGCAATCGCCCAGGAGATACTCGAGCTCCGGTCCGCGCTGGCGGACCCCCAGCGGCACGGCAATGGCGCCGAGACGGAAGCAGGCCCAGAGGAAGATCGGAAACTCCGGGCAGTTCCCGAGTAGCAGCGCCACGCGATCTCCGGCTGCGACGCCTCGGCGTGCAAGATTGCCGGCGGCGCTCGCGGCGAGCCGGTCGAGCTCCGCATAGGAAATCCGCCGGCCGTCGCCGACGACGGCCTCGCGAGCGCCCTCGCGCGAGACGACGTCGTCGAGCATGGCGTTGAGATCGGGCCAGCGCTCGCTGAAGCAGAGAAGGTCGCGGCCGTCGTAGTGCCGCTCCCGGCGCAGCGCTCCGCCTGGGCCGCTGGCCGGCCAGTGCCACATGGCCTAGCGCAGCGTCCGCTTGAAGAACCGGCCGCCTTTCATGATCGCCGCGAGATGGACGCCTTGATTCTGGAGGAGGCCCAGATCCTCGAGCGGATTGCCGTCGACGACGAGGAGGTCGGCGATTGCGCCCGGCGCTACGACGCCGAGCTTTCCCTCCATCTGCAGGAGCTCCGCGTTGACGAGCGTCGCCGAGCGGATCGTCTCGAAGGGCGTCATCGCCTCCGCGCGGATCAAGAGCTCGCGGCTCTGATGCTCGTGCATGGCGCCCAGGAGATCCGTGCCGAAGCCGATCTTCACGCCCGCCGCCTTGAGCCGCTCGAGGCTTTGCAGGCCCGCGACGCGCACGTCCTGCAGCTTCGCGAGACTGACGGCGGGGAAGCCGAGAGCCTTTCCCTGCTTCTCCAGGGCGTCGTAGGTGACGAGCGTCGGCACCACGAAGGCGCCGTTCGCCGCTGCGTGGCTCGCGGTCTCGGCATCGATGAGGTTCGCGTGCTCGATCGAGCGCACGCCGAAGTCGATCGAGCGCCGGATCGCAGCGGGCGTATAGGCATGCGCCATGACGTACGTCCGCCAATGCGCGGCCTCCTCGACGATCGCGCGCACCTCCTCCTCGGAGTATTGGAGGTTCCAGATCGGATCGGTCGGCGAGGCGACGCCGCCGGAGGCCATGATCTTGATCTGCGAAGCGCCCTTGCGCAGCTCGTCGCGCGCGGCGCGCCGGACCTCGGAGACGCCGTCGGCGATCCGCGCGATGCCGGCGCCGGCCTGGCAGCAGGCGCAGCTGTCGAGGCCCGTTGCCGTCGGCGCGCGCAGGTCGCCGTGACCCCCGGTCTGGCTGAGCGCGCGGCCCGAGACGAACATGCGCGGACCCGCGATGAGCCCGCGCTCGACGGCCTCCGCGAGCCCGCGATCGGCGCCGCCGGCGTCGCGCACCGTCGTGAAGCCTCGCCGAAGCATCGCCTCCAAAAGCTCGCGCGCCTCGAGTGCCACTAGGCTCTGGGGGATGTCCGGGAGCACCCCGAGATTGACTGCAACCGCAATGGCGTGCACATGCGCATCGATCAGACCCGGCATTAGGGTGCGGCCGTTGAGGTCGATGGTCTCGGCATCCGCGACCTTGACCGGTCCGTCCGAGACCTCGCGGATCGTCGAGTGCTCGACGACGACGTCGCAGCGCGGGCGCGGCTCCGGGCGGGTGCAATCGAAGACCGTCGCGTTGCGGAAGTGAATGAGGCTCATGGGGAAATCCGCGGGCTGATGGTACCGACCGCCCATCTTAGCCTGCCTCCCGATGCGGTCGCCAAGTCCCCAATATCACTCGAAGTAGGGAGATCGATGGCGTGAACCCCGGCCGGGCGTGTGCCGTCTATGGGAGAGGTCGCGCGATCGTAGAAGTCGCCAGGGGGAAAGCTCGAATGACAGCGCACGCACGGCAGCCGGATCGTGGCGCCAAGGCCTATTGGCAAAACCGGGGCGCGCTCGTGCGCGAGGACGGCGTGATGCTTCGGCGGGAACCGTCGCCGGTCGCCGGTAAGGCGCGCTTTCGGTACGTCGACAGGGACGTCGCGCTCGATCTCCTCGCGGACCGCGCGGTCGCGGCGGACGATGCCGGCGACATGTGGCGAGTAGACCTGGCGGCGGCCTTCCGGGGCCTGCCGGAGTGGAAGCGCTCGCTCATGAGCGTGGCGAAGCTGCAGGAGATCGCGGGAAACATCCGGGATGCGCTGCTCGCCTGGCCCCCGTCGCAGGCGGGCGATCACGCGCCGGTCACGGAGGTGACCTTCGGCTGAGCCGGGGCTTCCTTCAGCCGGATTCCTGCCAGCGCCGCACCGGCCCCACGTCGAGGTGGACGAAGCCGTGCGATGGGTAATAGCCGACGCCGCCGGCGCCCGCCGCAAGCGCCACCGAATGGAGATCGCCCAGACTGCGCCCGCGCAGGAAGACGTCGATCGCCATTCCCTTCATGTGCAGGCTCTGCGCGGCCGCGCCCTCGTTGAGCGCGACGAGGCGCGCGTTGGTCTGGGGCGAGCGATAGCCCGAGGTGACCTGGAAGGGCTCCGCGGTATTGAGCCGCTGCTGCAGCGTCGCCAGCAGATCGAGGAGCCTCGGATCGATCGCGTGCGTGGCGTTCACGTGAAAATCGCGCAGGACCCAGTCGATTCGCTTCAGGGATTGCGGGATATAGTAGTCGTTCGCCCAGTAGACGGCGTCGAGGGATTCGGCGGTGTTGAGATTGTGGAGGGAGACGCGGCGGAAATAGATTACGCCGGGCGCGGCAAGCACGGGCTTGGCGAGCGCCGATATCAGCGCCGCCACCCCGCCCGCCATCACCTTTCGTCGCGAACACCCTGTCCGGCTCGCCATCGGCCGATCCCCAGTGCAAAGCCGGGGGGATCGAACACCCGATACGGTAAAGAAATGGTGAACGGAGGCGTCACGACCCTCCGAAAAACCACATCGCGGGGACCTCGCGCTGCGCCTGAGCGGGATCGACGAGGACGACGACGAAGGTGTCGGCGCCGAAGTCGCGCATCATGTCGTCGCCGGAATCCCAGCTCCTGAGCGAGGTGATCTTGGCGTAATAAGTCCCGCCCGCGCTCATCTGCACCGTCTTGAACTGATTGGGATAGATCCCGACGCTGTCGACCGAGATCAGATAGCTGCCGGGCGGCACGTCCCGATAGATCACGCCTCCGGGTTCGGAAATCCCCGTCCGCGCGCCGTTCAGGTAGAGGTAGGGCCGCGACAGGCTCTCGTAGGGCTCGTAATCGCGATAGATGTAAAGCCGCGCGAGATCGGGGCGCACCGGCGGCACCTGGGACGCGATCTCGCCATACCGGGGCGGCCGGGGCCCGCAGGCCGCGAGCGCGAGCACCACGCCGAGCAAAGCGAGAGATCGAGCCCAGCGATGGCTCAGTCGCGCGGCAACCATCCTCCTTCGCCTCCGATCCCGTCCTCCCGAGAGGGTCGCTCCGGACCGAAGGTTCCGCCAGCCACAATTTCGCGCTTGTTCTTGATTTGTTCCCGTGATAGGGTTGCGAGCATCGAGGGAGGATTCCCATGCTTGCGGCGGTCGCGCGCTCGTTTCGGAGGTCTACGGACACGAGCCCCCTGCTCGATCCGCAGACGGGCTTCGTGCTCCTCGTGGGTTGGGCGGTTGCGCTGGCGGCGACCTTGACCTGAGGCGCCTCGGCCCGCCCCGAGCCGGAGGCGGGTCTTCCCTGTCGGGACCGAGGTGCTATGGTCGCTGCCGGAGCCTGGCCGACCATGAAGCTTCTGGTCATAGAGGACGATCGCGAGGCTGCCGCCTATCTCGTGAAGGGGCTGAGCGAGAGCGGCTATTCCGTCGATCACGCGGGCGACGGGCGCGAGGGGCTGTTTCTTGCGACCTCGGGCGCCTACGACGCGCTCATCGTCGACCGCATGCTGCCGGGGATGGACGGGTTGCAGGCAATCGCGAGCCTGCGCGCCGCGGGGAAGCACACGCCGGTTCTGATCCTGAGCGCGCTCGGCGCCGTCGACGACCGCGTCAAGGGTCTGCGCGCCGGCGGCGATGACTATCTCGTCAAGCCCTTCGCATTCTCGGAGCTGCTGGCTCGCCTCGAGGCGCTGCTGCGCCGCGGCGGCACGTCGACCGCGAACACCAAGCTCAAGGTCGACGATCTCGAGATGGATCTGCTGGCACGCACGGTCCGTCGCGGCGGCCAGGAGATAGACCTGCTGCCGCGCGAGTTCCGCCTCCTCGAATATCTGATGCAGCACGCGGGTCAGGTCGTGACGCGGACGATGCTGCTGGAGCAGGTCTGGGACTATCATTTCGATCCGCAGACCAACGTCATCGACGTGCATGTGAGCCGGCTCCGCCAGAAGATCGACCGCGGTTTCCCGCATGCGATGCTGCAGACGGTCAGGGGCGCGGGCTATATGCTCCGAGGGCGAGGCTGAGAGCGATGGAGCGGCCCCTCATCCGCCTTTGGTGCACCAACGCCTTCCGGCTGGCGGCGCTCTATATGCTGCTATTTGCGACCTCTGTGCTCGCGCTCTTCGCCTTCATCTACCTCTCGACCGATGGCTTCATCGACCGGCAGAGTCAGGCGGCCCTCGCCTCCGAGATGGAGCGCCTGCGCGCCCAGTTCGACAAGCACGGGTTGGTGGGGTTGGTCCAGGTCGTCGCGGAGCGGAGCACGGGCGAGCGCCACCGCGACGATCCGATCTACCTCATCGCCGACGCCAACCATCATCCGCTCGCCGGCAATCTGACGGCCTGGCCCGAGGCGACGCCGCTCAAGGGCGGCTGGCTGCGCTTCTCGCTGGAGGTGAGGGACCAGGACCGGAGCGAGACGCACGACGTCCTCGCCGCCACGGCCGATCTGCACGACCGCTCCGGCGAGTTCCATCTGCTGGTGGGACGCGATTTGCGCGCGGCCGATCTCTTCCGCGGCAGCATGGCGGAGACCCTCGCCTGGGCCTCGGTCCTGACGCTGGGGCTCGGCGTCGCGGGTGGCTTGTTCATGACGCGCAACATGCTCCGCCGCGTCGATGCCGTGAACCGCACGAGCGAGCGCATCATCAAAGGCGACTTGAGTCAGCGCGTCCAGCTCACCGGCGCCGGCGACGAGTTCGATCAGCTCGCTGCGAACCTCAACGCGATGCTCGACCAGATCGAGCGGCTGATGCTGGGCATGCGGCAGGTGACCGACAACATCGCCCACGACCTCCGCACGCCATTGGCGCGGCTCCGCGCCCGCCTCGAGGTGACGCTCCTGGAAAAGCCGGACGCCCAGCGCTACGGCGAGGCGCTCCGCGAGACGATCGCCGAGGCGGACACCCTCCTCGGCACCTTCAATGCGCTCCTCAGCATCGCCGAGGCCGAGGCGGGCTCGCGGCGCGAGACGCTCGCGCTGGTGCGGCTCGACGAGATCGCGCGCTCCGTCGCCGAGCTCTACGAGCCCGTGGCGGAGGAGCGCGGCCTCGCCCTCGTCGCCGCCGTCGACGACGCGGTCTCCGTGCGCGGCGACCGCCATCTCCTCTCGCAGGCGATCGCCAACCTCATCGACAACGCCTTGAAGTATACGCCCTCCGGGAGCGTGCGGCTCACCGTCCGCGCGGAGGGTGAGCGGGCGCGGCTCGAGGTCGCGGACACGGGTCCCGGCGTGCCCGTGGCATCGCGCGAGGCCGTGCTCGATCGCTTCGTGCGCTTGGAGGGAAGCCGCAGCACGCCCGGCAACGGCCTCGGCTTGAGCCTGGTGCGCGCGGTTGCGCGCATGCATGGCGGCACGCTCAGGCTCGAGGATGCGAGGCCCGGGGCGAGCAGCCCCGGCCTCAAAGTGATCCTGACGCTCCCGCTGGGAGAGGCGGCACTCGTAGCGCCGGAGCAGGTTCCCGCCGGGACCGCCTGATGCGGCCCCGCGCCTTTCTCAGGCCATCGCCCAGCGGCAGGCTTTCCCGGTGCCGCCGCGATCGAGCCGCGCTAGGCGGCAGGCGGCGCGGCGGAGCTCCGCGCGGAGCTCATCGGCGCTGACGCCGGCGCTGCGCATGACCGGCCCCATCATCTCGTCCGCCAGCAGATCCTCGAGGCTCGGTTCCACCACCGTGATCTTCCACTTCCGCATCGGACCCTCCAAGTGCGTCTGTTGCCTCGACGATCGGGGGGAACCTTGACCGATTTGTGGCGCGAGGGCGGATTTTTCGCGAGCATTCGAGCGATCGCGAGCACGAGAGCGAGCCCCGTGACAATAGTATGGGCTCAGCGGAGCGCCTTCACGAACCGCCGGTAGTCGGTCTCCGAGAACGCCCTGAGCGTGGTCGTGCTCACGGCGCCGGTGCGGCCGATGATGAGCGCGAATTGCGCGGCGGCATCGTCGTCCGGCAGATCGTAGATCGCGACCACGTCGTAGCTCCCGAGCGTGAGATAGATCGCCTTCATCGACCCGCCGAGCTTGCGCGCGAGCGCCTTCGCCTTGTCGAGGCGCTTGGGCGCCTCCTTGATCGCTTTGATGCCCTCGGCGGTGTATTTGCAGAGCGCAATATAGGTGGCCATGGCTAACCTCCCGTTGCGATCGCGTGGAGGAAGATTGCCAGAAATCCTGCCCTGCTTGAAGGGTGCGGCTCCGCGGGCCTCAGTGCGCGGGCCGCTTGCGACGATAGATCGTGATCGCGAGCAGCATGTCGACCTCGCGGCCGTTCCGCGCCATCGGCAGCAGGAGCCGCTCCATCTCCGCGAACTCGCCCTGCTCCGGAAAGAGCGGCGGGCCGCGCCGGTAGCCGATCTCCGCGCGCTCGGCCGCGGCCACGATCTGCGACCAGGTCTCGACCTTGGTCGCGTCGCGATGCACCTCGTCCATCCATCGCCCCGTCACGTCGCGTCCCGAAAGGCGCGTGTGCTCGGTGCCGATGAGGCGGAACTTGAAGCGCAGGGGCGCGCGATAGACGTCGACCATCCAGACCCACGGCAGCAGCGCCGGGATGTGCAGGGGATCGAAATGCTGCCGCCCCGGCAGCAGCCCCTCGCCCGGCGCCAGCGAGCGCCAATAGGCGTGAAGCTGCTGCAACCTCCGGTCGCAGTCCGGCGGCAGCAACGATACCATCATGCCTGGCGACCCCCCTCTTTCCCCCATGGTCGAACGCGGCGCGCCACGAAAGCAGCGAAACAAACGCAGCGGTAGCGCCACATAGGGACGTATGCCCCGATGGCCCGTTGGGGCAAGATCCGGTGGCTGGTAGCATGCTCAAATTTCCGCCCCAAAAACTTGGTGCCATGCTGACAGCACGTGCCGCGAGCCTTGTCGTTGGCAATCATTCCGGATCGCCGACGCTGACACTGACCCCGACCGCAACTATGATTGATCAACGGTATGCTTGAATTGGGGGCTTTTCGCTCGATCCGGCCTGCGCAGGCGCGGCCGCTCGGGCAAAGTTGCGGTACAGCAACTCGACCTATTCGCAGCGATCCAAGGCTAGCCTCAGTGCCGCACCTAATTCACCGGCGTCGACCGTAGCGGGGATGACGACCGTTTTTTCTGGCGGAAGCCATTTCCAATATGGGGGCTTGTCGCGCCCGTGCGGCTGGATCGAAATTTTCCCTTCGGACCTCTTTACCCGGCACCAATCCATGTTCTTGTAGGCATCGCGCCTGGTCTTGTAGCGGTAGCGGCGCATCATGTCCTTCCCCCAGTTCCGATCGCATGCTCTGTATCTCTGCCATTCGAAGAATTCGGGCTCGTCGGGGGGCGAGATGAATCTGCTCCTGTTCAACGCCTCCAACAGGGCTCGCCCCAATGCTTCGTCCGTGGCATCGGGCGGCAAATAGATCACAAAACCTTCGTCTTCGCGCAGCCACCTGCGATACCCGGACAGCGGCTCGACGCAAACGAATTTCTCGGTTCGATGAACGTCAGCCCCTTGCATGAATGGCAGGGTCTCTATCGGCCTCATTCCTTGATCCTCGTGATCTCGAGCGAAATGCCGCGCTCTCTGGCGTAGCGTATCGCGAGGTTGAGATACCGCCACTGAGTTGGGGACGTATATTCGGGTATCGCAAGGTGAATCGTCTTCGCTTGTATGTCCGTTGGATCGACGTCAGAATAAAAATGAGGCTCATGGTCTGCAGCAGCATTGATATATCGTTTCAGTTGGCTGAGGATTTTCGACGGATACCGGATGTAGCTCACGCTGAGCGTGTTGAGCGTCTTGGCGCTTATGGCCTCGCCATTCGTCTCCTCGAAAAGGTCGAACGTTTTGGATGTCGGGTCCAACGCTTTGGCGTCAGGATTCTCTTTGCCGATATAGCCCTCCCAGCCGCTATTCCCATCCCCGCCCTGATCCTTGATGCCTTTGTTCCACTTGATTCCCACCTTGTCGTTGCTGACGGTTCCACCAAGCCCCTCGACCTCCTTGGGCTCGGGAGATGGGGTCAGTTCGACATCGATAGATGGCTCGAGCGAGGGGCGAACACGTAGCGGAGCAGAGGCATTTCCGAACGCCCAGGCCGTGCCAGCCACGTCCAGCATCGATTTCGGAAGATCGCCGGGCCGAACGATCCCGCTGATGACGGCGCCCTGGTAAAGGGCCAGAGCGGCCGAGACCAAATTCAACTGCGCCGTCGGAGGCTTGTACTCGTAGGCGAGCCAAAATGAGAGGCGATCCTGGAGAAAGGCATACTCCGCAAGCGCTCGCTCCCTCTCGGCAGGAGAGAGGTTAGAGCCCTCCCGCGCTAACCAATCGCCGAACTCGATGACCCCCTTTGCAAAATCGACCGGGCCGAGTTCGTCGTATTTGCTTTCGAACGCTTCATCGAGGGAGACAGGCTCCCCCGAATCAGCGCCGTGAGTGCCATCGTCTGAATACGAGGAATCCGCCACTCTGGAGTTTGCAGGTGCGGGGGACGCGTCCCCATCGGCAACGCCGTGCTCGGAATCGGGGAGGTTCGGTTTCCCCGAGTCGGCGCCTTGTCTGGTCGCGCCCTCCTGCGCGGGTCGTGCCACGCCCACGGGACCGGTATCGTTGGCCGCAGCCCATCGCCCATGCCAGTCCCTCGGCTCGTCAGCATCGTATTTGCTCAGCTTTTCCTCGGCGTTCGCGAGCCGCACGGCCGCCTCCCAGCTGAGCTCGGGCGTGCACGTCAGGGCCGCAGCGATCGTGGCTTGGGTGAGATTGCCGCGGTTGAGCGCTTGCGCGATCAGATCGAGGCTCGACCGCAGCCCAGTTGAAGCGGCCTCTGCGCCGAGCGCCGCCTCGAGCAGAGAATCGATCTCCCGACCTGCTCGCGGTGCGAAGCCCGCTTCCGTCTTCCGAAGCAGCGGCACGCCCGCCAGCGACAAGCCTGCGGAGGTACAGCTGAGCCCCAATCCGCCGGGCTCATTCGTCAATCGAAAGGTGCGTATCATGCCGGCTCGGAAGCGGTCGTTTGAGGGTTGGGCGGGAAGATATGTTCATGATATGTTCCCGTCAAGCACGCGCGTATCGTTTCCGAGAAAAAAACTTGCGCCAACTAGCCGCGCGCCGGGATCAACCGTCGATTATTTGCAAAGTCATCTACTGGCGAAAAGTAAAGACGTGAAGCAAAGAAGCTACGTTTCGTGATCCATCGCGCCCCTACTCCCACTCGATCGTCCCCGGCGGCTTCGAGGTCACGTCGTAGACGACGCGGTTGATGCCGCGGACCTCGTTGATGATGCGCGTCGCGGCGCGGCCTAGTATCTCGTGGGGGAAAGGGTAGTAGTCGGCGGTCATGCCGTCGGTCGAGGTGACCGCGCGGAGGGCGCAGACGTGATCGTAGGTGCGGCCGTCGCCCATCACGCCCACCGTCTTGACCGGCAGCAGCACCGCGAAGGCCTGCCAGATCGCGTCGTAGAGGCCGGCGCTCCGGATCTCCTCCAAGAAGATCGCGTCGGCCTTGCGGAGGATCGCGAGCTTCTCGCGGGTGATCTCGCCGGGAATGCGGATCGCGAGGCCGGGACCCGGGAAGGGATGGCGCTTCACCATCCGATCGGGAAGGCCGAGCTCGCGGCCGAGCGCGCGGACCTCGTCCTTGAAGAGCTCGCGGAGCGGCTCCACGAGCTTCATGTTCATGCGCTCGGGGAGGCCGCCGACGTTATGGTGCGACTTGATGGTGACGCTGGGGCCGCCGGTGAAGCTCACGGATTCGATCACGTCGGGATAAAGCGTCCCCTGCGCCAGGAATTCGGCGCCGCCGATCTTCCGCGCCTCCTCCTCGAATACGTCGATGAAGGTGGCACCTATGATCTTGCGCTTGCGCTCGGGATCGGTGACCCCCGCGAGCTTCTCCAGGAAGAGAGCGCGCGCGTCGCGATGCACGAGCGGGATGTTGTAGTGGTCGCGGAAGAGCGTCACGACCTCCTCGCCCTCGCGCTCGCGCAGCAGCCCGGTATCGACGAAGATGCAGGCTAGCCGGTCTCCGATCGCCTCGTGGATCAGCACCGCCGCCACCGCGCTGTCGACGCCCCCGGAGAGGCCGCAGACCACGCGGCCGCGCGCCACCTGCTTGCGCACGCGCTCGATCGCCTGCTGCTTGAAGGCCGCCATGGTCCAGTCGCCGAGGCAGCCCGCGACGCGATGCGTGAAATTCTTGAGGAGCGCCGCGCCGTGCACGGTGTGCACGACCTCCGGATGGAACATCACGCCATAGAAGCGCCTGGCGTCGTCGGCGATTACCGCAAAGGGCGCGCCCTCGCTCGTCGCCACCACCTTGAAGCCCGGCGGAAGCTGCGTCACGCGGTCGCCGTGGCTCATCCAGACCTGCTCGCGGGCACCCTTGGGCCAGAGCCCCTCCAGGAGCTTGCACTCGCCCTCGACCTCGAGGAAGGCGCGGCCGAACTCGTGATGCTCCGAGGATTCGACCTTGCCGCCGAGCTGTTCCGCCATCGCCTGCTGGCCATAGCAGATGCCGAGCACGGGGACGCCCATTTCGAAGACCTTCTGCGGCGCGCGCGGCGAGGTGCGCTCCGTCACGGAGGCGGGGCCGCCCGAGAGGATGATCGCCTTGGGAGCGAACTCGACGATGCGCTCGGGCGCGATGCTGAAGGGGTGGATCTCGCAGTAGACGCCGTTCTCGCGGAGACGCCGCGCGATGAGCTGGGTCACCTGGCTGCCGAAATCGAGGATGAGGACGCGGTCGGTCATGGCTTCTTCTTCTCCTCCTGCGGCTTCGGCTTGCGCGCGAGCACCGCGACGAAAAACCCGTCAGTGTGATGCCGGGCGGGGGTGAGGCGCAGCGTGTCGCCCTCCGCAGGGCAAGCGGTGCCGACCGTCTCGGCCCAGACCTTCGCGACGGGGAGCAGCGCGAAATCCGCGTGGTCCGCAAGGAAACGCTCGATCTGCGCCTCGTTCTCCTCTTGGAGCAAGGAGCACGTCGCATAGATGAGGCGCCCGCCCGGCTTCACCAGGCGCTCGGCGCTCTCGAGGATGTCGGCTTGGAGCGCCACCAGCTCCGAGACGTCCTCCTCCTTGAGGCGCCATTTGGCGTCGGGGTTGCGGCGCCAGGTGCCGATCCCCGTGCAGGGTGCGTCGACGAAGACGCGGTCGAAGGACTGGACGTGCCGCTTCACCCATTTGTCGCGGTGGCTCGTGAGCGGCAGGCGCTGGACGATGCTGGCGCCGGCGCGGCGCAGCCGCTGCGTCGCGCGCTCGAGCCTGGAGGCCGAGACGTCGCAGGCGATGAGATGGCCGCGGTTCCGCATCTGCGCCGCAAGCGCCAGCGTCTTGCCGCCGGCGCCCGCGCAGAAATCGACGACGCGCATCCCCGGCCGCGCATCCGCCAGGAGCGCCGCGACCTGCGAGCCCTCGTCCTGCACCTCGACGAGGCCCTCTTTGAAGACCTCGAGTGTTGCCAGCGGAATGCGCTCGCGCACGCGCAGCCCCAGCGGCGACCACGGCGTGGGCTGGGCCTTGATGTCCTTGTATTTGAGCTCGTTGAGCGCGGTATTCCGGTCGCCCTTGAGCGTATTCACGCGGAGATCGAGCGGGGCCTCGCCATTGAGCGCGGCCATCTCCTTGTGGATGCCGCCGCCGAAGGCGCGCTCGAGATAGGGATGGAGCCAGTCCGGGAAATTGCCGCGCACCCAGCCCGGCATCGCCGGCACGTCGAGCGCCTCGCCTTCGAGCTCCCGCAGCATCTCGCGCTCGCGTGGATCGAGCGGCTCCGGCCGGAAGCGGTCTCCGTCGCAGGCCTTGTCGACCGCCCGCGGCGTCCAATCCTCCAGCAGCACCAGTGCCGCCAGCATGCGCCGCCGCGCGTCAGCCGGAAGGTCCTCTCCTCGCCGCCCGATCCACCAGTCGAGCGCCGCGCGATGCCGGAGCACCGCATAGATGTGGCCGGAGATCGCGCCGCGATCGCTCGATCCCGCGAAGCGATGCCGGCGGAAATAATTCCCGACGATGTCGTCCGCGGGCGCACGTCCCTTGTCGATGTCCTGGAGAAGCTCTATCGCCGCAGCCACCTGCGCGCCGGGGGTCATGGGTAAGATGTCAGAAGACAGATGTCAGAGGTTTTGCGTGGGGGCGTCTGAAGCGAACCCTCATCTGCCCCCTGGCATTTGGCATCTGACCTCTGGCATCTGACCCTCAAATCTCCTGCCGATAATTCGGCGCCTCCCGCGTTATCGCGATGTCGTGGACGTGGCTCTCGCGGAGGCCGGAGGCGGTGATGCGGACCATGCGGGTGTTGCGCTGCATCTCCGCAATGCTCCGATTGCCGGTGTAGCCCATGGCTGCGCGCAAGCCGCCGACGAGCTGGTGGACGATGTTGCCGACCGGGCCCTTGTGCGGAACCCGCCCCTCGACGCCTTCGGGCACGAGCTTCAAGGTGCTCGAGACTTCCTCCTGGAAGTAGCGGTCGGCCGAGCCGCGGGCCATGGCGCCAACCGAGCCCATGCCGCGATAGGACTTGTAGCTCCGGCCCTGGAAAAGGAAGACCTCGCCGGGGCTCTCGTCGGTGCCCGCGAAGAGCGAGCCCAGCATCGCGCAATCGGCGCCCGCGGCGATCGCCTTGGCGAGGTCGCCGGAGAATTTGATGCCTCCGTCGGCGATCACGGGCACGTCCGATTTCCGGCACTCCTCGACCACGTCCATGATCGCCGTGAGCTGCGGCATTCCGACGCCCGCGACGATGCGGGTGGTGCAGATCGAGCCGGGGCCGATCCCGACCTTGACCGCGTCGGCGCCGGCCTCGATGAGGGCGCGCGCGCCCTCCTGCGTCGCGACGTTCCCGGCGACGATCTGGGTGTAATTCGAGAGCCGCCGCACGCGGCTCACGGTCTCGATGACGCGGCTCGAATGCCCGTGCGCGGTATCGACGACGAGCACGTCGCAGCCGGCGTCGAAGAGCGCCTCCGCGCGCTGGACCCCATCGGCGCCGGTGCCTGTCGCGGCGGCGGCTCGGAGCCGGCCCTGCTCGTCCTTGCAGGCATTGGGGAAGCGCTGCGCCTTCTCGATGTCCTTCACCGTGATGAGGCCGATGCAGCGGTAGTCCTCGTCGACGACGATGAGCTTCTCGATGCGGTGCTGATGCAGGAGCCGCTTCGCCTCCTCGCGGTCGACGGTCTCGCGGACCGTGACGAGGCGCTCCCTGGTCATGAGCTCCGAGACAGGCTGGCGCGCGTTGTTGGCGAAGCGGACGTCGCGGTTGGTGACGATGCCCACGAGCCGCCTGGTGCCGCGCTCTACCACTGGGATGCCGGAGATGCGGTGCTCCGCCATGAGCTGGAGCACGTCGCCGAGGGTCGCGTCGGGATTGATGGTGACGGGGTTCACCACCATGCCCGCCTCGAATTTCTTGACCTTGCGCACCTCGTCGGACTGGCGCTCGATCGGCATGTTCCGATGGATGCAGCCGAGCCCGCCCGCCTGCGCCATCGCGATCGCGAGCGCGCTCTCCGTCACCGTGTCCATGGCGGCGGAGACGAGGGGAATGCCGAGCGTCACCTCGCGCGTGAGGCGGGTCCGCGTGTCGGTCTCGGTGGGCAGGACTGTCGAGGATGCGGGCACGAGCAGGACATCGTCGAAGGTAAGCGCCTGACGTAGTTCCATGCTGCCTCCCGCAAAGGGTTGGCGCCGCACTATACACAATGAGGCTGGCAATGGAAGGAGATTGCCGCGTGGCTGCTATGTCGCTCCCGCAGGCGCCGCGCGGCCGCGAAAGCCCTGCGCCACCACGTAGACTTCCGCCGATTCGGCGCGGCTTGCGGGAGGCTTCGCGTGGCGCACGGTCTCGAAGTCGCGCTTCAGGGCCTCGAGGAGCTCGCGCTCGGTTCCTCCTTGGAAGACCTTCGCGATGAAGGTGCCGCCGGGAGCGAGCACTTCCTTCGCGAAGTCGTAGGCGGCCTCCGCGAGCGCCACGATGCGGAGGTGGTCGGTCGCGGCGTGGCCCGTGGTGGGCGCAGCCATGTCGCTCAACACCGCATCCGCGGGGCCGCCGAGGGCGGAAGTGATAGCCGCCGGCGCCTCGGGCGCCAGGAAGTCGAGCTCGATGAGCCTTGCGCCGGGGATCGGGTCCATCGGGAGGAGGTCGATGCCGACAACCCTACCCTTCCCCTGCTCGGCGCCCACGCGCGTGACCGCGATCTGGGTCCAGCCGCCGGGGGCTGCGCCGAGGTCGATGACCCGCGCGCCCGGCCGCAGGAAATGGAAGCGGTCGTCGAGCTGCTGCAGCTTGAAGGCCGCGCGCGAGCGGAAGCCGCGGCGCTTCGCCTCCGAGACGTAGGGATCGTTGAGCTGCCGCTCGAGCCAATGGGTCGAGGATGCCGAGCGCTGGCGCGCAGTGCGCACACGGACCGCCGGCGCGCGTCCCGTGCTGGGCGGGCCACTGCGCCTGCGCCCCCCGCCTCGACCGCTTGCCCGCGCCATCGCTACGGCATCAGCCCGTGCCGACGAGGCCCTGGAGGATGCCCTCGCGCAAGCCGCGATCGGCGACCCGCACTCGGCCCACCGGCCAGAGCGCGCAGATCGCCTCGAGAATGGCGCAGCCCGCCAGCACGAGATCGGCGCGCTCGCTCCCGATGCAGGGATGCGCGACACGTGCCTCGTAGTCCATCGCGAGGAGCCGCCGCGAGACCCCCTCGACCTCGGCGAAGGTGAGCGACGTGCCGTCGACGGCGGTGCGATTGTAGCGCGGAAGGTTCAGGTGGATGCCCGCGAGCGTCGTCACGGTGCCGGAGCTGCCGAGCATCTGCACGTGGCGCCGCTGCAGGCGGCGGAAAATGCCGTGGCGCGTCTCGAAGGGTGCGAGCGCCGCGCGCACTTCCTCGACCATCTGGGCGTAGGCCGCCTCGCTCACGCTGCGTCCGCCATAGCGATCGGTCAAGGTCACGACGCCGTAGGGAAGCGACACGTAATCGAGCACCCGCGGTATGCGCCGCGGCTCGCGCGGAACGCGGAGCCACACGAGCTCGGTCGAGCCGCCGCCGATGTCGAAGACGATCGCAAAGGGCGTGCGCCGCTCCAGGAGCGGCGCGCAGCCCGCGACAACGAGGCGCGCCTCCTCGTCGCTGGAGATGATCTCGATCGCGATGCCCGTCCGCTCGCGCACTCGGACCAGGAACTCCTCGCAGTTCCCGGCGCGCCGGCATGCCTCCGTCGCGACCGCCCGCGCGAGCGTCACCTTGCGCCGCGCCATCTTCTCCGCGCAGACCGCGAGCGCCGATATCGTCCTGTCCATCGCGGGCTCCGAGAGCCGCCCGCTCTGGGCGATCCCCTCGCCGAGCCTGACGATGCGGGAAAAGGCGTCGATGATCCGGAATCCGCGGCCAGCCCGCCGCGCCACCAGGAGGCGGCAATTATTGGTCCCGAGATCGAGCGCCGCGAAGGTCTCGCGTACCGGCGAAGCTGTTGAAAAAGCGCCCGAAATCGGCCTCGTCTCGGGCTCCGGCGACGGGGGCGCGGCGCGGTCCAACTTCTCCTCCGGTCGGGCTTTTTTAAGCGAGTAGAGAAATCACTGTAGCGTAGACAACGCCCCCCGCAAGGGCCCCAGGGGAAAGTCCGCAGGGCAGTCGCAGATGAACCGATCTCCCTCTCCCCAGCGGGGAGAGGGAGAGGGTTGGGGTGAGGGGGCGTGGCGCTCCGCCTTTGCCGTATTATCTCTCGGCCTGCCGGCCGTAACGCCCCCTCACCTAGCCTCTCCTCGTCGGGAAGAGGGATTCTAAATGCGATTCCCCTGGGAAAGTCCGCCTTAACCATGGAGATGCGATGGTGGCCCCGGGCAAAGCGGCTACCCAAGGGCCGCCGCCTTGTGCTATCTAGCCAGCCCTCCCGGTTGGGGGATCGTCTAACGGTAGGACAGCGGACTCTGACTCCGCCAGTCTAGGTTCGAATCCTAGTCCCCCAGCCAGTTCCTCCGTCTGAGTCCGTCACGCCCTCCGCGCCCGCACCCGAGCGTCGATCGCCTTGATCGCTGTGTGCGCGGAGAGGATCGCGCCTTCCTGCCAGCCCGTGACATAGCTCAGATGCTCGCCCGCGAGATAGATGGGCGGCTCGCCGGCCAGGAGCTTGTCGTAGGCGGCGGCGCGGGTCTCCTCGGTCCAGGTGGCCCAGGCGCCGCGGCTGAAGGGCACCTTGGCCCAGGCGACGGAGACGCCGTTTTGGAGATTGCGCGCGTAGGCCGGGTGGAGCTTCGTACCGCTCGCGAGCGCCGCCGCGAGGCGATCGGAGGGGCTCATGGCGCCGATGCGCTCGGCGCTCTTGTCGCTCCAGATATAGGCGCCCTTGAGGATGCCCGCCCTCGCGTGGAATCCCGTCGACGGGTACCAGATCTGCGTGATGTCGTCCTCGGTCCAGGAAATGCCGCCGTAGATCTGCTCGTCCTCCTCCCAGAAGCGGCGCTTCGCCTCGAAGCCGATCTTGAGGGCGGTGCTGTAGCGCGGCGCCGCGATCGCGCTCTTGAGATCCGCGCTGAAATCGGCCTCGATCCCGCCGAGCACGCTCAGCGGAATCGTGCAGAGGCAATAGTCGACGGCGAGCGAGCGCAGGCGGCTCTCGGTGCCCGCGCGATAGAGGACGCGCACGCCCTCGCCTTCGCGCTTGATCGCGCGCACCTCGGCGCCGAGGCGGATACTCCCGCGGAGACGCGTCGCGAAGGCCCCGGCGATCGCGTCCATACCGCCCCGGGGCTGCAGCATCGTCGGCGCGAAGTCGATGAGTTCGCCCCAATTGAGCTGGAAGTACGCGAAGACCGGCTTCAGCAGTTCCGGGAGCGCCAGGGGCGCGAGCTCCGTTCCGGGCTCACGGCCCGCGCCCGGCCACTCGCTGTAGCCGAGCCGGCTCGTGCCCTTGAATCCGCCGGTCTTGTCGAGCGCGCCGAAGCTCCGGAGCATCGCGAGGAACTTGTCGCGATCCTCTGCGCTGAGGACGTCGTCGAGCGCGCGCTGCGAGACCGCCTTCGCGAGCAGCTCGGCGATGTAGCCGCGGGCGCTGCCGATGAACTGCCGCTGCCGGACGGGCTTCCCGCCGAAAGCCTTGTCGCTTTGGAAGAAGGCGTTGCGGTTCTCGTTCACCAGCGGCTCGAGTGCGACGCCGAATTGGCGGCAGTATCCCAGGAGCGCCTGATGCTGCTGCGGGATGCGTGCGGGGCCAGCGTTGAAATACATCTCGGCGCCGGGCGCGAAGTCGCAACGCTGCCGGCTGTCGATCTCCTCGACCGTCGCTCCGCGGCGGAGCGTCCAATTGCGCCCGCCCGCGCGGCGGCGCGCCTCCAGGATCGTGCAGCGATAGCCCGCGCGCGCGAGCTCGAAAGCCGCCGTCATGCCCGCGATCCCCGCGCCGAGGATCGCGACGTGCCTCCCTCGCCCCGAATGCGGATCGAGCTCGGGCGGGCCCGCATAGGCTTCCGGCACCTTGAGGAGCCCCATCGCGGACATGGTCTCGTAGACCGCCGCCGCGCCGCCCGCGCGCCCGACGAGGTCGATGAATCTCCGCCGTGAGATCGGCTGCGTCATGGGATGACCAAATCGAGCCCGATTTTACCGCTTTTTTTCACCACCAAGACGCCAAGTTCATTCCCGCGGCAAAGCTGCAATCAATTCCCCCTCACTGTCTCACCGCCTCGGTGGTGGAATTCAACCACAGAGGCGATGAGGCACAGAGAAGATTTGTTGCGGCTTCGCCGCGGGAACGAACTTGGTGTCTTGGCGTCTTGGTGGTTCAAACCTTTCAAGGGTGCAGAGCTCGCTATTGACCGAGTCATTTCAACGATTGCGGCTGAGTCCCGATTGCCGGCAAATGGCCGAGCGCCGTCGAGAGCCCCCGCTCCAGCGCGGCGCGCGGGTCCGCGCTGCGGCCGATGCTGCGCATCGCGACGAAGCCGTCCGGGCGGACCAGGATCGCGCCATCCTCCTCGATGCCGCGGCGCTCCGCCCAAGCGCCGTCCTCGGCTTGCAAGTCGGCGTCCGGAGCGATGGCGTGGGCGGCGATCGGCAGGTCATGGCGTTTCCGGAGATCGTCCGCGGCCTCGAGCCACGCCGCGCCGCGGCCGCCGGTGAGAACGAGGAAGCCGCCGAGCGGAACGAGCGCGTGAGTGGCGACGCGCTCGCTTCCGCGCCGAAGCCACGCATGCGGCAGGCGATGTCCCGGGCGGCTCGTCTGCACGTAGCGCAGTCCCCAGGGGTCCCGCGCCGGCGCGGGGCTGCCATCGTCGGCGACGGCGCCGCAGCCGGCATAGCTGTAGCCCATCTCGGTGTCGAGATGCGCGTAGGTGATGCGGCTGGTGCGGAAAAAATCGGCCATCACCGCCCGCCGCATCTCGCCCTCCGGCGTCTCCGAGAAGAGCGCCGCTAGCTGCGCGCGGTTCCACTCGGGCTTGCCGCCGGGGGCGACGCCGAGGCCGTAGTTGATGACGCGGTGGTTCATGGTCGAGAAGAGCGCGCGAGAGACGACCTCCTCCGCGACCGGCCGCCGCTCGCGTTCGTAGCTCGCGAGCAGCCCGGACGAAGCTGCGCCCTTTAGGACCGCCGCGAGCTTCCAGGCGAGGTTGTGGGAATCCTGGATGCCCGTGTTGAGGCCGAGGGCGCCCGCGGGCGGATGCCGATGCGCGGCGTCCCCCACCAGGAAAACGCGGCCCACCGAGTAGCGGTCGGCGACCGTGCCCTCGACGACCCAGCGGCTCGTCGCGACGATCTCCAGGGGATGATCGCTCGGGAGCTTGAGGCTCTCGCGGACTTCCGCGGCCACGCGCTCGGGGCTCGCCTCGGCGCCGGTCTCGCGCGACGCCGGGCCCGCGATCGTGACTTGCCACTCCTCGCTCGCCCGGCCCCATCGCGTCGGTCCCATCGCGACGAGCCCGCAATGGCGGAGCTGGAAATCGTCGGTTACGCCGGTGATGCGGTGCACGACCACGTCGTCGAATGGCAGGAAGCTCGAGAAATCCGCGCGCAGATAGACATTGAGCATTTCGAAGAGCACCGGGGTTCCCACCATTTCGATGCCGAGCGCCTTGCCGACCGTCCGGCCCGCATCCGCGCCCAGGAGGTAGCGCGAGCGGACCGCGATCCTCCGCCCGGTGTCGCGATCGAGGACCTCCGAAGTGACGCCCTCGGCATCTTGCCGGAACGACAGCAACTCATGGTGAAAGCGTGCCCCGCCAGGGTTGCGCTCGTCGCAGCAGCGGCGCAGGAGCTGCTCCAGCCAGCGCTGCGCGAGATTGCCGTGCCGAGAGGCACCTGCCTGCTCGTAGATCGGGCGGAGCTCGCCGCCGCCATAGTTGCTCGCGCGATGGAGGACGCGGCGGTCGAAGGGTCCGCTGCCGCCGAGGCTCGTCAGCCATACCATCGCCGCGAACTGCTCGCGGGGGCAGCCGCGGCGGTAGACCTCCTCGGCGATCCCGTGCCGCTCGAGGAGTTCCATCGTGCGCATGTTGAGGATGTGCGCCTTCGGAAGGATCGAGGTGTCCTTGCGGCGCTCCAGCAGCAGGTTGGGGATTCCGAAGTCCCGCAGGAAGATCGACGCGGTGAGACCGGAGCCGCCGCCGCCGACGATCAGAACCGGCGTCTCGATGTCGGTCACGCCCTAGCTCCGCGCAGCCGCCCCCGTGAGCAGCTCCGGTCCGAGCTCCGCCAGTCCGGTAATGCCGAGGAGCGCCATGTCGCGGTCGATCTCCTGGCGCAGCAGGTCGATCGCGCGCCCGACGCCGGCGGCGCCGCCGATCGCGGCGGCGAATAGGAAGGGCCGGCCGATGAACACGAACTGCGCGCCGAGCGCCAGCGCCTTCAGCACGTCGGTGCCCCGGCGGACGCCGCTGTCGAGCATCACGGCCATGCCGCCTGCGGCGTCGACGACCGCCGGGAGCGCGCGCAGGCTCGCGCTCGCTCCGTCGAGCTGCCGCCCGCCGTGATTGGAGACGATGATGCCGTCGACGCCGTGCTCGCGGCAGAGCCGCGCGTCCTCTGGGCTCAGGATGCCCTTGACGACGAGGCGCCCCTTCCAGAGCCGGCGCATCAGCGCGAGATGCTCCCATGCGAGCGAATCCCGCGAGCCGAAGTCGCGGTCGACGTAGCGCGAGATCACGGGCGCGCCCCGCTCAGCGCGCATGTTCTCGAAGTGCGGCATGCCCTGGCGGAGGAGCGTCCGTCCGAGCGTCCCGAGGAGCCAGGCGGGACGCATGATCCCGTCCCAGGCGAGGCGGAGGCTCGGCCTGAGCGGCGTCGAGAAGCCGTTGCGGACGTTGTTCTCGCGATTGGCGGAGACGGGAACGTCGACGGTCAGCACCAAGGTCTGCAGGCCCGCGCGCGCGACGCGCTCGACGAGCGCGGCGATCTTGCGGGGCTCGCCCGGAAGATAGGCCTGGAACCAGGTGCCGGGTGCGGCGCGCGCGATCTCCTCGACGGAAATGAGCGAGGCGCCGCTCATGATCATGGGGATGCCGGCGTCGCGCGCGCCCTCCGCGAGGACGAGGTCGCCGCGATAGGCGCACATCGCGGTAAGCCCCATCGGCGCGATCCCGAAGGGCGATTTGTAGCTCGTGCCCATGAGCGTCTGGGCCTGGCTCCGGCCGGAGGTGTCGACGAGCATGCGCGGCAGGAAGGACCAATCCTGGAAGGCCGCCCGGTTCGCGCGGAGCGTCGCGTCGGTCTCGACGCCGCCGGAGATGAAGCCGAAGATCGGCCGCGGCAGGTGTCGGCGGCCCGCGGCCTCGAGATCCTCGAGCGAGAGGATGCGGCGCAAATGACGCGGCAGGCGGCTCGGCTCTGCCTCCGCCGCCGCGTCGGATTGCACTACCTCCGCGTGCGGCGCGAGGCCCGCGCTCAGTTCCTTGTTGTCGATGGTCACGTCAGGCTCCCGGTGGTTCATTCTCACTATGAACCACGGTGCCTCGGGGGTTCAACGGCTCCGCAGCTTGGGATCGAGCGCGTCGCGGAGCGCGTCGCCGAAGAGGCTGATGCCGAAGACCGTGAGCGCAATCGCGAGCCCCGGGAAGACCGCGACCCATGGGGCCGTCGAGGCGAATTCCTCGGCGCCGCCCTGGAGCATCAGACCCCAGGCGGGCGTCGGCTCCTGGACGCCGAGGCCGAGATAGGAGAGCGAGGCCTCCGCGAGGATCGCCTGGCCCACGAAGGCGGTGATCACGATCAGGAAGGGCGCCATCACGTTCGGAATCATGTGGCGCATGATGATGCGCCAATGTCCGAAGCCGCAGGCGCGCGCGGCATCGACATACGGGATCTCGCGGATCGCGAGCGCGCTCGAGCGCACGATGCGCGCGCAGCGCGGGATCAGCGGTATGGTGATCGCGACGATGACGTTGTGAACGCCAGTGCCGAAGATCGCGACCACCGCGAGTGCCAGGATGATCAGCGGGAAGGCCATCAGTACGTCGAGGACGCGCTGGAGCGCGAGATCGAACCAGCCGCCGAAATAGGCGCTGGCGACGCCGATCACGAGGCCCGCGATGCCGCCGAGGAGCGCGCAGGCAAAGCCCACGATCATCGCGGTCTGCGCACCGAAGAGGATGCGGGAGAAGACGTCACGGCCGAAGGGGTCGGTGCCGAGGAGATGGTCCCAGCTCGGCGGCTCGGTCATCGCGCCGAAATCGTTGGAAGTTGGATCGTAGGGGGCGAGCCAGTCGGCGGTGACGGCGGCGAAGGCCATCACCAGCACGAGGAAGAGGCCCAAGGTCCCCATGGGCTCGCGGACGCAGAAGGAGGCGATCTTCTGCCAGATCGAGCGCCTGAGCGCGCGATCGTCGTCAGGGATAGCGGCGGTGTCGATGGGCGAGGCGCTGGACATGCGGGATGCCTCTCTCAGCGGAAGCGGATACGTGGGTCGAGCCACGCATAGAGGAGATCGACGAGCAGATTGCAGATCACGAAGACCGCGACCACCAGCATTACCAACGCCTGCGTCAGCGTGTAGTCCTGGTTCTGCACGGAGAGCACGAAGAGGCGGCCGATGCCGTTCAAGTTGAAGACCTGCTCGGTCACGACGAGGCCGCCGATCAGGAAGGCGAACTCGATACCGATGAGCGTGACGACGGGAAGCAGCGCGTTCTTGAGCGCGTGCCGGTTGATGACGAGGCTTTCGAGGAGGCCCTTGGCGCGCGCGGTACGGATGTAATCCTCACGCATCACCTCGAGCATCGCCGAGCGCGTCATGCGCATCGTGACGGCCGAATAGCGGTAGCCCACCGTGAGCGCCGGCAGTATCGCCACGGCGAGGTTCCGGAGCGGGTCCTGCCAGATCGGAACGTAGTCGATGGGCGGCATCCAGGGCGTGCCGGAAATCGCGTTGGTAATGTCGAGAATGGCGAGGAGCGAGACGATACCGAGCCAGAAGGACGGCGTCGCAATACCTGCGATCGCGAAGGTGCGGACCACCATGTCGATCCAGCTGTTCTGCTTCAGCGCGGAGACCGTGCCGAGGGGGATCGCGAAAGCGATTGCAATAATGGTCGCGAGCAGCGCCACCTCGATCGAGATCGGCAGCCGCGTCGCGATCTCGAAGGTGACTGGCTTCCCCGTCCACATGGAGGGGCCGAAATCGAGCCTGAAGAAGCCGAGCACGAAATCGAGGAATTGCACGAGCATCGACCGATCGAGTCCAAGCTCGGCGTGACAGACATCGAGCGAATGCTGATCGAAGCGGCCGCCGCCGGAGGCGAGCCGCACGACGCAGATGTCGCCGGGAATGAGGCGCATCAAACCGAAGACGAGCGCCGCCGCGCCCGCCAATGTCGGGACCGCCAGCAGCAGCCGATGCACGATGTAGCGGTACATGCTCGCCTTCCGAATTCTAACCGGGCCCGGCCGCCCGCCCGCACGCGCGGACGGGCGGCTTCAGCCCACTCCTTAGAGGCTACTTGTCCAGCCAGACATTCGCGAGGTCCTGGTTGAGATAGTGACTCGGGCTGATCTTCCAGCCCTTGACGTATGAGCGCATGGGAATGACGCGATACCACCAGGGCGTCATGATCATGTGCGCCTGCGTGTCGAGGACGTAGATCTCGAACTCCCGCATCTGCTGCCGCACCTTCTTGATGTCGGGCTCGTGCAGCATCCGGTTATACATCTGGATCTCTTTCTCGTCCTCGTAGTTCCCGTAGTTCTCCGTGTAGACCGTGTGCGGCAGGAACTTGCCGACGTCGAGCAGGGGATTGACGACACCCTGGCAATTGAAGTCCACGGTCACGTCGAAGTCGTTGTTGCGGAGCGCCTCGAAGAAGGGACCGGTCGGCAGCACCCTCTGGGTCACCTTCATTCCGACCTTGCTCCATTGGTCGATGAGCCAGGTCCCGACGAACTTGTAGGGCTGATCGACGTTGCGGTTGAGGAGCGTGAAGCTCAGGCCCTCGACGCCGGCCTCCTTCAGCAGTTTCTTCGCCTCCGCGCGCGACTTGTTGATGTCGGGCCAGAAGCCCGCGATCTTCTCGAGCTCGGGCTTGGTGGCGGCGAGCGGCGAGCCCGGGAAGACGATCCCGCCGACGGTGTGTACGGTCGCGATCTTCGCGAGCTGCGGCGCATCCTTCCAGGCGTCGATCGCGAGCGCAAGCGCACGGCGCACGCGGACGTCGTCGAAGGGCTTCTTCTTGTGATTGGGCGTCACGAGATTTCCGCAGTTCCAGTCGCTCTTCTGCACCGTGATCTTGTTGCCGAGCTCCTTTTCGAGCGGATCGACCACCGAAGGCGGCAGGCCGCGGAACTCCATCGCTGCGCGGTCCGCGCGGATCGCGTCGACGCGGACGGATTCCTTCGCGGCGAAGATGCCCACGAAGCCGTCGAGGTAGGGCTCGCCCTTGTGATAGTAGTCGGGATTGCGCACGCCCTTGATCGACTGGCCGGCCTCATAGCCGTCGAACTTGAATGGCCCCGAGCCCAGGATGTTCTTCTCGTACCAGTGCGGATCCTTGTCGAGCTGCTCCTTCTTGTAGATATAGGCGTAGGGATCGGCGAGCGCGGGTATGAAGGCCGTGGTCGCGAACTTCAGGTGGAAGACTACGGTTTCGTCGTCCGTCGCCTCGATCTTGTCGACCATGACGAAATAGCTTTGGCGGGCGGACGAAACGCCCTTGGGCGGGAACACGATCTCGTTCCAGCTCGCCGCCACGTCGGCCGCCGTGAGCGGCGTGCCGTCGTGCCACTTTACGCCTTTGCGGATCTTGAAGGTGTAGACGAGCCCGTCGTTGGTCGGCTTCGGCATCGTGGTGCAGAGATCGCAAACGAAGTCCGTTGTCGAGGACGGGTTCTCGGGATTGACGCGGATCAGCACGCTATAGAATGGGGCCGTCGCGTGCACCGTCGCGTAGGTCGTCTCGCGATGCCCGTCGAAGCTCGGCGGGGCATCCGCGGGGATCATATAGGTAAGGATGCCGCCGTGCTTCGGCGTCTCCGCAGCAACTGCCGGTGACGCCGCAAGGGCCGTCGCCGCGAGGATACCGAGACCTGCTGCAAACCAACTAGTTCTTGCTCTCATTGCCATATTCCTCCCATCGCAGATAAAGGTTGGTGGTACCCCCTCTCAATGCACTTCGTGACAGGCCACCCAGTGGCCTGGCCGTACTTCCCGCACTTCCGGCCGTGCCTCCTTGCAGCGCGCGACCGCGATCGGGCAGCGCGGGTGAAAGACGCAGCCCGGAGGCGGGTTGATCGGGCTCGGCACTTCTCCCGGCGGCGGCCGGAACTCGCGGCCCTCCTCGACGCTGGGATCGGGCACGGGAACCGCGGCGAGAAGCGCCTTGGTGTAGGGATGGAGCGGATTGTCGAAGAGCTCGTCGCTCTCCGCGAGCTCGACGATGCGGCCCAGATACATGACCGCGACGCGCTGGCAGAGATGCCGAACCACCGAGAGGTCGTGCGCGATGAAGAGATAGGTGAGGCCGAAGCGCTCGCGCAAATCCTCGAGCAGGTTGATCACCTGCGCCTGGATCGAGACGTCGAGCGCCGAGACCGCCTCGTCGCAGACGATGAATTCCGGCTTGAGCGCGAGCGCGCGCGCGATCCCCACGCGCTGGCGCTGTCCCCCGGACATCTCGTGCGGATAGCGGTCCGCGAATCTCGGATTGAGGCCGCAGACCGCGAGGAGCTCGCGCACCCGCGCCGCTCGCTTCTCGGCGTCGGGCTCGACGCCGTGCACCTTCATGGGCTCGGCGATGATGTCGCCGACCTTCATGCGGGGATTGAGCGAGCTGTAGGGATCCTGGAAAACCACCTGGATCCGGCGCCGCATCGCCAACAGCTCCTTGCGGCCGAGCGTCGCGAGGTCGACGCCGTCATAGAGGATCTGGCCGCCGGTGGGCTGCTCCAGGCGCAGGATGCAGCGCCCGGTCGTGGTCTTGCCGCAGCCGCTCTCGCCCACGAGCCCCATGGTCTCGCCGCGGCGGATGTCGAAGTCGATGCCGTCGACCGCCTTGACCTCGCCCACGAGTCGGCGGCGCACGACCCCCTCGGTCACCGGGAAATGCATGCGCAATTCCTTGACCTCGAGGAGCGGCCTCGCAGCGGCGGAGGCGGCGGCACTCATGCCGCTGCTCCGACGAGGCCCGCGAGCTCGCGGCTGCGGAAGCAGGCGGCGCGATGCTCGCCCTCCTCCACCTCCTCGAGCGGCGGCTGCGACTTCGCGCAGGCCTCGACCGCGAAGCGGCAGCGCGAGCGGAAGGCGCAGCCCTCGTCCAGCCGCGTCAGGTCCGGCGGCTGTCCCTCGACCGGATCGAGTCGCGCCTGGCGCGGGCGGTCGAGGCGCGGCACCGAGCGCAGGAGCGCGATCGTGTAGGGGTGGCGGGGGCGATGATAGACCGCATCCGCCTTGCCGCTCTCGACCATGCGCCCCGCATACATGACGTTGACGCGGTTGGCGTAGCGCGCGACCACGCCGAGATTGTGCGTGATGATGATGAGCGCCACGTTGAAGCGTTTCGTCAGCGCGCGCATGAGCTCGAGGATCTGCGCCTGGATCGTCACGTCGAGCGCGGTCGTCGGCTCGTCCGCTATGATGAGCTTGGGATTGCAGGCTAGCGCGATCGCAATCATCACGCGCTGGCGCATGCCGCCGGAGAGCTGGTGCGGATACTGCTTCAGCCGGCGCTTGGGATCGGCGATCCCCACGAGGTTCAGGAGCTCGATGGCCCGCGCCTCGGCCGCTGCGCGGTCGACTTTGCGGTGCTGCTCGACCGCCTCGGTGATCTGCCGCCCGATGGTGAGGACCGGGTTGAGCGAGGTCATGGGCTCCTGGAAGACCATGCCGATGTCGCCGCCGCGGATGTGGCGCATCTCCTCTTCCGAGCAGCGCATGAGATCGCGCCCGGCGAAGATCACCTCGCCGGCGGTGATGCGCCCGGGCGGATCGGGGATGAGGCGCAGGATCGACATCGCGCCCACGGATTTGCCGGACCCGCTCTCGCCGACGACTGCGACCGTCTCGCCCTCGTCCACCGTGTAAGAGACGCCATCGACTGCACGCACGATTCCCGCGCCCGTGCGGAATTCCGTGTGCAGGCCGCGCACTTCCAGAAGCGCTGCCAATCTTCCTCCCAATGCTCTCCCGTGAGCCTCTTTTTTTCTAATATAGACTGCTAGCGAGCGTAGAGATAGCTGTCAATTCGCGAGTGTGCGGGCGCGACACACATTTGTAAAATCTCGATAAAATCGCGCGGGCGCATCGTGCGCCCCGGGAGGACGGAATGGCGACGCCGGGCGGCAATCGGATGGAGCTCGCGCCTCGGCGGGACGAGCTCGACCCCATCGAGATCGCCTCGCGCGACGAGATCGAGGCCCTGCAACTTCAGCGGCTCAAATGGTCGCTGCGGCACGCTTATGACAATGTGCCGCACTATCGCCGGAGCTTCGACGAGGGCGGCGTCCGGCCCGATGACCTGAAGGCCCTCTCCGACCTCCGCCGCTTCCCCTTCACCGCCAAGGCCGATCTCCGCGCCAACTATCCCTTCGGCATGTTCGCGGTCCCGCGAGAGAGAATCGTGCGCCTCCACGCCTCCTCGGGGACGACGGGCAAGCCGACCGTGGTCGGATACACCGCCGGCGACATCGAGACCTGGTCCGCCGTCATGGCCCGCAGCATCCGCGCGAGCGGCGGACGCCCCGGCATGAAGATTCACGTGGCCTATGGATACGGCCTCTTCACCGGCGGGCTCGGCGCGCATTACGGCGCCGAGCGCCTGGGCTGCACGGTCATTCCCGTCTCTGGCGGCATGACCGAGCGGCAGGTGCGCCTCATCGTCGATTTCGAGCCCGACATCATCATGGTGACGCCGAGCTACATGCTCGCGATCCTGGACGAGTTCCGGGCGCAGGGCTTCGACCCCCGCCTCTCCTCGCTGAAAGTGGGCATCTTCGGCGCGGAGCCCTGGACGGAGGCGATGCGCGCGGAGATCGAATCCGCCTTCGACATGCAGGCCGTCGACATCTACGGCCTCTCCGAGGTGATCGGCCCCGGCGTCGCCAACGAATGCGTGGAGACCAAGGACGGGCTCCATCTCTGGGAGGATCACTTCTATCCGGAGATCGTCGATCCCGCGACGGGAGCGGTGCTACCGGAGGGCGAGCGCGGCGAGCTGGTGTTGACCTCCCTCACCAAGGAGGCGATGCCCGTGATCCGCTACCGCACCCGCGACCTCACGCGGCTCCTGCCGGGGACGGCACGGACGATGCGGCGGATGGAGAAAGTGACGGGCCGCTCCGACGACATGATGATCGTACGCGGCGTCAACGTGTTCCCGACGCAGATCGAGGAGCTGATCCTCCGGGACAAGCGCCTCGCGCCGCATTTCCTGATCGAGCTCCGGCGCGATGGCCGCCTCGACGCCATGACCGTCCGCGTCGAGGCGCGTCCCGAGGCCGCCGGAGAGCACCACCGCGCGGGCGCCGCTCAGGACCTCGCTCAACACATCAAATCGGCAATCGGCGTCACCGCCGCAATCGACGTGACCGCCCCGGGCGCGATCGAGCGCTCGCTCGGCAAGGCGAAGCGGATCGTCGATTTGCGACAGAAAGATTAAACCATCGACCCTCACCCTCCCGTTACTTCGCAACGGGCCCCAGCCCTCTCCCACTTCGTGGGAGAGGGAGTTAGTTTTTCCCTCTCCCGTCGCAGACGGGAGAGGGTTGGGGCCCAACGCGAAGCGTTGGGAGGGTGAGGGTGGTGCGGACGACCTCGCTACGCCTGCCGCTGCTGCGCGTTCCAGTTCCGCTCGAGGTTCGAGATGAGCGCGGGGCTGAAGAGGCAGT
>Ga0335085_10000904_pt1 | contig 72338 bp, 68 predicted proteins | sample Lox_Sample_45_FD_206712 | JGI IMG/M metagenome (GOLD analysis project Ga0335085, IMG submission 206712) | Soil microbial communities from Loxahatchee National Wildlife Refuge, Florida, United States - Lox_Sample_4.5 | ecosystem: Environmental > Terrestrial > Soil > Wetlands | place: USA... | reverse complement strand
AGAACACGGTGTCGTGAATCGCGGTCAGAAACGCCGCGAAGGGGTTGGCGCGCAGCCACGGGCGGAAGCGCTCCGGTACCGCCTCCACCGGATAGAGAACGGGCGTGAGGAAGAAGGCGAGTGTCAGCAGGTTGGCGACGAGGTCCCGCACGTCGCCAAAATGCACGGCCAAGGCAGAGACGGCGAGCGCCAGGCCGAAGACGGCGACAACCAGCAGCAAGAGCACGAGCGGCAGCTCCAGAATGGCCGGGCCCGGCGCCACGCTCCCGCGGCCCCAGGCGTAAAGCGTCGCGCCGGCCAGTACCGGCAGCGCGAGGAGGAGATGCGCCAAGCGCGCCGCCACCGCCACCGCGGGAAAGACTTCGGGCGCCACCGTCGTCTTGCGGAGCAACGGCCCGTTGTGGCGGAACGTCTCCGCCGCGTCGAGAAGGGCGGAAGAGACGAACCCCCACACGAGGACTCCGGCGAAGAGAAAGAGGGCGTACGGCCGGACCTCGGCCCTCGGCGCGAAGACGAATCGGAAGACCACGGCGTAGACGGCGAGCAGCAACAAGGGGTTGACCAACGACCAGAAGAAGCCGAGCAGCCCGCCGCGGTAGCGCGCGGACAGCTCGCGTCGCGTCAGCGCGGAGACCAGAGCGCGCTGGCGAACGGTGCGTTTGATCGGTGCAAACATGACGATTCACGCGCCCCCCGCCCGGGCGAGGGGCCGCGGTATTCTCCCATCGTGGCGGCGCGCCCTCGTCCCTCTTCCGCGGGCAGCGCTCCCGCGGTCCTTTGCCGGGGCGTGCGCAAGGTCTACGCCGGTGCAGAGCCGGTCGTGGCCCTCGATCGGGTCGACCTGGCGGTGGACCCCGGCGAGTTTCTGGCCGTCATGGGACCCTCGGGCGGCGGAAAATCTACCCTGCTGCACTTACTCGGGGGCATCGACCGGCCGACCGCCGGCGAACTTCGAGTCGCCGATCGCGACATCGGCCGCCTCCCCGAGGGCGAGCGCACGCTCTACCGCCGGCGCCAGGTCGGGATGGTGTTCCAGTTCTTCAACCTCCTGCCGCACCTGGACGTCGAGGAGAACGTCGAGCTGCCGCGCCTACTGGATGGCAAGGCGGACGCTCGAGAGCGCGCGCGCGAGCTGCTCGATCGGGTCGGGCTCGCACATCGCGCGGAGGCCCATCCGTACGAACTCTCCGGCGGCGAGATGCAACGGGTAGCGATGGCGCGCGCGCTGGTCACCGGCGCCCGGCTCCTGCTCGCCGACGAGCCGACGGGAAGTCTCGACAGCCGAAACGGCGAGCAAGTGCTCGACCTGATCGATGGAATCCGCCGCGAGCGCGGCCTGACAGTCATCCTCGCAACCCACTCTCCCGCCACCGCCCGCCGCGCGGACCGGCGTGTCGAGATCCGGGACGGTCGAATCTTCGGAGCGTAGCGCCCACCTCGGTCGGATCGCTCTGCACGGGGTCATGACGACCGGGATTGCGACCAGGCAGGCAGAAGGTCAAAAGACGAGCCCGGCTCTCCGGTATCGTGGCGGGTCGGATGGCCGATCTCTTCGGGCTTCGTCCCGTCTTTCGCGCACTCGTCCTCGGCCCCGCACGGCGGCACCCGCTGCGCTTGGCGCTGCCGGCCCTGGGCGTCGCGGTCGGTGTCGCTGCCGTCTCCGCCATCCAGCGCGCCAACACGAGCGTGACCGACTCCTTCCGGGAGGCGGCGGCCTCTCTCTCAGGACGGAGCGACTTCGTCATCACCGGCGTCAACGGCGTCCCGATCGACGCCCTGTCGCGGCTCGCGTTCCTCTGGAGGGAAGGGGCTTTCGCCCCGGCGGTGACCGGATGGGCCGTGTTGGACGACGGCTCGGGCGAGCTCGTCGAGGTGCTCGGTTTGGACCTTGCGGGCGATTCCGCGGTGCGCGACGTCTCCCTGGTGTCTGATCCCGCCGCCTCCCGGGCGGTTTCTCTCAAGGGCAACGCCGTCTTCCTGACCGCCGGGTTCGCCCGGCGGCGCGGGCTTTCGGTCGGAAGAGATCTCTGGCTCTTGGCCGGCGGCAGGCGACATCGGCTCGCCGTGGCGGGACTCCTGGCGCCGACCGGGGTGGCGCGCGCCGCGGCCGGGGACCTGCTGATCACGGACTTGTTCACCGCGCAGCGAGTTCTCGGAAAGGTCGGTCTGGTCGATCGCGTGGACGTCGTGATCGATCGGGCAGTATCGCGTGAGGCGGTGCGCCGCGAGATCCTCGAACGGCTTCCGGCCGGCCTTTCGATCGAGCCGCCGGGCCGATCCGCCGTTACCGCGGATCGAATGGTCCGCGCCTTCCGGTTCAACCTGAATGCCCTCGCGTCCCTGACGCTTCTCGTCGGCGTCTTCCTGATCGCCAATGCGGTCTCAATCTCGGTTCTTCGCCGACGGCCGGAGATCGCGACGTTGCGCTCGGTAGGAACCTCTCGGGTCTTGATCTTTGCCGTATTCCTGTTGGAGGGGCTCTTGATCGGCGCTGCGGGCACGGCTCTGGGCGAGTTCGGCGGGGTCTTGCTGTCGAGAATGGCTCTGCGGGCGGTCTCGGGAACCGTCACCAGCGTCTACCTGCCGGCCGCAAAGATCACTGACGCGGGCCCCGGCGGGGCGGCGCTGCTGGCGGCGTTGGTGGGCATGCTGTCGGCGCTCGCTGCGGCGGCCTTGCCCGCCGCCGAAGCGACCCGCGTCGAGCCTGCTCCGGCGATACGGCCGGGCTCGGTCGAGGGCGTGCGGCGGCGGCGCCTCGGCGCCCGGGGCCTCGCCGCCGGAGCGCTGCTCGCCCTGGCGGCGGTGGCTTCCCTGGCGCCGCCGGTCGACGGATTCCCTCTCTTCGGCTTCATCGCCGTCGTCCTCGTCGTCGCCGCGCTCGCATTGGTCGCGCCTCTGTGCGTGCGGGCGGCGGATCGCGTGTTGGCCGATCTTCTGGCTCGGCGATTCGGGGCGCCGGGCCGAATCGGCAGCCGGCTCTTCGGCGGCTCGCTCGCGCGAAACGGGATCTCCGTCACCGCCCTCGCCATGGCGCTCGGAATGACGCTCGCCATGATCATCACCGTCTCGTCGATCCGCGAGACGGTTCGGGTCTGGGTGGAGACGACACTCGCCTCCGATCTATGGGTCAAGTCGCCGGCCGGAAGAAGCTCCGGCATCATCGGCGACCTGCCCGAAGAAATCGTGGACTTCCTGCAGGGGATCCCCGGCGTGGAAGCCGTCGACCCGTTTCGCGCGCGCGACCAGGTTGACCCCCTCGGCCGCCCCTACACCCTCGCCTCGGGTGACTTCCGAGTGGTCGCTCGAATCGGGGGACTGCCCCTGCTCGACGGCTTGGATGCCCGCGCGGCGGCGCAGGACGCGCGGCGGCGCGGCGAAGCCATGATTTCCGAGCCGTACGCGAGACGATTCGGCGTCCGGCGCGGCGACACGCTGGCAATCCCGACGCCACGCGGGGAGCGGCGGCTCCGTGTCGCGGGGGTGTATCGCGACTATTCGAACGACCGGGGCACGATCGTGATCGACCGCGAGCTCTATCTCTCGCTCTTCGGCGACCGGCGGGTGACCAGTGTGGCGGTCCTCGCGGCCGCGGGCGTAGACGCGGCCGACCTGCGCCGGCTCATCTTCGAAGCGGCGAAGGGACGATACGCGCTGTCGATCTCGACCAATCGCGAGCTGCGACGGGAAGCGCTGCGCATCTTCGACCGGACCTTCGCCGTGACGCACGCGCTCGAGGCGATCGCGGTCGCGGTGGCCGTCCTCGGGATTGCCAATGCCCTCGTGGCTTCGGCAATCGAGCGGCGCCGCTCCTTCGGTCTGTTGCGGTCGTTCGGGGCTTCTTCCCGACAGATCCGGGTCTCGGTGCTCGTGGAGGCGGCGTTGACCGGCCTGACCGCCTCCCTCTTGGCGCTTCCCGCGGGAGCCGCCTTCGCGGGTCTGCTGCTCTTGGTCATCAACCCCCAGTCCTTTGGCTGGACCGTGGTCTCCCACGTGCCGCCCGGCCGCCTGGCACTGACGGTTGCGCTCGTTCTCGCCGCCTCTCTGCTCGCGGGCCTCTATCCCGGACGCCTGGCCGCCGGAGTCGACCCGGCAGCGGCGCTGGCCGAGGAGTGATGCGGAACGCCGTCCGTTGGGCCGGGTCCGCCGCGATCGCATCGATCGCGCTCGTCTCCTCTTCCCCTCGCGAGTCGACCGCGATCGGAGCGCCGACGGCTCCGCCTTCCGTTTCCTTTCCGCGCGACCACGGCTCCCACCCCGACGCCGCCGTGGAATGGTGGTACTACACGGGCCACCTGACCGACGCCGCCGAGAACGTCTGCGGATTTCAGCTCACATTCTTTCGCGTGGGGGAGCTTCACCTGGCCCACCTGGCCTGGACCGATTCGTCGGCGGGAACGTTCTTCTACGAGGAGAAGGCGCACCTGGGCCTTCCGGGGATCGCGTCGGCGCAGGTCGGCCGGCTCGCCGTCTCCAACGAAGACTGGTCCGCCGAGGAAACCGGCGGCGTGCACCGTCTTCGGGCCGGCCGGCGGAACTGGGAGCTTCGCCTCACCCTTCGCCCGGCCAAACCGCCCGTCCTTCACGGCTCCGAGGGAATTTCCCGGAAGGGCTCCGGGGAAGACGAGTACTCGCACTACGTCTCGATCACGCGGCTGGAGGCTGTGGCGCAACTGCGTCAGCCGGACCGGCGCCGTGAGCTCACGGGCACGGCCTGGTTCGACCACGAGTGGGGACCCGGAGCGCTCCCGGCCGGAGCGCAGGGCTGGGACTGGTTCGGCGTGCAGCTGTCCGACGGCTCGGACCTGATGCTCTACCGTCTTCGCGGGACCGACGGGCGCGCGACCCCGTTCTCGGCGGGCACCTTGGTCCCGGAGAAGGGCCCGCCGGTTCCGATTCGCTGGAGCGACGTGCGCTTCTCCGAAACGAAGACCTGGGTCTCGCCACACACCCGGGCACGCTACCCGGCGGGGTGGGAGATCGCCGTCCCCTCCCTCGATCTGCGCCTCGCGATTGCTCCGCTACTCTCCGACCAGGAGCTCATCACCGAAAAATCGACCGGCGTGACCTACTGGGAGGGAGCCTGCCGCGTCGCCGGCTCGCGCGCCGGCCGTGCCGTCACCGGACGCGCCTACGCCGAGCTGACGGGCTACGCCGGACGCGACGTGCCGGGGTTCCCCGCGACGAACCGGGTCGAGGAACCCTAGGGCGTCGGCGTCGGGGCGGCCTTCGACTTCTCCTTCTCCCGTCCCTTCTCTCGCGTCTCGACGGTGATCTGAAAGGTCTTGGCGCGGTCGAAGTACCGGTAGACGTACGGGAAGTCCACCTTGTAGTAGGCGCGATCTCCCTTGTTCAGAAAGCCCCACTGTGTCCCGCCCGAGCCGGTCGCGACGACGTTGCCCTCCTCATCGAAGACGACGACGGCGATACCGACCTCGGCGTCGATGAAGCCATTGTTGTCCACCCGTAGGGTCGCCTTGGCGCTCGACTTGCGGACCGGCGTGCCCTTCAGCGTCGAGCCCAGATCGAAGGTGATCTGATTCACGTGGATCCGCTGCACCTCCATCTGAATGTCCTGCGCGCCGGCAACCGGTTGCCACTCGAACTTCTTGGTGACCTGGTCCGCGCCCGCCGTCGATGCCGCTGCCGCCGCGAGCAAGAAGAGAACCGCCTTTCGATGAATCATGCCAACCACCTCCTCGCCGCCCTCGAACATCGGAGAGCGGACATTCCTTCCATTGCCGACTCCGACCTCAGCCCTCCCGGAGCGCGTCGGCTCTGCCCGTCCCGCCTTGAGGGCCGAAACGGCTGTGACGATAGCCGTAGAAGAAGTAAAGAACCAGACCGATCGCGAGCCAAACTCCGAACCGTATCCAGGTCGCCATCGGAAGGTTCTTCATCAAGTAGATGCAGATCGCGATCCCGGCCAACGGCACGAAGGGCACCAGCGGAGTCCGAAAGGGCCTCGGGCGATTCGGGTCCCGGTAGCGCAGGATCATCACGCCGGCGCAGACGAGGACGAAAGCGAAGAGAGTTCCGATGTTGGTCAGCTCCACGAAGACGTCGAGGTTGGCGACGGCCGCGAGAACTCCGACGACGATCCCCGTCCAGATCGTGGTGATGTGGGGTGTCCGGTACTTCGGGTGAATCCGGGCGAACGAGGGCGGGAGCAACCCGTCGCGGGCCATCGAGAAGAAGATGCGGGGCTGCCCGTACTGGAAGACCAGGAGCACGGCTGTCGTCGCCACGACCGCTCCGAACGCCACCACGCCGGCCGCCCAGTTCATCCCGAGCAGGGAGAAGGCTCGCGCGAGCGGCTCGCTCGAGCCCTGGATTTGCGAGAGCGGAACCAGGCCGGTCAACACGAGCGAGGTCGCGATGTAGAGCACCGAGCAGATGCCGAGCGAGCCGAGCATGCCGATCGGCATGTCCTTCTGCGGATTTCGGCATTCCTCCGCGGCCGTCGAGACGGCATCGAAGCCGATGTAGGCAAAGAAGATCAGGGCGGCGCCCGAGCCGATGCCCGCCCAGCCGCTCGGGGAAAACGGGTGCCAGTTGGCGGGCTTGACGTAGAAGGCGCCCACGATGATGAAGAAGATCAGGATGCTGATCTTGACGGCCACCATCGTGTCGTTGAAGCGCGAGGACTCCTTGACGCCGATCACGAGCACCCAGGTGACCAACGCCACGATGAGAAGGGCCGGCAGGTTGAACACGATCGGGATGCCAGCCAGGTGCGGCGCCGAATCCATGAAGCCGGGAGTCCGGAGCGCCGTGCGAAGATCGGTCTGCAGCCAGGCCGGCACGTCAATCCCGAATCCCTTCAGCAACTCGCAAAAATACCCCGACCAGGACACGGCCACGGCCACGTTGCCCATGGCGTATTCGATGATCAGGTCCCAGCCGATGATCCAGGCGACCAGCTCGCCCAGCGTCGCCGCCGAGTAGGTGTAGGCGCTGCCGGCGATCGGCACGAGCGCGGCAAACTCCGCATAACAGAGGGCGCAGAAGCCGCATCCGACCGCCGTGATCAGGATCGAGATGACGAGCGCGGGGCCGGCCCCCGGATGATTGGCTCCGCCCGCCGCCGCGGTTCCGATGACCGCGAAGATCCCGGCCCCCACGACCGCGCCCACGCCCAGTGAGATGAGCTGCCACGGGCCCAGCACTCTCTTGAGCTGGTGCTCCTTCCTTTCGGCGTCGACCAGAATCGCATCGAGCGACTTGGTCCGGAAGAGCCGGTTGGCGCTCAAACGCCAGGCAGAATAGCAGAGTCGGCGGAGTCGGTTAGATTCCGAGCCGAGCCGCGACTTCCGTGAGCGTCTCGATTCGATCCGGAAGCGATCCGTGCCGGCCTTCACGATCGAGCAGCAGGGCCGCGAGCCCGGCGGCGCGCGCGCCCTCGTAGTCCTCGCGCAAAGAATCCCCGACGTGGAGCGCCTCGACCGACGCGACGGCGAGCCGCCGGCAAGCGCGGCGGAAGATCTCCGGGTCGGGCTTCCCGGTTTCCTCGATCGCGGAGACCAGGACCGCCTCGAAGCGCGGCGCAAGCTCCAGAGCAGAGAGCAGCGCCGGCAGGTGCGAGTCCCAGTTCGAGACGACCGCCAGCCGCAGGCCGGCCTGCTCGAGCCGCCGGAGGGTCGGCCCAACATCCGGATACACCGCCCACGAGCTCGGGTTCCGAAAGTGACTCGCCAGCCGGCCAAACGCCGACTCCGAGACGACACCCCCGTCGAGCTCGCCGCGCACACGATTCAAGAAGGCCCGCCAGAACTCCGGCTCGCCCCGCACGCCGCCGTAGCGGTCCGCAGCGCCGCTCTCGCGCACCTGCACCCAGGCGTTCGCCAGGGCGCCGGCCAACTCGTCGGGGGAAATACTCGCCCCGTCGGCGGCCAGCTCCCGCGCGTACACCTCTTCCACGGGAGGGTCCGGATGAAGCAGCGTCGCGCCGGCGTCGAAAAGAACGGCGCGGATCGACCCTAGATTCGTCCGAGCTCCCGCAACACCCCGTCCAGCGCGCGCCGGAGAGCCTCGAGGCAGCGATTCGCCGCTGCCAGGGCTCGTTCCCGGTCCTCCGGCGTTGCCGCGACGCGCTCGAGGGCCGCCCGCTCGACCTGGCGATGCCAGCGATCGGCCTCCTCGTGGACGGTGAAGAACCGCGTCGCTTCCGAGTCCACGATCCCGTAGAAGGCCGCGAGTCCCTCGCGCTTGGTTTTCGCGATTTCCGGAATCTGCGATTCGTAGGCGTAGAGAGCCGCGAGTCCTTCCGCCACCGACCCCGACCGGGTCGTCTTCAGGAACTCCTCGACCGTGGACGCAACCTCCGGAAGGCGGGCCGTGACCCCCAGATCCGACTCGGTGGCCCCGAGCGACGCCGCAAACCTTCGCCAGAGGGCCGGATGATTCTCGGGGCCGCGCTCCTCCTCGATCAGGTTCTCCAACAGCTCTTGTCTCAACGCCGCGTCCTCGCATGCCGCGTGCACGCCCGAAACGTACCTCGGGAAGTTGGCGACCTGCGGGTAGTAGGCGATCGCGTATTGCCGCAGATCTTCTCGAGTCAGCTTCCCTTCGTTCCAAAGGAGGTAGAAGGGGTGCTGAAGCAGATGCTTTTCGGCAATGAGCGAGTCGAGCGCTCCCAGAAATTCGGTCGGTGTCATGGCGATCCTCCCTCTCTCACCCATTTCTTGGGGCCCAGTCTACAAGCACTCGCGTCTCAAGGCATCACCTGCCCCCCGTCGATCACGAAGGCTTGCCCGGTGATGTTTTTCGCCTCATCGGAGGCGAGGTAGGCGGCCAGCGAAGCAATCTCCTTCGGATCGAGCACCCGGCCGAGCGGCGCCATCTTGGCCGCCGCGTCGCGCCCGGCCTCGACTCCGGCGCCCTTCGAACGACCGATTCGGTCGAATCCCTCGCGCGCCATTTCCGTCTCCACCCACCCGGGGCACAGCGCGTTGACGGTGATTCGGCGAGGAGCGAGCTCCAGGGCGTGGGCGCGAGTCAAGCCGATGACCCCGTGCTTGGAAGCGCAATAGGCGGAGAAACCGGCGACCGCGAACCGCCCGAGAACGGAAGAGAGATTCAGGATGCGGCCGCCCTTCGGAATGAAGAGGGCCACCTCGCGCGTCATTCGGAAAACCGCCGTCAGATTGGTCGCGATGATCGCCTGCCAGGGCCCGTCGTCCGGGTCCTCGAGGGGGGTAGGGCCTCCCAGGCCCGCATTGTTGACGAGGATGTCGATGTGCCCCCAACGCGCGGCGATGGCGGCCACGGCGCCCGAAATGGAAACCGGCAGCGTGACGTCACATCCCACCGCCATCGCCTCGCCCCCGGCCTGCGCGATCTCGAGCGCGATTCTCTGGCAGGCAGCCTCGTCCCTCGCGAGGAGGGCGACACGAGCCCCCTCGGCGGCGAAGCGGCGCGCAATCGCCTCTCCGATCCCGCGCGAAGCGCCGGTGATGCACGCCACTTTCTCCGACAGGCGGCGGGCGACGGGCCGGGCGCCGTCGGTCTTGCGCCGGTGGGGCGAGGTCTCGTCCGGGTCAGCGGTCGTCATGGGGCAATGAGCGCGCCGATTCTATCTTTCGGTGCTCCCGTCCCGTATGCCGCTGCCGCAGTCGGCGAGGCCCTCCTTCAGCGCGAGCCGGCCCGAGACGGCGGCTGGGCGACGCGCTCCTCCCGGTGATACAGCGACCACTCGAGAGAGCAGGCCTCGCAGAGGTTCGCCACGGCCGGGCGGTCGCAGCCCTCGTTGGCGCACTTGCGCGGAGCCGATGGATCCTCTCGAACCTTCTCGCGTTCGTTCCTCATCTGCGTTTCCCCCTTTGCTCGGCCGGTCCGGGCCCCCCCAAGTACTGAAGGAGCTCGCGCTCGCACCGGCCGCGGTATTCCTCGAACCGACCCTCGGGATCTTTCTCGGTGAGCCACTGCATCATCAGGCCGTCGAAAATCGCCCGCATCGTGGAGGCCGCCTCGCCGGGATCGCGCACCCGAAAGACCCCCCGCCGCATGCCCTCCTCGACGATTCCGCCATCGATCGCCCGACAGCCGGCGTAGAAGCTCTCCCCCACCTCCCGGAAAGCCTCATGGCGGGAGGCGAGGCCGCAGAAATCGACGTAGGCCCGGAAGAAGGCGCGGTTCTTCGAGGGCGACGGGAAGATGAGCGCGACGAGGGCCCGGACCTTCTCGACGGGGTCCGAGACCGCCGCGACGGCCTCGCGCATGCGCTGCTGGATCGAGTCGATCAGCCAGCGAAAGACCTCCCGGAACAGGTCCTCCTTCGACGCGAAGTAGTAGAGCGTCACCCCCTTGGACACGCCGGCACGCCGCGCGATGTCGTCCAGGGTGACATCCGAGAACCCCTTCTCGGCGACCTCTCGGAAGGCGGCCTTGAGCAGCGAGAGCCGGCGCTCTGCGGCGGCCAACTCGGCAGTGCGTGCCATGCGATATTATTGACTGACTGGTCGGTCAAATGTCAAGGAGCCGAGCCGGGCGTTAGACTGCCTCCGATGACGGTGAGACTTCTGTACTTCGCCTCCTTCCGCGAGCACGTCGGGAGCGACGCCCAAACGCGCCAGGTTCCCGACGGCACGAGCGCCGGGCAGCTCTGGCGCAGGCTCGCCCGGGAAGTCCCACATTTTGCGGTGTTTCCTTCCATGCCGCCGGTCGCCGTCAACGGCGACTATGCCGAGAGCGATACGGTCCTCCGAGAGGGGGACGAAGTGGCGTTTCTGCCGCCCGTGGCCGGGGGCTAGCCCAGGACTTCGGGGGCAACGTGTATCTGTCGAGCGATCCCATCGATCTGCCCTCGCTGCTCGGCCAGGCGCGCCCCTCGGATGGAGGAATCTGCCTGTTCGTCGGCGTCGTCCGAAAGGAGAGCGAGGGCCGGGAGACGACCCGAATCGAGTACGAAGCCTACGCCGCAATGGCCGAGGCCGAGATCGAGAAGATGCTGCGATCGATCGCGCAGACGTGGCCGCAGACGCGCCTCTGGATCCGACATCGGCTAGGCAGCCTCTCCCCCGGCGAAGCGGCCGTGGCGATCCTGGCGACCGCACCCCACCGCGGCGAGGCCTTCGCCGCCTGCCGCGAGGCGATCGACCGACTGAAGACGACGGTTCCCATCTGGAAGAAGGAGTTCTACGCCGACGGAACTTCCGAGTGGGTCGATCCCACGCGGGCCTCCGGCGTCCACCGCTAGCCGATCGACTTTCCGTCTCTCCGCGCAAGTTTCCGTCCCCCTTCTCCGTTTCACTCCAGCCGATGTCAGAATGGCCGGCGATGTCCGTCGCGAAAATCATCGCTCCCGACGTCCAGGAACTGATCCGCGAGAGCCCCCAGGAACTGGCGGCGGCGGTCAAGGACCTGCATCCCGCCGACATCGCCGAGTTGCTCGACGAGCTGCCGCGCGAGGACCGCATCGTTCTGTTCGAGGTCCTGCCCACCGAGCAAGGCGCCGCGGTGCTCTCGGAGCTCAAGGGCGAGACCCTGCGCCTCATTCTGCACCGGGCTTCGCCCCAGAAGCTCGGAGCCGAGCTCGATCGCCTGCCGGCCGACGAGGTCACCTTTCTCCTCGAGCACCTCACCCAGCGCCAGCGGGAGGCGATTCTCGAAAAGATGTCGCCGCGGGACGCCGACGGGGCCAAACGACTTCTGCGCTATCCGCCGCGAACCGCCGGCCGCCTCATGTCGGAGAAGTTCGCCCGGATCCGCCCCGAGTGGACCGTGGCCGAGACGCTCGACCACTTGAAGAAGATCGACCCCGAAGTCGAGACGGTGCAGAGCCTCTATGCCCTGGACGATTCGGGCCATCTCGTCGGCTACGTCTCGCTGCGCCGGCTCTTTCCCGCGCCGCCCCTCCGGAAGATCGCCGACGTGATGGAGCGAAGGCTCCTGACGGTCCGAGCGGACGCCTCACAGGAGGAGGTCGCGCGGCTGGTTTCCAAGTACGACGTTCACGCCATCCCCGTCGTGGACGAGGAGAACCGGTTGCTCGGAATCGTGACCGTGGACGACGTCATCGACATCCTCATCGAGGAGCAGACCGAGGACGTCCTGCACCTGGGCGGCGTTTCGGCCACCGAGGAGACCGTCGAGCAGGGCTACTTCGCCACGAAGCCGTTCCGAAACGTGCGGCTGCGTTTCAACTGGCTTCTCCTCCTCTTCGTCGCCGAGACCTTCACGGGCACCGTGCTGCGTCACTTCGAAGGAGAGCTCGCCAAGGTCGTGGCACTCTCGTTCTTCATCCCGCTCTTGATCGGCACCGGCGGCAATTCGGGGTCGCAGACCGTCACGACGATCGTGCGGGGCCTGGCCGTCGGGGACATCCGGCTGCGGGACTTCTGGCGGGTGTTTCTTCGCGAGGCGGGAAGCGGGCTTCTGCTCGGCCTCATGCTGGGGGTGGTCGGCGTCGGGCGGGCCCTGCTCTGGGGATCGGCGATGCCGCTCGCCCTGACGGTTGGCATCTCGATCCTCGCCATCTGCACCTGGGCCAACGCCGTGGGAGCCACGATCCCGATGTTCGCGACCGCAATCAAGATCGACCCGACCGTCATGTCCGCGCCCCTGATTGCCACGCTGGTCGATGCCACGGGTCTCGCGATCTATTTCGTGATCGCCAAGTCGATCCTGGGCCTTTGACCGAGGCGTCGGCGGCCGCCGCCCGGCCGCGACCGCTTTGGTAGGATCTCGCTCTCGGAAGGGACCGGGCCACCGAAGCGGGCCCGGCAGACTCAAGACTCTCGGAGGAAACATGAGCACTCCCGCCACGACCCGCGACTGGACGGCACCCGATGCCGGCCTGGAGATCGTCCGCTACCGGGCGGACAACGGCATCGCCGTGATCGAAATGGACGATCCGCCGGCCAACACCTACACCTACGCCATGATGCGGCAGCTCGACGACGCGATCCTGCGCGCGCGTTTCGACGACGCGGTCCACGTGATCCTCCTGCGCGGCAAGGGAGACCGCTTCTTCTCCGCGGGAGCCAACATCGGAATGCTGAATGCCGTCACGCCCGGCTTCAAATACTTCTTCTGCCTGCACGCCAACGAGACGTTGCTGCGCCTCGAGCACACGCCCAAGCTCGTGATCGCCGCGTTGAACGGCCACACCGTCGGCGGGGGTCTCGAGATCGCCATGGCCTGCGACTTGCGCCTCGCCCGCAAGGACGCGGGGAAGATCGGGCTCCCCGAAGTGACCCTCGGAGTGCTGCCGGGCACGGGCGGGACAACGCGCCTGGCCAAGATGGTCGGCAAGTCGAAGGCCATCGAGCTGATGGTGACGGGCAACACGTTCTCCTTCGAGGAAGCGCAGGAGCTGGGCCTGGTCAACCAGGTCATCGACGCGACACCCGAGCAATGGTGGGAGCAGGTGCTGGACTATGCCCGGCAGTTCGTGCCGCCGCAGAAGGCCTCCCGGGCCGTCGGAAGGATCAAGCGATCGGTCCAGACGGGCTGGGACCTGCCGATCGAGTCGGCTCTCGCGGTCGAACGGGAGCTGCAGCAGCTGCTCTTTCAGAGCGAGGACGCCAAGGAAGGCATCGCGGCCAACCAGGAAAAGCGAGTCCCGCGATTCAAGGGCAAGTGATGGGAGAGGGGCGAGGGGCGAGGGGCCAGGTCGCTAGCGTGGCGACGGAGACGGCGCCGGCTCTGAACCTGCGCACCGATCTCTTCATCGGCGGGCAGTTCGTCACGTCTGCGTCGGGCAGGCGCTTCGCGACCGTCAACCCGGCCACGGGTGAGACGCTCGGCCAAGTGGCCGAAGCCGGCCGGGAGGATCTCGATCGCGCGGTCGAGGCCGCCCGCAACGCTTTCGAGACCGGCCCCTGGGCCTCGATGAAGCCGCGTCAACGGGGAAAGATCCTGATTCGGGCGGCCGAGCGCCTGCAATCCCGGGCGGAGGAGTTCGGACGGGTCGAGACGCTCGACAACGGCAAACCGATCTTCGAGGCATCCAAGATCGACATGCCCGCTGCCGCCGAATGTCTCGCCTACTTCGGGGAGTCCGCCGACAAGCTCTACGGGGACACGCACGCCGGACGCCCCGACGCGATGCTCCTGACTCTCCGCGAGCCGATCGGGGTGATCGCGGCGATCACGCCCTGGAACTTTCCGTTGCTCCAGGCGATGTGGAAGATCGCGCCGGCGCTCGCGCTCGGCAACAGCGTGGTCTTGAAGCCCGCCTCCGTCACGCCCCTGACCTCCCTGCTCTTCGCGGAGCTGTTGGCCGAGGCGGGGCTTCCCCCGGGCGCCTTCAACGTGGTGCCGGGCCCCGGCGCCGTGGTCGGCCAGGCGATGGCGGAGCATCCGGGCATCGACAAGATCTCCTTCACGGGCGAGACGGAAACGGGAAAGGCGATCCTGCGCGCCGCTGCCGGAACGGTCAAGCGCGTCTCCATGGAGCTCGGCGGCAAGTCACCCAACGTCGTCTTCGCCGACGCGGATCTCGAGGCGGCGGCTCGCGGCGCGATCAACGCCATCTTCTATGGCAAGGGGGAGCTTTGCTCGGCGGGCTCGCGTCTGCTGGTCGAGGAGTCGGTTCACGATGCCCTTCTCGAGAAGGTCGTGGATCGAGCCAAGAAGATGGCTCCCGCCGATCCGCTCGACCCGAAGACCCGTTTGGGCTCGCTCGTGTCCGAGAGCCAAAGGGAGAACGTGGCGCGCTACGTCGAGAGCGGCCGGAAGGAAGGAGCGAGGCTCGTGGCCGGCGGAAACCGAGCCTCCGTGAACGGCAAGGGCGCGTTCTTCGAGGCGACCGTCTTCGACGGCGTGTCCCCAACCATGACGATCGCCCGTGAAGAGATCTTCGGGCCCGTGCTCGCGACCCTGACGTTCCGCGACGAGGCCGAAGCCCTCTCGATCGGCAACTCCACGATTTACGGCCTGGCCGCCGCCGTGTGGTCCCGGGACGTGAAGAAGGCACTGCGAACCGCCAAGGCCTTGAAGGCCGGCACGGTCTGGGTCAACACGTACAACCTGTACGACCCGGGCCTTCCCTTCGGCGGCTACAAGCAGTCGGGCTTCGGCCGGGAACGCGGCCACCATGCGCTCGAGGAATACACGCAAGTCAAGTCGATCTGGATCGACCTGACGTAAAGGCGGCTCCCGGCGATCCCCGGCCCGCCGTGGGATTCAGGAGGGACGCAGATGAGTCCCCTCGGCCTGCTCCTGGCGAGCCTGCTCGTCGCCTCCGACGCGACGCCTCCCCCGAGGCCGCCCGTCGGCGCGGTCCTCGATTCGGCGGAGCGCGTCAAACAGTTTCGCGGCGTGGCGATTTCCCCCGATGGCCGCCGCGTGGCCTGGTCCGAGAAGGCGCCGGACCGCGAGAACGAAGGGAACCGGGGCAGCATCTTCGTTTCCGATCTGTCCTCCGGCGCCGTGCGCCGACTGACGGCCGGAAAGAACGGAAGAATCCACCGCGAGTCGAGCGCGGTCTTCTCGCCCGATGGCAAATCCATCGCCTTCCTGTCGGACGCCAGCCAGGACCGGCAGCTCCAGGTCTGGATCGCGCCCGCAACGGGAGGACGGGCGGCGCCTCTGACCCACGTGAAAGGGCAGCTGGCGGATCCGCGTTGGTCCCCCGACGGTCGCCGAATCGCGTTTCTCCTCGTCGAGGGCTCCGACCAGGAACCGGGCGCGCTGGTGGCCTACAAGCCGGACGACGGTGTGGTCGAAGAGACGATCGAGGAGCAGCGTATCGCGGTCGTCGACATCGAGATGGGGCGGCTCCGCGTCGTCTCGCCGCCCGATCTGTACGTCTACGACTATGACTGGTCGCCCGACGGCCGGTCCTTCGCCGCCGAGGCCGCCCGGGGTTCGGGGACGAACAACTACTGGACCGCGGAGCTCTACGTCATCGACGTCGAGCCGGGATCCGCACGTTCGATCTGGAAGCCGCCGCTGCAGATCGCCTGCCCCCGCTTTTCGCCGGACGGCGCGACGATCGCGATCATCCACGGCATCATGAGCGACGAAGGGTCGACCGGCGGCGACGTCTGGCTCGTCCCCCGATCGGGCGGCGCGGCCAGGAACGCGACCCCCGGGATGAAGGCCTCCGCGAGCGCGCTCTTCTGGCGCTCCTCGAGTCAGATTCTCTTCACCGAGTTCGTCGACGGCGGGGAGGGCCTCGCGACCCTCGATCCGGCAACTCAGACGATCGCGACATTGTGGACCGGCCCCGAGACGCTCCACGGCTTCCGCCCCGCGCGCGAAGGATCGACCTCGGCCGCCATCCGAGAATCCTTCCGCAACCCGCCCGAGGTCTACGCGGGCTCGATCGGCGATTGGAAGCCGCTCACCCGCGTCAACGCGGGGGCTACCGCCTGGTGGGGCGAAGCCCGAACGCTTCACTGGCAGAGCGATGGCCAGACCGTCCAGGGTTGGTTGCTCTACCCGAGGGACTTCGATCCGTCGCGTCGGTACCCCCTGGTCGTCTCCGTCCACGGCGGACCCTCCGCCGCCTACACGGCTGCCTGGCCCTCGCGGTGGAACGCGGTGCTGCCTTCGCAGGGCTACTTCGTCTTCTGGCCAAACCCCCGGGGCAGCTACGGATTCGGCGAGGCGTTCACGCAGGGCAACGTGAAAGACTTCGGCTCAGGCGACCTGCGCGACATCCTGACGGGGGTCGACGAAGTCCTCCGGGTCGCGCCCGTCGATCCCCGGCGGCTGGGGATCACGGGATGGAGCTACGGGGGCTACATGACCATGTGGGCCGTGACGCAGACCACTCGTTTCGCCGCCGCCGTGGCCGGAGCGGGTATCGCGAGCTGGCAGAGCTACTACGGACAGAACAAGATCGACACCTGGATGCTCCCGTTCTTCGGCGCCACCGTCTACGAAGACCCGGCCGTCTACGCGAAGTCGTCTCCGATCGAGTTCATCAAGAACGTCCGCACGCCCACCCTCGTCCTGCACGGCGACCGGGACTCCGAGGTCCCCACACCCCAGGGCTACGAGTTCTGGCACGCCCTGAAGACCCTCGGGGTGCCCACGCAATTGGTCGTCTACACGTCCGAGGGTCACGCGATTCGAAAGCCCGAACACCGGCGCGACATCGTCGAACGCGCCCTCGCGTGGTTCGACCGGTACCTCAGATCGTCGTCAGGACTTTAGCGCGTCGCGGCCCTCAAACGGCGCACCCAACAACGGGGCAAGGAGGCACCAGTTGAAGGCGCCGGCGGCGAGCGGGACGATCCCGACGACGCCGACGATCGTGCCGACGGTCGTTCCCTGTCGAAAGCCCCAGTACATGAGCAGCAAACCCGCAAGGATCCGGACACCGCGGCCCAACGGCCCGGCCATGAACCTCGCCAATGCCATGGTTCTCCTCCTCCCGATCATCTGAAGTTACTCCATCGGGAATTCATCGGGTGATGTGCCTTCATCAGGCCCGCATCGATTGGGGTATCGTCGGCCAAGAGTAGGCGAACCCGAGATGTTCGACCCGAAGATCCTCGCCGGACGTTCTATCCTCGTCACCGGAGGGGGTTCGGGCCTCGGCCTCGCGATGGCCAAGAGCTTCGCCGCGCACGGAGCGCGGGTGACGATCGCCGGAAGGAAGGCGGAGCGGCTCGAGGCCGCTGCGCGGGAGATCGCGGCGTCGGCGCGCGAAGGGGGCCAGATCGAGGCATACGCGGCCGACGTGCGCGAGCCGGAGCAGGTCGAGGCGCTGGTCGCGCACGCGGTCGAGCGCTTCGGGAGCCTCGACGGCCTGGTCAACAGCGCCGCGGGCAACTTCCTGGCGCTGTCGGAAGACCTGACGCCCAAGGGCTTCGAGACGGTCGTGCGAACGGTGCTTCACGGCTCGGTCTACTGCACCCTCGCGGTGGGCCGCCACCTGCTCAGCCGCAAGGCGCCGGGCGCCATCGTCTCGGTCTTGACAACCTACGCCTGGACGGGCACCAGCTTCGCCTTGCCCTCCGCCTGCGCGAAGGCCGGCGTGCTGGCGATGACACGCTCGCTCGCCGTGGAATGGGGCCACGCGGGCATTCGCTTGAATGCCATCGCCCCGGGACCGATCCCGACCCCGGGGGCCTTCTCGCGCTTGATGGCCGGCGCCGAGGCGGAAAAGAACGCGCTTGGCCGTATCCCCCTCGGCCGCTTCGGCCGGAAGGAGGAGATCGCCCACCTCGCCACCTTCCTCCTGTCTGACCTCTGCCCGTTCCAGACCGGCGACTGCGTCACGATGGACGGCGCCGAGTGGCTTGCCGGCGCCGGCGAGTTTTCCGACTACCGCAAGGTCCCGCGCGAAGCCCTGCGAAAGGCTTTCGAAGCGCTGCGCCCGAAGAAGGGTTAGGGGATCGCCGCCGGTTCGCCGCCGCGACCGACCGACGCGGGTAGAGCCGGCTCCGGCAGGCACACCTCGAGCAGGCGGTTCGATCCGAACTGGACCTCGCGGCCCAACCGTAGGCCCGCCGCCCGAGCCGCGCGCTCGATCCGTTCCTTCGGCTCGTCCGCGCCGAACCCGGCCCCCTCGGAGGGCACGAGGCGGTAGACGACCAGGCAGCGCGAGGAGGCAACCCGGAGGGCGGATCGCAGCGACCGGTAGAGGGGCGTCGCATCGAGGCGGGCCACCCAGCGGGCTCGGTCCTCGACGACGTCCAGGGTTTCCCGGCCGCGCCGGATGCGGTACCACAGCAGCTCGGGATCACCCGGCACGCGCAGGCGGTACGACCAGTCCCACTCGAAGCGGCGTGAAAAGAAGGCCACGACGCCAAACTGGTCCGTGTACAAGAGCTTCGTCTCCGGAAAGGACCGGGTCAACGTGCGATCCGCCTCGGCGAAGCTGGCCGGATAGTACGACTCGTAGGTGGGCAACTGCCTCGCCGAGTTCACCGCGAGCCCGAGGAAGAGAACGATGCCGCAGAGTGCGCGCGGAACCGTCGCGAGCTTCGAGAAGACGCCGGCGGCAAGCCCGCTCGCCGAAAGGACCAGAAAAGGGAAGAGAATCGACTGCTGCCTCATTGCCCCGCCGAAGGGATATCGGCCGGCCGCGGACGCCCCGGTGATCAACAGGAGAATCGTCAAGAAACCGCCGGCCGGCAGCAAGGCAGCGACGCGGTCGGCCCGCCGCAACTTCCGGAGCCACCACACCCCTGCCAGCGCGAGAGCCGCGGCCAGGCCCACGGCGGCGGAGGACGGAGCGTCCGTCGCAAGAGCGAGCGGCGAGAAGAGGTTGAATTCGGCCACGAGATTTCGGGCAAGGAAGCGCGTCAGCGGCTCCCGCCCACCCGGCTCGAACATGTAGAGAGCCAGGTGATTCAAACGCGGGGCTCGGTAGGCGGCGTGCACGAGAGCGAGCCCGCCGACCAGAGCCAGAAGGGCGCCCCACCACGCCAACGACCCGCGATCGGACCGCGCCCGATGCCAGGCGCGCGCTCGCACGGCGGGATTCACGGTGGCGACAACGGCCGTCAAGAGAAGACACGCGAGCAGGTACAGGAAGGCGAAATAGTGAGAGCAGACCGCGGCGCAGGCGCCCCCCGCGAAGACGGCCGTGGCGCGAGCCGATCGATGGCTCTCGGATCCATCGAGGAGTTCGAGATAGCCGCCGAACGAAACCAGAATGAAGAAGAGCGCCAGCATGTACGAGCGCACCTCGCAGGAGAGGACGACCGGAGCAAAGCAGGAGGCGAAGGCCGCCGCCGCCCACACGGCCACCGTCGCGTTCCGGCCAACGCGCCAGGCCAGCCGCGCTCCCGCGATGACCGCGCCGAGCCCGGCGAGAAGCGAAACCAGGCGAAACGACAGTTCGGTGCGCCCGAACGCCATCGCGCCGCGCAGGAGGAGATAGAAGAGCGGCGGGTGTGCGTTGGACCAAACGCCCGCGATGAAGTTCTCCCAGCGGTCCTGCCCGGCGACGAAGACGTGCCAGTAGCCGTCGTAATCGATCGCTCGGGTGACGCTCAACCAGAGCCGAGGCAAGAGCGAGAGGGCGGCCAGGAGAAGCACGGAGCGCCACGGAAATCGAATCGGCAGGCCAGCCGGGGCGCCGCCGAAGGGCGAGCGCAAGCGGACGTTGGGCGGCACGTCGCCTCGTCAGGGCTTTCGGGTCCGCTCTTGGACGTGGCGGAGCCGATCGAGCCAGCGGCTCTTCTCCGATCCGTCCGCACCGCCGGAGTCGCGCACTCGGACCGTCTTTTCCGAGCTTCCGTGCCCGGCGACGATCTCCACGTCGCGCACCTGGAGCCAGGCTCGGAGCAGCCGGATGACGGCGTCGTTCGCCTTGCCACCTTCCGGCGGCGCGGCGACCCTCAGCTTCAGCCGGGCTCCGAGCGGTCCGGCCACCTCCGACCGCGAGGCGCCGGGAACGACCTTGAGCGCGATCTGGATGCCGCCCTCGACGCGCCGCGCGAAGGAAGGAAGCGCGCCCGCCCCGTCCGGACTAGCGCAGCTTGACGGCGGCTTTCTCGGAGGCAACGAGCGTCTCGCCGTCGTGGATCTCGAGCGTGTAGCGGGCTTCCTTGGCCTCTCCTTCGACCGAGACCGAGAGGAGAAAATCGAGCTTGCCCTCGCCGCTCGAGGCGACGTTGCTCTTGCCCGCGAGGACCTCCATCCGGGGCGCAAAAACGATCTTCCCCGTCGCCAGGTCCGTCACCGTCGCCGTGCAGACGAACTGCTTGGCGGAGTCCGCGCGCGGCGAGATCTTGACCTCGACCCCGTAGCCGGGCGGCTTGGGCACGGGATCCATCGCGACCGCGGCGAGGGCTCCGACCGCGACCGCCAGGAGGGCGAGCCGGCCCCGCGTCTTCATCTACTTCGCCTCCACTTTCTCGAGCTTCCAACCGCCGCGAAGCTGCGTGGCGTTGCAATACGTCGCGTTGCACTGCGTGTCGTTCAAGCAGTTCAGAATGCCCTGGCACACCTGATCGGGCGTGCCATCCTTGGGCACCGGAGCGTTCTGCTTGCACCAGCCCGAATAACCCGGGTTGCTGAAGGAGCAGGTGACCTTCTGAGGCTGGTCGGAAGACTGCCTGCCCGATCCCGCGGACGAGAGCACGACGAACACGAGCAAGCTCAACGAGACGGCAAAGAGCACTTTGTTCCGCTTGATCACGAGAACCTCCTGGTCCGCCACGGCAGACCTCTTGTTTCGACTCGACCCTCTGGCATCACGTCCTGGGCACCGTTCCTCCCCGTTTTCGAAGGCGGCCGAGCTACGGCCCGAGGGCCTCGGCGAGGAGAGCCTCGAGCTCCCGCTTGTGGACCGCGGCATTACCCGTCGCCGGCGAGGCGGACGCTTGCCGTCCCACGTACCGCGGCGCGACACCTGCCGGCAACAAAGGACCCAAGAGCGGCGCCACGAAGCTCCAGGCTCCCATGTTCTGCGGCTCCTCTTGGACCCACACGGCCCCGCGCATGCCCGGGTATCCCGCGAGCAAACGGCGCAGTTCCTCCGCGGGGAACGGATAGAGCTGCTCGACTCGCAGGATGGCCGTCGTTCGATGGGTCCGTCTCTCCCGTTCGGCGCGCAGGTCGTAATAGACCTTGCCGCTGCAGAGGAGAACGCGCTCGATCGCGCCGCGGTCCGTCACGTCCGGATCGTCCAGGCCGGTGCGGAAACCGCCGGAAGCCAGCGCCTCGAGCGGCGAGGCCGCGGCCGGAAGGCGGAGCAAGCTCTTGGGCGTAAAGAGCACGAGGGGCTTGGCCGAGGGCTGCCGCATCTGGCGGCGGAGCAGATGGAAGTACTGCGCCGGCGTCGTGGCGTTGCACACCTGAAGATTCCCGTCGGCGCACAACTGCAGATACCGCTCGATCCGGGCGCTCGAGTGCTCGGGGCCCTGTCCCTCCGAGCCGTGCGGCAGGAGCATCGTCAGCCGCGTGCTCTCCCGCCACTTGTCTTCCGCCGACGCGACGAACTGATCGATGATCACCTGCGCGCCGTTGGCGAAATCTCCGAACTGCGCCTCCCAGAGAACCAGCATTTCGGGCGCTTCCACGCTATAGCCGTACTCGAATCCGAGCACGCTCGCCTCCGACAGCGGGCTATCGCAGGCCTCGAATGGGGCCTGCCCGGGGTCGAGCTCGGCGAGCGGCGCCCACCTCGCGCCGGTCGTCGCGTCGTGGAAGACGACGTGGCGCTGCGAGAAGGTGCCCCGGCTGGAGTCCTGACCGCTCAGTCGAACGCCTGTTCTCTCGAGCAGCAACGACCCGAAGGCCAAGGCCTCGGCGGTCCCCCAGTCGAGCGGCAGGGCCCCCTCGGCCATCTTCGCGCGCCGAGCGAGCTGCTGCACCATCTTCGGATTGAGGTGGAATCCCGAGGGCACGGTCGTCAGGACCCGGCCGATCCGAGCGAGCGTTTCGCGCCGCACGGCCGTCTCGATCTCCACGACCTGCCCCTCTCCGTGCACGGCGGCCGGGCCGGCCGGCGGGCCGGCCCGCCGCGTCGCCTCCTTGGCTGCCGCGAGCGCCCCCTCGTAGAACGCTACCTGTCGCGCCTCCATCTGCTCCACGTCCGCTTCCGTCAGGACGCCGTCGCGCACGAGACGCCGGGCGTAGAGCGTGCGCACGCCCGGGTGAGCCGCGATCTTGCGGTACATGACCGGCTGGGTATAGGTCGGCTCGTCGCCCTCGTTGTGCCCGTGCCGCCGAAAGCCGATCAGGTCGATGACGACGTCTTTGTGAAACTCCTGCCGGTAGTCGAGCGAGATCTGGAGCACCCGGTAGGCGGCCTCGGGATCGTCCGCGTTGACGTGAAAGATGGGCACCTGATTGATCTTGGCGACGTCGGTCGAGTAGACCGACGAGCGGGCCGCGGAGGGAGGCGTGGTGAAGCCAATCTGATTGTTGATCACCAGATGCACGGTGCCGCCCGTCCGATAGCCCGAGAGCTGCGCGAGGTTGAACGTCTCGGCGACCATTCCCTGTCCCGCGAAGGCCGCGTCGCCGTGCACCAGCAGAGGCAAGACCCGGTTCCAGGCTTCCGGCCCGTGGCCCCGGCGCTCCTGCTTGGCGCGCACCTTTCCCTCGACGACCGGGTCGACCGCCTCCAGGTGCGACGGATTGGACGGCACCGAGATCACGATCCGGCGTCCACCTTCCGCGACCCGCTCCGTCTGCGCCCCCTGGTGATACTTGACGTCTCCCTCGTCGGCCGGAAAGTCCGGGTGGACCGTCCCCTCGAAGCCCGCGAAGATGCGCTCGGCCGAATTGCCCACCACGTTGGCCATGATGTTCAGGCGCCCGCGGTGAGACATGCCGAGCGTGACCTCCTCGATGCCCCGCTCCGCCGCGCCTTCGATGAGTCGGTCGAGCAACGGGATCGCCGTGTCACATCCCTCGACGGAGTAGCGGCGCTGCCCGAGGAAACGGGTGCCGAGGAAGCGCTCGAACTCCTCGGCGGCGATCAGTTTCTCGAGGATCTTCCGTCGAACGGCGGAGGGCAGCACCTCCGGCGGAGCTCCCACACGATTGCGGATCCACTCCTTCTCCTCGGGGCTGGAGATGAACCGATACTCGATGCCGACCTTGCCGCAGTACACGCGGCGCATCACCGCAATGATGTCGCGCAGCGGCATGTAGTCCCCGCCGGCGAGGTGCCCGGTCCAGAACTCGCGGTCGAGGTCCCAGATCGTCAGGCCGTAGGTCTCGAGATCCAACTCCGGATGATCCACGACCGGATGAAACCCCAGAGGATCGGTATCCGCGATCAAATGGCCCCGCACACGGTAGGCGTTGATGAGGCCGAGCACCTGCGCCTCTTTGGCGATTTCCCACGAGCGACCGTCCTGGGAGGGCGCGGGATTTCGATCCACCGCCCACCGGTACGGCCGAAACGGCACCTCGAGGTCCGAGAAGACCTGCTCGTAGAAGCCCCGGCCGCCGAGCAGCAGGTCCTCGACGCGCGCCAGGAACAGCCCCGACTCTGCCCCCTGGATGATGCGGTGGTCGTAGGTCGAACTGAAATTGATGACTTTGCTGATCGCCAGGCGCGAGAGGGTCTCCGGCGCCATCGCCCGGAACTCGACGGGATACTCGATCGCTCCGGTCGCGACGATCAGGCCCTGCCCCGGCATCAGGCGCGGGACCGAGGTCGTCGTCCCGAGCGTGCCGGGGTTGGTCAGCGACACCGTCGTCCCCTCGAAGTCGGAGACCTGCAACCGAGCCTGCCGCGCCCGGCCGACGATGTCCTCGGAGGCCTCGAGGAACTGCGTGAAGGTCATCCGTTCCGCTCCCTTCACGTTCGGGACGACGAGGCTGCGCGAGCCGTCCGCTTTCTCGACATCCACGGCCAGCCCCAGCCGAATGCCGTCTCGACGCACGCGCGACGGGGTCCCGGAGGAGGAATCGAAGGCATCGTTCAAGCGCGGGGCCGCCTTGATGGCCTGGACAATCGCCCAGGCGATCAGGTGCGTGAAGGAAATCTTCGAGAGACCGTTGGCGGTGCGGAAGTCATTCAAGAGCCTTCGGTTTTCCTCGAGGAGTTTGATCGGCACCTGCCGCTGCGACGTGGCGGTCGGCACCGAGAGGCTCGCCTCCATGTTCTCGGCGATCCGAAGGGCCGCGCCACGAATCGCCGCTCGGTCCTCGCCCGGGACGGGTACTCCGGGCACGGGGACCGCGGCGGGCGCGGGAGCCGCGAAGGCGGGCTCCGGCTCTCCCAGTCGCTCGCGGAAAAAAGCCCTCCACTCCTCGTCGACACTGCCCGGCTCGCTTCGATAGCGCGAGAGCAGATCCGCGACGTAGCTCGCGTTGTCCCCGAATTCGGCAACCAGGTCCAGGGCGTGATCCAGGTCGGTCGAACGGCTGGCCATGCGACCCCGAATTCTATTCCGTCTCGCTTTTCGGAGGGCGCCGCGGCCGGCGCTTGCTAGGATTCCCGAGCCTTGGGAAAGGAGATCCGAATGCGTCGTTTCGTCCTGCTCGCCTCGCTGGCCGCGGCCGCCCTCGGCGTCGCATCTGGCGAAACGGCGCTTTCTCCGGAAGTGCGCCAGACGGCGGAGACCCTGCGAGAGCGGCTGCTCGCCGGCTCGCAGGCGACCCGCTGGATCCAGGAGCTGACCGACCGGGCGGGACCCCGGCTCGCCGGGTCCCCGGGAGACCGGGAAGCCATCGAGTGGGCGCTCGAGACCCTCCGGGCGCTCGGGTTCGCCAACGTCCACACCGAGAAGGTCACCGTGAGGGTCTGGCAGCGCGGCGCCGAGTCAGGCGAGGTCGTGTCACCGCATCCGCAGCCTCTCGCGCTCACCGCCCTCGGCGGCAGCGTCCCCACTCCCGACGGAGGTCTCGAGGCGGAGATTCTCGAGGTCGCCTCCTTGCAAGAGCTCGACGCCAAGCCGGCAGCCGCCCGCGGAAAAATCGTGTTCTTCAACAAGAGGATGGAGCGGCGGGAAGATTTCCGCGGATACTCTGCCGCCGTCGACGTGCGAGCCGACGGCGCATCCCGGGCGGCACGATACGGCGCCGTCGGCGTCCTCATCCGCTCGATCGGCACCGATCACAACCGGCTCGGGCACACCGGAGCATTGAAGTATGACGACAAGGTGCCGCGGCTCCCGGCCGCCGCCCTCTCGATCCCGGACGCGGACCTGCTCGAACGGCTGCTGCGTCGCGGCCAGGCGGTTCGCGTGCGCTTCGTGCTGTCCTGCGGCGAAAAGGGGGAGGCCGAGTCCGCCAACGTGATCGGGGATATCCCGGGGGCCGCGTTGCCCGAGGAGATCGTCCTTCTCGGAGCGCACCTGGATTCCTGGGACCTCGGTCGGGGAGCCATCGACGACGGCGCCGGCTGCGGCATCGTTCTGGAAGCCGCGCGATGGATCGGAGAGCTTCCCCGCCGGCCGGCGCGCACGATCCGGGTCGTCCTCTTCGCCAACGAGGAAAACGGCCTCGGCGGAGCGAAGGCCTATGCGCGGGCGCACGAGAAGGAGCTCTCGCGCCACGTCATGGCGCTGGAGGCCGACAGCGGCGCCGGACGGCCCACCGGCCTGACGTGGATCGCCGGCGCATCCTCCGAGCCGGCGATCCGAGAGATCGCCGCCCTGCTCGAGTCCTTGGGAGCGGGAGCGGTTTCGGGCGACGGCAGCGGCGGAGCGGACATCGGGGAGCTCCGCTCGGCCGGGGTACCGCTCTTCTCGGTGTCTCAGGATGTGTCGCGGTACTTCGACGACCACCACACGGCCAACGACACCTTCGACAAGATCGAACCGGTGCCCCTCAATCGCTCGGTCGCGGCGGTGGCGGTCGTCGCCTATTGCGCCGCCTCGGTACCGAATCCCTTCGAAAGGATTCCCGAGGGCAAGCGCGCACGCCCCGGTTGGTGAGCCCGCAGCCGGGAAGCCTCTGCCCGACTACCTCACCTCGAAGGGGCTCGAGGCCTCCGCGGTCTTTTTCGAAGCCGGATCCGTCACGGCCACCTTCAGGGCGTAGAGTCCCGGAGAGAGGCCTCGCGGCTGAAAATCGAGGAGAAGCTTGCGCCCGCCACCGCGCTCGATGTCGGAGCGGCGGGAGACCGCGACGTTGGCCGGTAAACTCTTACCCTCGCGCCCGATGACCTCCGCACGCACATCGAGCGGCGCGGCCTTGCCGCCTTCGCCCAGGTTGTAGCCGACCACCACCACCTGCGAGGTGCTACTCGCGGAGAGCGTCGGCAGGGCCGCCGGCACGAAGGATTCGCCGCCGATCGCAAACGGATACTCGGCGGGACGGTCGGGCGCGTCTGCCCGCGGGTTGCCCCGCACCATCACCCAATGCCCGGGCGCCTCTTCGAAGAGAGGAGGCAGCAGGAAGGGAGATGTTCCCGGGATCTCAGGGACGGACACGGCGGTCGAGATCACGCTCGCGCGACCCGTCGTTGCGTTGCGAACCAGCGCGCGAACTCCGTAACGGCCCGGTGCCAAGTAGAGGTTCCCGTAGAACTTGAGCCCGCTCGACTCCAGATTGGAACGCAGCTTGGAGAGGTCGAGTGCCATCTCCGAAGCGAGATAGTCGGAGAGCGTTCCCGAGGAATCATTGGCGTAGACATAGATCTGAATTGCCGCGTGGCCGCCGGAGTCGCCCGCCAAGAGAGACGCTCCCGGAATCTCGAGCAGAACCGGAACCAGGGAGAGGTTCGACTGCGAAGCGAACGGAGCCGCCAGCAGACTGGCCTGGATCTCGTTGGTGCGCGTCCCCCCGGTCACGAGGTCGCCAGCTTGGAGAAGCCGCTCGAGCGGCGAAAGGTCCTGATAGGGCTTCGGCTCGTAGTACCCGGAGCGAGCCAGAACCCTCGCGCCGGGAGACCGGACGTTGACCTTCAACGCGTGAAAGGCCCCGGGCTTGGAGAGCTGCTTCGGCTGATAGATCAGGAGGTAGACCAGCGCCGTGCGCTCCTGAAGCTTCTGGAGCTCGCCGCCGAGCTCGTTGGCATTTCGCACGAGATCTCCGTTGGTTGCCGCGGCCATCGCGAAGAGCGCGTCGGTGCCGCTGCCGCTGCGGCCCTTGCTGCTGCCGGCGGAGAAGCCCCCGCTCACATCCCCGTCGGCACGGAGACCGCCGATGTCGACCGTGTCGAGCACGGCGTCGGAGCGGTTGAACTGCGCGAGCACACCGGTCAGAAGCTCGCGCGTGCCCGAGCTCCCGTAGCGCGCCTCGCTGTCGATCTTCCACACCTCGCCGTAGGCGGCCGCGTCTCCCGCTCCCTGGGGGGTCGAGGTGTCGACGGCCGCGGTCGTCAGGTTCTGGTTAAGAGAAGTCTTGGCGTCGCCGGCCGCCATGTGGCCAGACATCAGACGGGACTCGAAGCCCTCCGAGAAGAAGAGCACGTGCTTTCGTCCGCGGGTCGAGTCGAGGACCCGGGCAATGCCACCGAGCGAACCGATGAGCTTGGCCACGCGTCCGCGGGAAATGTCGTCGTTGGCCTGCTTCTGCATCCGCTGCATGTCGAGAATGTTTTCCAGGTTCGAGCCGCCGTGCTTCCCGCCGGCCATTTCCCCGCCCTCGGACCCTTCCGGGCCGGGCGTCGTGATGGTGAGTGAGAGCGGGTCTCGGATCTGGCCGAGGGTGCCGCCAAATCCCAGCGTCTCGACGGCGTAGGTCAGCTGCCGACGGTCCCGCGTGAAGTTCAAGAGCAGCTTCCACCCGAGATCCACCGAGAGCGTTCCCACCGCCACCAGGTCGCTCGGCTGCAAGCCCTCCGTGACGAACCGGCGGGCGCCCTCGCGGGCGCGCGCCAGAGACGACGGGCTCGTATAGGTCAGGTCGAAAACGAGCAGCCAAAGCCGCCGTGCCGTCGCCGGCACGGCCTCGGGAGCGCCCGCCTCGGCCGGGGCCTTGGAAAGATCGATCACGTCGAGCCCCGAGATCGACTGCTTCTTCCCGTCGTCGAAGAGCTCGAAATCACCGGCCGTCAAGCCCGCGACCGGTTTTCCGTCGCGTCCGATGACGTTGACGGGGACCTCGATCACCGTCACGCTGGTCCTCTCCTGAACGACCCCGGGGGCGGACGACTTTTCCTGGCTGGCCGCCGACTTTTCCTGCGCACCCGCAGAGCGCACGGCCAGGGCGAGCGCGAAGACCGAAGCCAGGAGCGCGAGCCGGAGCACAGAACGTGAGGTGGAAGGGACCTTGCTCTGGGCCGAGTCCGGTAGCGCTTCCCGTTTGGCTGTCACGGCTCCTCCTCCGCCGGCGGAGGCGCCGGCAGCACCACGGTCTTCCAGGACTTGCCGCCGTCGGCGCTCCGGGTGACGGCGCCCTCGCCTCCGAGAAGAATGGTCCCTCCTCGATCGCGATCGATGGCGATCGCATTGAAGAGCGAACCGCCCGAGCCGGCGTCGACCGAACCCCATGAGGATCCGCCATCGCCGCTCCGGAACAGGCCCGAGCCCGTGCAAGCATAGAGCCTTCCGGTCGAACCGGGATCGATCGCCACGGTCAAGACCGCGATCGTCGTCAGCCCCCTGCTGGCCGAGGACCAGACCTCCCCCGCCGTCGTGCTCTTGAAGAGACCGGCGCCCGTCGCGGCAAACAGCGTCGCCGGCACCGACGGGTGAACGGCGATTCCCCGGACGGGCGCACGGCACAAGGGAGGGCCGGAAGTCCATCTTGCCGCCGCCTTGTCGCGCCGCAAGATCACTCCGCTCCGGGTCCCGCCGTAGAGAACGCCGGAACCGGGCGCCACGGCGAGCGCCGTCACGAATGGGTCCGACAGGCCCTCGCGCAGCTCCTTCCAGCTGCGGCCGCCGTCTGAACTCTGGAAAACGCCGCCGTCTGTCGCCGCGTAGGCGGCCCTCGGTGGCTCAGGATCGACGGCGAGCGCTTCGACGAAGAGGTTGGAGAGTCCCTTGTTCGCCTCCGCCCACTCCCGCCCACCGTCGCCGCTCCGAAAGACGCCGGCGCCGTTGGTGCCCGCAAGCACGACGGACGGCTCGGCCGGATCGACCGCGAGAGCGGAAATGAAGAGCCCCGCGACGGCTCCTCCGACGAGAGCCCAATGCTCGCCGCGGTCGCCGCTCACGTAAAGGCCTCCGGCGGCTGTGCCCGCAAACACCGTCGCGGAAGAGGGAACGATCGCCAGCGCCATCACGCCGCCGGCTCCAGCCGCTGCGGGATCCGCCCTTGCGGGCGCGACCGATGTCACCACGCCCGCGAGCGCGAGCAGAGCGGGTCGGACCAACCACGCCGATCGGAGGGCGCCGAACGGCCTCGCCTCAGTCAGCCGCGCGGGCGTGGCGCTCGCCTCCATCTCTCTTCAGCTCTATCCAGCTCGATCCTCGGCTGGTGCTCTTGAAGAGCCCTCCATCGGTCCCCGCGTAAAGAGTCTCGGGGCTCGACGGGTCGACGGCCAGCACCGTGACGAAAGAGTTGGTCAGACCGGTGCTCGACGCCACCCAGCTCGCGCCGCCGTCGGCGCTCCGAAAGACCCCGCTTGCCGTGCCCGCGTAGAGGGTGCCGGAGGAGGTCGGGTCGATGGCGAGCGCGAGCGCAAACCGGCTGGTCAAGCCATTATTGACGGGAGCCCAGGTCTTGCCCGCGTCGGAGCTCCGGAAGACACCTTCCACGGTCTGCGCGTAGAGGATCTCCGGGGATCTTCGATCGATCGTGAGGGCGAGCACGATCGTGCTCTTCAATCCCTCGTTGGCCGGTTTCCACGTGGCGCCGCCGTCGGAGCTCTTGAAGATTCCCCCGCCGTTGGTAGCGGCGTAAAGGGTCGCCGGCGCCGAAGGATCGATCGCCAGGGTCGTGACGAACTGATTCGTCATCCCGCGTCCCAAGCTAACCCAGGTGGCCCCGCCGTCGCTGCTCTTGAAGATCCCTTTCCCCGTTCCCGCGTACACCGTCGGCGACTGTGTCGGATCGATGGCGAGGGCGCCGACGAACAGACCGCCGATCTCGGTGTCGAGTGCCATGCGCTCGACACCGCTCGCCGTCTTCTTGAAAATGCCCGCTCCCGTGCCGACCCAGATGTCCGAGGAAGAACTGTCGACCGCGATCGCACCGACCGAGCTTCCGGCCAAGGCCGGATCCAGGAGCCCCCAGGTGGCGCCTCCGTCAACGCTCCGGAAGGCGCCGCCTCCGGTCCCCGCGTAAACCGTGCTCGGAGACTTCGGGTCGACCGCCACCGCCATAACGGCTCGGCCGTACGGCCCCGGCGGCAGGCGCTTGGTCTTCGGAGCCGCCGGCCCAGCCGCCAAGGCGACGCCGGCCGCGAGAAAAGGCAGCATGCGACGGCCCGTCCTCAGCAGTCGCCGAGCCGTCCCGAAGCCTCGAGGGCTCCCTCCCACCATCGGTTCCTCCGGGTCGACCCGCATTCTATTCATTCGCGACATGCCACCGATGCCCTTGGGACGAATGCACTCGCCGCCGGGCCGGGAAGCGTTGCTTCAGAGCTGAAGCGGGGCGCGTCCCGGCAAATCCTTCGCCTTCGGCTCGATTTTCCTGCAGAGGCACCGGCCGCTACCTCGCCTTCTCCGCGACCTTCTCCTTGACCGCCTGGACTTCCGGGTGCTGGAAGCCCAGCAGCTCCGCAATTCGCCGAGCGAGGTGATTCTCCGCCTCCGTCAAGGTTCCATCCGAGTAGACCACGCCCCAAATCGCCTCGATCAGTCGGAGCCGCTCGTCACGGGAGAAGCCCTCGGCCACCAGCCTCGTGAACTGGAAGAGGTCCACGCTCTCGCGCCGCTCCGCTTCGGCAAGACGGAGAACCTCTCGGAGGTCGGCGTCCGCAACGCCCATCTCGCGGGCCGCTCGCGCGATGCGCTGACGTTCCACCTCCGAGAAGTCGTCATCGGCGTGGGCGAGCTCGAGGAGCAAGGCGCACGCCGCCACGCGTACCTGATCCACCGGCCGTCCCTCACGTCCCGCCGCGAGGCGCTGCGCAAAGAAGGAACGAATGGAATCGAACACCGGCCGGAGTCTAACTCCCGGCGGCGGCTCAGGGGCAAGGGGCCTAAGACGTGGGTCTGATGGGCCGCCTCCATTCGCCCCAAATCGCCCGTTCCGAGGAAACTTTGCCCGGGCACGTGCGTATTGGGAGTGTGAGGCACGAAAGATGAATCGCCGCAAGTTGGAAACGCTGCTGCTCACACTGGAATCGACACCCGCCCTCCTGGCCCGCGCGGCGCGGGAGTTCTCGGCGCGGGAAACGAAGGAACGACCCGCGGGCGGGGGCTTCTCGCTGGTCGAGAACGTGTGGCACTTGGCGGACCTGGAACGCGAGGCCTACGGCGTGCGCATCGGCCGCCTCTTGACAGAGGAAAATCCGATCCTCTCGAACTTCGACGGAGACGCGATCGCGCGCGCCCGGGACTACCAGCGGAGGAATCTGGCGGAAGGGCTCGGAGCCTTCAGCCTCGCGCGGCGCGAAAACATCGAGTGGCTGCGCGCCGTGCCGGCCGCGGCGTGGAAGAGAGCGGGCCTTCAGGAGTCGGTCGGCCGAATCACGCTCGCCGACGTGCCGCGCATGATGGCCGAGCACGACCGCTCCCACACCGAAGACATTCGGGAGTTGCTCCGGCACCTGCGTTCGACCGCGACACCGGCGCGCCCGCGCCCCACCTCTGCCGTCGCCTGACCTCTCATCCCTAGCCGGCCCGGCGGCCGGTCCGGAGTCCGACCCTCCTTCCGGATCCCGGGCTGTCCGCCGGGCTCTAGTCTCGGGCGAGGGCTGCCCGTCGCTTCTTCATCCGTTCGCGCGCGAAGGCGATCAAGCCCGGCAGGATCGAGAGAAAGATGATCCCGAGGACCACCGCCTCGAAGTGACGCTGCACGAAGGCGACCCGACCCAGGAAATAGCCGGCGTATGTCATCGAGACGACCCATCCGATCCCGCCGAACACGTTGAAGAAGATGAAGCGCGCGTAGTCCATCCGACCCATGCCGGCAACGACCGGCGCGAAGGTTCGGACGATCGGCATGAACCGGGCGAGGATGATGGTCTTGCCCCCGTGCTTCTCGTAGAAGTCGTGGGCACGGCGCAGGTGCTCCGGGTGAAACAGAAGGGACTTCGGGCGCTTGAAGAGGGCCGGGCCGGCGCGGCGGCCGATCCAATAGCCCACCGTGTCGCCGAGAATGGCGGCCGCGATCAAGAGGGCGTTCAAGAGAAGGATCGAGAGGTGTCCCTGGGCGGCCAGGGCGCCGGCCGTGAAGAGCAGCGAATCGCCGGGCAGGAAGAATCCGACCATGAGCCCCGTTTCCGAAAAGACGACGGCCGTGATGACGGCGAGGCCGCCGACGCGAACGAGCGTCTGCACGTCGGTCAGCTGGTGGAAGAGTTCCCGCAGCCAGTCCATGGGCGCCGGGATCTTAGCTTGGTTTAGGATCCCACCGGATGAGCGAGTACACCGCCGCGCACGCGGCAGCGGGCATCGATGCGGAGCTCCCGCGCATCGAGACGTGGCCCAATCAGTACGCGGACTACGAGATCGCCGTGGAGATCCCCGAGTACAACGCGATCTGCCCGAAGACGGGACTCCCCGACTTCGGTCACCTCACGATCCGCTACGTGCCGGACCGTCTCTGTCTCGAGCTGAAATCGCTCAAGCTCTACATCGTCGCGTACCGGAATGTCGGAATCTTCTACGAGAACGCGGTCAACCGGATCCTGGAGGACTGTGTCGCGGCATGCCGGCCGAAATCGATGACCGTCACCGGGAGGTTCTCTTCGCGCGGCGGGATCTCCTCGGTCGTCGAGGCACGCTACCCGAGGGGCGCGCCGAAGCCTCGGGAATGACGCTTCGCGACGATTCGGGACTGCCCTTTCCCGACGCCTCGGCGCTCAAGCCTCTCCGCGAAACTCCCTCTGAAGCGCCTCCCGGAGACTCGCCGCGATGGGACCCGGCTCCCCGTTTCCGATCCGCCGATCCGCGATCTTCACCAGGGAGTGGGTCCAGAGGGTCGTGGACGCGAGGAAGACTTCGGTCGCGGAGAACATTTCCTCGACCGTGAAGGCCCGCTCCTCGACCCGAATCGAGAGCCGGCCCGCCGCCTCGATCACGGCGCCTCGCGTCACACCCGGGAGGATCGAAGGGCCGTTGGGAGCCGTTCGCACCTTTTCGCCGATCAACGCGAAGAGATTGGCCTTCGTGCCCTCCAGGGCGAGGCCGTCACGCACGAAGATCGCGTCCATCGCTCCGGCCTCGCGCGCCTCCTGCGCGGCCAGAACGTTGGGCAACAGCATGACGGTCTTGATGTCGCAACGCCCCCACCGCTGGTCGGCCACGAGAATGGCGCTGCCGCCCGACTCTTCAGGCTGCGGATCGCTCGCCCGCGCGAAGGCGAAGACCGTTGCCGGAGTTTCCTTGGGCGGAAAGACGTGCGTACGCGGCGCCGCCCCGCGTGAGACCTGCGCGTAGACGACGGCGTCGCTCCCCGCCAGTCCATTCTCCGAAAGCAGGCGCCGCGCCGCCGCCGGGTAGAAGCCGGCATCGGCCTCGATCCGCAAGGCCGCCAGGCCCTCGCGCATCCGCCGCAGATGCTCCTCCAGGTGGTAGGGCCGGCCGCGATCGAAGCGGACCACTTCATAGATTGCGTCCGCGAAGAGAAAGCCGCGATCGAGCGGCGAGACCGACGCCTTCTCGAGCGCAAGGAAGTCGCCGTTCAAGTAGACGATCATGCGCGGGATTCTATTCGCGGGCCCGTGAAGCGTCGGCGCGAGGGGAGACGCCCGGTGCGCGGCCTCACACTCGGACCGTCATGCCTCGCTTCGGCCAAATTCTCGCACCGCCTCTCGCAATGCCGGGTCTCCCGAAAGGCTCCGGTAGGCAGTCTCCGCCCGCGGCAGCACCCGGGCGAGCGCCTCGCGCCGGCCGGCCCGAAGCAGGTCGCGCGCGGCGGCGAGCGCGGCGGGACTTCGCCCGAGCAGCTGCTCCGCGAGCCGATCCGTTTCGCGTGGCAGGGCCGCGCCATCCACCACTCGGCTCGCGAAACCCGCCTCCCCCGCCTCGCGCCCGGAGAAGATCCGGCCGGTGAGAATCCATTCGTTCCGGCGCGCCTCTCCGATCCGGCTAGGCAACAGCGCGACGGCGGCCGGGGGAAAACAGGCGAGCCGGATCTCCGGAAAGCCGATTCGGGCGTCTCCCGCCGCCAAGACGAGATCACACGCCGCCGCGATCTCGGCGCCGCCGCCCAGACAAGCGCCGGACACCGCCGCGAGCGTCACGGCCGGGGAACCGATGAGGGCCGAGAGCGCTCGCCGCATCGCCAGGAGCATCCGCTCGATCGCCTCCGGCTCCGGCTCGTGCTCGGAGACGGACACGCCGGCTGAGAATGCCCGCGGCCAGCCCGTCAAGACGAGCAGACGCGCCGACCCGATCTCGCCGACGCGGGCCGCGAGCTCTCCGAGCGCGGCCACTCCCAGGACGTTGACCGGCGGGATCCGGATCTCCAGGTCGGCGCGGCCGGACCCGGAGACGCGCAAGAAGATCCCGCCGGCCGGGTTCACGGCTTTCGAGACGGCGTGGGCCCCGGCGTCGGCGCCTTCGACGGCGCCGCGCGGCTCGCCTCCTCGAACTGACAGACGGCCTTCACATTCGCGATGTGGTCCGGCGTGACCGATACGCCCTCGATGGCATTCTCGGGCAAGTTCAGCTGCGCCTCGTAGAGCGATTCGGGCACGTTGCCCAAGACGAAGCTGACGGCGATCGCGTCGACGTGCCGCAGATATGCCGCCGTCTGGGCAATCCCTTCCGGGGGTCCGATCGCCCCGTGGCCCGGAACCATCTTCTGGATCTTCAAGGGGGATAGGCGCGCCAGGTTTGCCTCCCAGCCCTTCGGGTCGACGTCGGGCGACCGCAAGTACGGGAGAACGCCGTTGCACGCGAGGTCGCCCGCGAACAAGATCCCGTCCGCCGGCAGCACCACGACCAGATCGCCTTGCGTGTGGCCCGGGCCCAGATAGTAGATCTCGGCGCGCCGCCTCTCGCCGCCGACGAAGAGACACCGTTCCGAGACGGTCATGAGGACCGAGCCGGCCGGCGTCTTCGAAGAGGCTGACTTGCCCTGCGCCGAAGGAGCAGCCTCGCCCAGAACCGAGAGGATGCCGGCGGCGGCCCTCTCGGAGCTGACGATCTGCGCGCCCGCCGCCGCGAAGGCGGGGGCGCCCCCGGCGTGGTCCCGATGCGCGTGCGTCACGAGAAGATAGCGGGGCTTTCGGCCGGTCGTCTTCTGGATCTCCTCGACCAAGGCGCTGCCGACTTCCGGGCTCATACCGGCGTCCACGGCGAAGACGACGTCGCCGACGGTGAACCAGCCGGCGTTGGCCCCGCCGGGCGTGCGAGTCGCCCAGACACCCTCGGCGAGTTTCTCGGAAGCCAGGCTCGTTTGGGCGGCCGCGGCGGCGGACAGCCCGGACAGCAGACCCCACAAGAGCGCGAAACGACGCATCATCGTGACTCCTCCCGGACTCGTTCGTCAGGTTCGATCCCGGGCCCCCACAACACCGGAGCCCACTCGGCGATTTCCGGAATCAGTCGCGGGCCACCGGCGCGCGGGAGCGCACGGCGCGCGCGAATTCCTCGAAGAGCCGGTGAGAAGCCGCATCCTGAGCCGCCAGGTTCTCCGGGTGCCACTGCACCGCGAGGAGCCAGGGCTCCGTCTGCTCGACCGCCTCGATCACCCCGTCCGGGGCCCGCGCCGCCGCCGTCAGACCCGGAGCGGTCCGGTCGATCGCCTGGTGGTGGCGGCTGTTGACGGCAAGCTCGTCGGTCGCGGCGATCGCCGAGAGCCTCGTGCCGGGCGCGATCCGCACGACGTGATCGAGCCGTTTCTCGTTCCTCTCTTGCTCGACGTTCTGGTGCACCACGCTCGACGGCCTTTCCGTCGGCAGGTCTTGAATCAGCGTGCCGCCCAAGGCCACGTTGACGACCTGAAGGCCGCGGCAGATGGCGAGCGTCGGCGCCTGGCAGCGGCGCGCCCGCTCGAAGAGGGCGAAGTCGGTGCGGTCGCGACCGGGGTCCAACTCCAGGTTCGCATCGGCCCGGGGCGCCTGGCCATAGAGCGAAGGATCCACGTCGCCGCCGCCGCCGAGCACGACGCCGTCGAAATCTTGACCCACCGGGGAATCGGGAGGCAGGATCACGATCTCCTCGCGCCGAAAGCCCGCGGCCATCAAGGCCCGGACGTAGTCGCTCTCCTCGCCCTCGGAGGCGTCCCGGTCCAGGGTCAGGGCGATGCGCATGGCAGAGGAATTCTAAGGGGTCCGATCCCGCCTCGGACCTAGTCCCGTTCGAACAGAACCGCCATCCCCATGCCGCCCGACACGCACAGGGTGGCGAGGCCCCGTTTCGCCTCCCGCCTCTTCATCTCGTGGAGCAGGGTCGCCGTCATGCGCGCCCCCGTGGCGCCGATCGGATGCCCCAGCGCGATCGCCCCGCCGTTGACGTTGACGCGCGTCAGGTCGAGCCGTAGCTCCCGGACGCAGGCGATGACCTGCGCGGCGAAGGCCTCGTTCAACTCGATGAGCTCGACGTCGGAGAGCGACTTGCCGGCCTTCTGCAGCACGGCCCGGACGGCAGGCACGGGGCCGATGCCCATGCGGGCCGGATCGACTCCCGCCGAGGTCCAGGCCGCGATCCGCGCCAGAGGCCGGCCGCCGGACTTCTGCACCTCCTCCTCGCTGGCCAGCACGAGTGCGGCGGCTCCATCGGTGATCCCCGAAGAGTTGCCCGCATGAACCGTTCCGTTCTGCGGATCGAAGACGGGCGGCAGCCTTCGCAGCGCTTCGAGCGTCGAGTCCGGGCGCGGGTGCTCGTCGCGTTCGACCCGCACACTCCCCTTCTTGCCCGCGATCTCGACCGGAGCGATCTCCTCCCGGAAGCGCCCGGACTCGATCGCCTCCGCGGCGCGACGCTGTGACTCCACGGCGTAGGCATCCTGCTCCTCGCGCCGGATCGAATACTCCCGGGCGAGGGTCTCGGCCGTCTCTCCCATCAACTGACCGCAGAGCGGGCAGAGGAATCCATCCCGGTACATCGCGTCGACGAGCTCAGCGTGCCCCATGCGATGACCGAAGCGCGCGCGCGGAAGAAGATATGGCGTGGCCGACATGCACTCGGTCCCGCCGGCCAGAACCAGGTCGTTCTCGCCGGCGGCAATGGACAGGGCCCCGAGCGTGATCGCCTTCAGCGACGAGGCACAGGCCTTGTTGACCGTGAAGGCGGGCACCGACTCGGGAACGCCGGCGCGGCGCGACACCTGCCGGGCGGTGTTGGGGCCGCCTCCCGCCTGCCGGGCGTGCCCGAAAATCGTCTCGTCGATCGCGGTCGCCGGCAGGCCCGACCGCTCGATCGCCGCTCGCGCCGCCACCTCACCGAGATCGGCGGCCGAGAGGGATGCGAAGGAACCTCCAAACTTCCCGATCGGAGTTCGGGCCGCCGAGAGGACGAACACGGGCCGCATGACAACCGGATTCTACGCGGGCCGACCGCCCCGGATCGTGCCGCCGCGGCACGGGGCCTTGCCGCCCGGACGAGACGAGAGCCGGGCCATTCGCCACCGCTACCGGACCAGCGGCAGCGTGACCGTGAACCGGGTTCCCTTGCCCATGCTGCTCTCGACGGCAATCGTCCCTTTGTGGGCCTCGACGATCCACCGCGCAATCGAGAGGCCCAGACCGGAGCCTCCCGTGTAGGCCCGCCGCGCGCGGTCACTCCGGAAGAACCGCTCGAAAACGAACGGCAGGTCTTTTTCCGGAATGCCGATGCCCGTGTCCGAGACCTCCATGATCGCCTGCGCGGGAGCCGTCGTGAGCCGCACCCGAATCGAGCCGCCCGGCGGGGTGTAGCGCACGGCGTTCTCCAGGAGGTTGTGGAAGACTTGGCGGAACCGGTCCGCGTCCACGAACGCGGTGACCGGCTTCTCGGGGATCTCCGCGGTGACCGAAAGACCCCGATCCGCGGCCGCGGGAACCAGGTCCCGAGCGATCTCCGCGAGAAGCCGCGCCAGATCGAGGTTCGCGAAGGAGAGGGTGATGCGCCCGCTCTCCCCGCGAACGAGGAAGAGCAGGTTTTGGGAGAGACGGGTCAGGTGGCGCACCTCGAGCAGAGCGCTTCCCAGCGCCTCCCGGTACTCTTCCGCGGGCCGCTCCTCCTCGAGCGTCACCTCGAGCGAGCCCCGCAGGACCGTCAAAGGCGTGCGCAGCTCGTGCGAGACGTCGGCGATGAATTGCTGCTGCTCCTTCTCGGCAGTGGCGAGCGCGTCGATGCGCGTGTTGAGTCGCTCGGCGATTTCGCGGGCGTCGCCCGAGAGGTCGTCGGCCGGGACCCGCCGCAGCGGGTGCGACTCGGTCTCCGCCAGCCGCCTCCGCAGGATCTCGAGCTCGGCGACCACCCTTTCGGGCTTCCCCCGGCGCGAGAAGAGCGCCACCCACTACTCCTCGCCGGAAACGGGCTCGCCGCCGCGCGCCGGGCGAATTCGGTAGCCCACGCCGCGCACGGTCTGGATCAGCTTCTCGCGTCCAGCCGACTCGAGCTTCTTTCGAAGCGCGTTGATGTACACGTCGATGATGTTCGTCGACAAATCGAAGGTGTCCTCCCAGATGCGGGCCTGGATCTCCGAGCGGGAGACGACCTTGCCGCGCCGGCGCAGCAACAACTCAAACAGCGCCCCCTCCCGCGCGGTGAGCCGGACGGGCTCGCCGCCGCGCACGACCTCCCGCGAATCCGGATCGTAGGAGATCTCTCCCGACGCGATCGGGCCGGGCTCCGCCACTTCGGTCCGGCGCAGCAGGGCCCGCAGCCGGGCGAGAAGCTCTCGGAAGGAAAACGGCTTGACCAGGTAGTCATCGGCACCGGCGTCCAGCCCCTCGATTTTGTTCTCGACCGTGTCCCTCGCCGTGAGCATCAGGATCTTGGGGCGAAGCCCCCGCGCGCGAATCTCTCGGCACAGCTCGAGGCCGTCGCGCGAACCGGGAAGCAGCAGGTCGAGAATCAGCAGGTCGAAGGGAGAGGAGGACACCCTCTCCAACGCCGCGTCCGCGTCGCCGGCCGTCTCGACGGTGTAGCCCTTCTCGGCCAGTCCCTTCTTCAAGAACTGCGCGATCCGCTGTTCGTCTTCGACGACGAGGATTCTCATGGCGTCTCTCCCGGGCGGGTGCCCCCGCCGACCGGGGGCCGCCGCGCCTTCAAGAAGGAGACCACGAAGACCGAGCCGGCGCCGACGGCAAAGCCTCCGGCGAAGTGGGACAGCTGGCCCCCCGAGCAAACGGAAACGAGCGCTCCGGCGCCGACTAAGCCAGCGAGCAAGAGGCGTGAAACCTCGACCGGCGGCACGAATTCGGAGAGTCGCGTCATGGTTCTCTGGCGGGCGAGCGCTTGCGCCCCATATCTTCTATCATCCGGCTTCGCAAGGAGGAGGAAAGTATGAAGAGGAGACGGAACTTCCTGGTTCTGCCGGTGGCGGTCGGCGGATTCCTGCTCACCGGCCTCTGGGCGACCGCGGCCGATGCGCCCGCCCAGGCCAAGGCCAAGATCGAGCCCCGCAGCGGTTCCAAAGTCACTGGAATGGCGACGTTCACGGAGCTTCCCGGCGGCGGCGTCAAGGTCGTGGTTGCCATCGAGCAGGCCCCGCCCGGGATGCACGGCCTGCATGTCCACGAGAAGGGAGATTGCTCCGACCCGGAGGCCAAGTCCGCCGGCGGCCACTTCAACCCGACCTCGATGGCCCACGCCGGACCGATGGATCCGGAGCACCACGCGGGGGACCTTGGCAACATCGAGATTCAAGCGGACGGAACGGGCCACCTGGAAATCACGTCCAAGATGCTGACGGTCAAGCCGGGACCGAACTCGGTGGTCGGCAAGGCCGTCATCTTCCACGAGAAGCCGGACGACCTGAAGACGCAGCCGACCGGCAATGCCGGCGGGCGGCTGGGCTGCGGGGTCATTCAGTAGTTCCCGCCCACAACGAGCAGGAGGGAGGCGGCTGAGGCGCCGCCTCCCGTCTTGCAGGCCAGTTTCCACTCGGCTGGCCCTTGTCACTGGCCGCCGCGCCACGGTTCAATAGCCCGCCATGAGCCCTCCCTCCTTCGACCTCTCTCCCGAAGAAATCCGGAAGATGGGATCGGCCGCGGCCGAGGCGGTGGCCGAGCACCGCGCCCAACTTCTCTCGCGCCCGGTCTTCGGCAAGGTCTCGGACGCCTCGCTCTTCGAGGAACCCGTGCCGGAGGAGGGGCAGCCTTTCGAACAAGTGCTCGCTTTCGCCCGCCGACACATTCTCCCCTTCCCGATGGGAAATTCTCATCCGCGCTTCTACGGATTCATCAACGCCACCGCCGACCCCGTGGGGATCGTGGCCGATTACCTCGCCGCGGCCATGAATCCCAACTGCTGGGGGGGCGATCACGCGGCGATCCACGTCGAGCATCGCGTCGTGCGCTGGCTGGCCGAGATGTTGGGATTCCCGGCCGAGGCCGAAGGCATCCTCGTCTCGGGCGGGTCGATGGCGAACTTCACGGCGCTCGCCGCCGCGCGTTGCGCGATGTTCGCCGGCAACGTACGCGAGGAGGGTCTCGTCGGCAAGGCGCCGCTGACCGTCTATGCCTCCGACCAGGTCCACTCCTGCGTGGACAAGGCGGTCGATCTGCTCGGAATCGGAACGAATCAGCTCCGAAAGATCCCGACCGACGCGCAGTTTCGGATCCGGATGGATCTGCTCGAGCGCGCCGTCGCGGAGGACCGCGAGGCGGGCAGGCTACCCGCGATCGTCGTCGGCAACGCCGGCACGGTCAACACCGGGGCGATCGATCCCCTCGAAGCACTGTCCGAATTCTGCCGCCGCGAGTCGCTCTGGTTCCACGTGGACGGGGCGTACGGCGCCATGGCCGCGATTTCTCCCGCGCTCGCACCGCTCTTTGCCGGGATGGAGCGCGCCGACTCGATCGCCGCCGACCCGCACAAGTGGCTCTACGTCCCGTACGAGGCGGGAGCAACCCTCGTGCGCGAGCCGGGCCGCCTCGGAGCGGCGTTCCGGAGATTTCCGGAGTATCTCGCCTCCGACCCCGAGTCCCCCTTTCCGGGGCCCGCCTGGTTTGCCGAGCGCGGAGTGGAGCTGTCGCGCGGGTTCAAGGCCCTCAAGGTGTGGATGGGCCTGAAGACCCACGGGCGCCGCGGCTACGCCGCCGCGATCGAGAACGACGTCCGGCTGGCGCGATGGCTGGCCCAGGAGGTCGACCGACGACCGGACTTCGAACGGCTCGCCGACTCGGTCCTCTCGATCGTCAACTTTCGCTACCGTCCCGCCGACCGGGCGATGCCGGACGAAGCGCTCGACCGCCTGAACCGAAGGATCATCAACCGGCTCGTGGGTGACGGATCCTTCTTCCTGGCCCCGACCGTCTTGAAGGGGCGGTCGTCCCTTCGCGTCGCGATCGTGAACTTCCGGACGCGGGAGGAGGATCTCGCGGCCCTCCTCGAGGAGTCGGTGCGCATCGGGCGGGAGATCGCGGATCGCTGAGTCTCGGCGCTCGACACGCGGCGCCGTCCCGGGACTAGACTCGTCCGGGTGGATCGTCGAATGCGAGTCGCCGGTTTCGTTGCCCTGGTCCTCGCGGCCGCAGGCGCCGGCCTCGCCTCTCCCTTGCCGGCGCCCACGGCGGACCCCGTCTACGCCGCGCTGCGGGCGGCCCGGCCGACGGACAGGTCCGTGTCCGTTCGGGATTTCACGCTCGAGCGCGACGTGTTCCGGTTCCGATTCACCGCCGGCACGTTTGAGCTCCTCCCGCCGATCGACGGCCGCACGGTGGGAGCGGTCTTCGTGGGCGAAGGGTCGATGGAGCTCGCGCCGGCCTCGGAATCCGAGCGCCGGCACCTCGCCTTCCTGACCGGTGATCGGAGACTCGAGATCCTGACGGATCGATTCGAGAGCCTCGTCCTGCTGTTCACCGATGCGACGGCGGCAGACATCGAGGCGCACGGCAGTCCCGGTGCGCCCCCCAATTCTGCCGCGGGCGTCTGGGATCGCTTCTTGAAGAAGGAGCGCCGAGACCTCAAGAACAACCTGCATCTGCGGCTCCTCCAGGACCTCCTCGAGAAGCGGGAGACCGCCGGCGGCCTCTTTCTCGCGTACTTCGACGGCAAGAGACTTCCGCCTGCCTTCGCTCTGGTCGATCCCGCCGGGCTGGCGGATTGGTTCTCACCGGGAGAGGTCGGCGGAGCAGGGGTCGCCCTCTACGTCAAGGACGAGGAGAAGGGCGGCTATTGGTACCTCGCCCACACGAAGGAAGAGATCGCCGCCGGCCGGCTCCGACCGGCGCAACCCCGAGCCGACGCCGAGCACTACTCGATCGAGACGACGATCCAGAAAAACTCTCGGATCCGCGCCACGACGACGATACGGTTCCGCGCGACGGTCGAGGGCTTGCGCGTCCTGCCGGTGGCCCTCGACGCGAATCTGCGGGTCGAGGAGGCATCCTTCGCGCTCTCCGACGAGACCGCCTGGAGGCCGGTCCCCTTCGTTCAAGAGAAGCGCGACGAGGACGCCGACCTCGCGATCCTCTTTCCGGAGCCTCTTTCGGCGGGATCGCTCGTCCGGCTGAAGCTGACCTACGAGGGCGCGAACATCCTGGAAGATGCGGGGGACGGCAATTTCTTCGTCGGTGCCCGGGAAAGCTGGTACCCGAACCTGGGGGGCTTTGCCGACCTGGCCGTCTTCGATCTGACCTACCGCTGCCCCAAGGACCGTCAAGTCGTTTCGGTCGGGGAGCTCGTCGAAGACCGGGTCGAGGCCGCAACGCGCGTTTCCGTCTGGAGCTCGAGACAGCCGGTGCGGGTCGCCGGCTTCAACTACGGCAGGTTCCGCCGAGTCGAGCGCTCCGATCCCGAGAGCGGATTGATGGTGGACGTCTACACCAACCCCGGAGAGCCGGATTTCGTGCGCCAGATCAACAACCAGCTCGAGAACCGTCCCGACGCGGGCCCCCACCACGTCTCCGCCAACGCCGACAACCTCGCCAATGCCGCGATGGCCGACGGCATCAACACGGCCCGCGTGGGTTCGATCTACTTTGGACGTCTCCCGCAGGGCGCCGTTTCGATCACCCAGCAGACCCAGGCGTTCTTCGGGCAGTCCTGGCCCACGCTGATCTACTTGCCGTATGTCGCGGCCTTCGACGCCACGACCCGCCGGGAGCTGGGCCTCCAGGGCAGCAACGACTTCGTCGACCTCGTCGGCCCCCATGAGTTCGCCCATCAATGGTGGGGACACCTGGTCGGCTGGGAGAGCTATCGCGACCAATGGCTCTCCGAGGGATTCGCCGAGTTCACGGCGGCGCTCGTCCTGCAGTACACCGAAGGTCTCCGCCGTTCGAACCTCTTTTGGGAGAAGGCCCGCCGCTGGATTCTCCTGACTCCGCGCTTCGCCTCGGTCGCCAACGACGAGGCCGGGCCGATCACCGACGGCTGGCGCCTCTCGACGTGGAAGAACCGCTCCGCGGGAGAGGCGATGATCTACTCCAAGGGCGCCTACGTGCTCCATATGCTCCGGATGCGGATGCGCGATCCCGAGGCTCCGGCGCCGGACGCGAGGTTCATCGCTCTCCTCCAGGATTTCGTCGCCACGCAAAGCGGCAAGAACCCCTCGACGCGGGACTTCCAGGCCGCCGTCGAGCGACACATGACGCCGGAAATGAACGCCGCCGGCGACGGAACGATGGACTGGTTCTTCCGGCAGTGGGTCTACGGGACGGAGATCCCCCGCATCGCGCCGAAGCTCGAGGTGGCGCACCTGGAGGACGATCGGTACCGGATCCGGGGCTCCGTCACGCAGAGCGGGGTCTCCGACGGGTTCCGAACGGATGTCCCGATCTACGTCGAGACCAAGGGAGAAGTCCGGCGAGTCGGATTCGTGTCGCTCATCGGAAGCCAAACCGTCCCGGTCGACCTGACGGTCCGGCTGGCGCGGGCCCCCGAGCGGGCGCTGGTGAACGCCCTCCACGACGTCCTGTACCGAGACTGACCGCGGACCGCCCGTCGGCCCGAGCGGCCGCGCAACCCGTCAGGCGACGACGTCTTTCTTGGACGGATGCGTGTCCTCGGCCCGCCAGGCCACGAGGTTGCGCTCGATCTGCCGCGAGTGCTTCTCCAGGTGCTCCGCGTAGACCTCCAGCCACTGCTCGGCCGAGTAGCTGCCGGATTCGGTGTGCTTGCCGGTTCGGGTCCACGCGTCCGGAGGCAACTGGTGCAGCAGGGCGGCCGTGTGCTGCCGCACCGCCCGAACCACCGCCAGCGCGGGCTCGAGCGGCAGGGCGTGGTAGTCGAGCGCCTTGGCCCAGCGGGCCTGGTCGTAACCGACGATCAAGGGGCTGTCCTCGCAGACGAGGTAACGAATCCGCATGGCCCCGTTGGTTTCCGAGTCGGCGCAATGGCAGATCACTTCGTGCACCGACCACCGGTCCGGGCCGGGGCGCCACTCGAGCGCGTCCTTGGGCACCTTCGCCAGGGCGTCGGCCAGCTTGACGGGACCCTCCTCGTAACGGCGGATGAGCTCCTCGCGCTCCCTTGCGGAATGAGACATGCCTCGTCGCTCCTCGAAGCCCGCGCCGAAAGGCGGCGCCCGCCTACGCGGGCGTCGGCTTCCTCATCTTCTTGTAGATGAACAAGACCAGGATGGCACCGAGTGTTGCGGCGATGAAGCCCGCCGATTCGCCGGGCTGATACCACCCGACCAATTTTCCGAGCAGAGTGGCGACCAACGCTCCGGCGATCCCGAGCAGGATCGTCATGATGATTCCGCCCGGGTCCCTCCCGGGCATCAGGAACTTGGCCAGAACGCCCGCCACGAGTCCGATGACGATGGTCCACAGCATGGCCTCTTCCTCCCAGAGAAAAACCCCGACTTCGGGGCGGCTGCGCTACTTCGTGACCGGGGCCGCCCCGCCCGCCGCTTCGGGAACGCTCATCCCGAGGCTCTGCATGATCTGCGCCGCCTTCTCCTTGACCATGTTTGCCTTGGCCAGGGCGTCTTGGAGGTTACCGGCCTTGAACGCCGCAGAAGCGTCAGCCCAGCTCTGGGTCGCCGCGGCGAGCCCCGCCTGGGCGCTCTCGAGAGTGGCCCTGTCGAGCCCCTTGGGCAACTTCTTGGAGGCGGAGAGAATGTCCACCCGGCTCTTGATGGCGTCGACCATCTTGGGAACACCGGCGGCGAGATCCGTCCACGCGTTCTCGAGCCTGGTCTTCTGAGCGGTCGCGGCAGCCTGAGCGTCGAGAACCTTCTGCCCGATGTTCTCCACACTCGCAATCGCCGCCTTGTATTCTCCCTTCGCGAAGTTCTCCTTGGCCGCTGCCAGGGAATCCGTGACTCCCTTCCACTGCTCGGCCGCGTATTTCTCGACATCCGGGCCGCCCGTCGCGACCGCCTTCTCCGCCGTCTTGATCGCGGTATCGGCCAGGCGCTTATCGCGGCCGCAGGCGACGACCAGGCAGCAGGCCAAGAGCGCCAGCGCCCCTCGCAACCCGTTCTTGAGCATGGTCCCCCTCCTTCCCCGGCCATTGGGCCGGTGCTGAACCTAAGGAATGCGAATCTTCTGACCGACACGGATCAGGTTCGGATCCTTGATCGTGTCGCGGTTCGCCTCGAAGATCTTGGGGTACAGGCTGGCATCCCCGTAATACTTCTGCGCGATCTTCGAGAGCGTCTCTCCCTTTTGGACTTCGTGCCATTGTGTGGAGTCCCACGCGTCGGGCTTCGGCGTGGTCTTCGGGGTTTCCTCGGGCATGGCGGCGGCCCTCCTTCCCGGCCCGAATCCTATCAGCGCTCGAGCCGATAGGCCTGCGGGCGGCGGTCTCTCAACGCGGGGAACTTCTCGCGCGCCTCGGCGACGACGGCCGGATCGACCCCGCAGAAGAAAACGCCTTCCTCCTGACCGGCCTCGGCAAGGACCTCCCCCCACGGGGAGAAGGCCACGGATTGACCGACGTAGCGCACGCCGTCTCCTTCCCCGGTCCGGTTGACCCCGACGACGAACGCGAGGTTCTCGATCGCTCGGGCCTGCAGCAGCACGCGAAGGTGCGCCTGCCGGCGCTCCGGCCAGTTGGAGACGACGGCATAGAGGTCCGTTCGGTCGGCCGCGAGCCGGAAGGGTTCGGGGAAGCGCAGGTCGTAGCAGATGAACGGTGTCACGCGGACGCCTTCGATCGCAACGGTGACGATCCCGCCGCCACCCTCGTACTGCCGGTCCTCGCCCGCGAAGGAGAACGGATGGATCTTGGCGTAACGCGTCACTTCGCCCGACGGCGAAACGACGAGCGCGACGTTGCGCGCCCTGCCGTCACGGAATTCCGGAACGCTCCCGATGATCCAGAGGCCGAGCGACCCGGCCTTCTCTCGAAGGAACATCTCGGAAGGGCCGCCCGGAGCCTGTGCGACGCGTTCGGGACGCATCGAAAAGCCCGTCGAGAACATCTCGGGAAGAACGGCCAGACGCGCGCCGCCTCGCGCGGCCTGCTCGAGCAGGTGCGCCGCCCGGGCGTGGCTCGCCTCCACGTTTTCCCAAACGATGTCGAGCTGCAGCAGGGCGACCTTCACGAGAGTCTCGCTTCTACCAGAGCGTACCGTCCAAGGAGAGCACGGTCCGGCGGCCCCGAACCTCGGCGCCGTGGCGGGTCCCGGCGGGCAAATACAGCCGGTCTCCGGCTTCCAGGTCGTAGGCGACTCCCGCAATGGTGACTCGCAGCACTCCCTCGAGCACGGCATCGCACTTGTCCTGCGCGTGCGCGTGCTCGGGGAACACCGTGCCCTCGCGATACGCGTACACGGCCACCTCGTACCCCTCGCGCTCCATTGCCGCCATGAGGCGCTTTTCCGTCAGTGGACCGTCCTGCGCCGTCCAGCGCTCCAATCGGACACCGTCCACGAACGCCCTCTCCCCTAGGCGCCTGCCTTTCGGGGATCGAACGTGGACAAGAGGTTCTTCAGGTCGTCTGCGTGCTCCTCCTCAACGGCCAGGATCTCCTCTATCAAGCGCCGCGAGGTGATGTCGCGGTCTCCCAGGAAACGCACGATCTCGCCGTAGGACTCGATGGCGATGCGCTCGGCCACGAGGTCCTCCTTGATCATCTCGACGAGCGTCTTTCCCTCCTTATACTCGGAGTGGCTGCGCGTGGCGAGGCCCTCCGGAGAAAAGTCAGGCTCGCCGTCGAGCTGCGTGATCCGCTCGGCGATCCGGTCGGCGTGTCCCTGCTCCTCGTTGGCGTGCTGCAGGAACTCCGCGGCGACGGCGTTGGCATGGATGCCGCTCGCCATGAAGTAGTGGCGCTTGTACCGCAGCACGCAGACGATCTCCGTCGCGAGGGCCTCGTTCAAGACGCCGATCACTTTCTTGCGGTCCGCGAGGTAGCCCTCGGTCACCGCGCCGTCCTGGATGCGCTTGCGGGCGCGCCGGCGAAGCTCCTTGACATCGCTCAGAAAATCTCCCGACACTTCCGGCTCCGCCGCCGGCCCCGCCTTCTTCCCCGCCTTCTTTTGCGCCATGTCGTTTTTCTCCCCCGCCAGATCAAATCAAATGGCGCGCCAAGGCGCAAAAAAAAGGGGGCCCGAAGGCCCCCGGTTCTCATGGTAGGGAGTACGGCTAGTAGCCTGGACGCCCGCCGTATCCGCCGCGCCCGCCGCCGCCGCCGCCACCCGTCTTGGGACGGGCCTCGTTCACGGTGAGCGCCCGGCCGCCGTATTCCTGCCCCGACAGGGCAGAAATGGCGTTGCGGGCCTCGTTGTCGTCCGCGAATTCCACGAAGCCGAAGCCTCGGGAACGGCCGGTGTCGCGGTCGGTCACGACGGCGACGTTGTCCACGTTGCCGTACTGGGAGAAGAGATTTCGAAGATCCTCCTCCGTGGTGCTATAGGGAAGGTTGCCGACGTACAGCTTCATCGAATCCGAGTCCTAATCCGGCGTCTCCCTTCCGGCTCCGCCGCGCCGATCGGCCTGGCCGGCTTCCCGTCGAGTTCGTCGGACTTCGGACAGCACGGATGCGTGCGGAGAAGGCAGGCGATACGAGAAGGACTGCAGTCTATGAGATCGGTTCGCGAAACGCAAGCGGCGTTCAGAAAGGGTTAAGCCTTGCCGTCCCCGTCGCCGCTTCGCAGGGCGGCGGAGCCTCCCCGGCGTTCGCCGCGTCTGCTAGGCCAGTTCCCGAAGGGCCGCCGCCACGAACCGGCGGGTCATCTCCTTCCTCCAGAGAAAGGAGAAATCGGTGTTGTCCATCGGCCGGGAGGACTCCGAGGCGGCGTCGGCCGCCTCGGCGATCGCCCCGTCGTCGAGCAGTCGGCCCCGTAGGAGCTCTTCGGCACGGCCTAGGCGAACCGGCGCCGAGGCCACCCCGCCCAGGACCAGGCGCGCCTCGGACACGACCGCGCCCTCTTGCCGCAACGCCGCGCCGACCGACAGCACCGGAAAATCGAACGCGCCGCGGCGTCGGAGCTTTCGGTAGGAGGCCTTCCAGCCGCCCTTGGACGGCAGACGGATCTCCGTCAGGAGCTCGTCCGGCTTCTTGGCAAGGTAGTGGATCCCGTCGTTTCGGTACAGCTCGTCCAGCGGCATCTCCCGCTCTCCTTCTGCCGAAACGAACACCGCCCGGGCGGAGAGCGCAATGAGCACCGGCACCGAGTCGGCCGATTGAACGGCGAGACAGCGCGGAGAAGCCGGCGCCACCCAGCAAATCGCGCCGTCCTTCTTCATACAGAAGTCGATCGCTTGCCGCCACTCGAAAGTCTGGTCGTAGTAGTTGCATCGGGTGTCGAGCAACACATTGCCCCCGAGTGTCCCCATGTTGCGCAGCGGAGGTGTCGAGATCTCCGTGATCGCCCGGACGAGACCCGGATAGTCGCGCCGAATCCGCCGGTGGCCCTCGATCGAGGAGAGCGCCGCCGCGGCTCCCAGCGCCGCTCCCTCGGCGCCCGCGCGAATGCGGCGCAACGTCGGGATCCGCGAAAGGCCGATGACGACCCGAGGCGTCTGCTGGCGGCGCTTCATGTTCGGGTAGAGGTCGGTGCCTCCCGCCACGAAGGCTCCGTCCGGTCCCGAGTCGGACTTGATACGAACCGCCTCCCTGACCGAGGTCGGCGCGAAATAGCGAAATTTCGGAAGGCGCATCATGGCAAGTGAAGAGATGCGGGATTCGAGATTCGAGATGCGCGGCGCCTAACCCGCATCCCGCATCCCGCATCCCGCATCCCGCATCTCCTCTTCATCGCACTCCCCCCGCGCCCGTCACCGCGGCGTCGACCGCCTTGCCGTCGCCGCCTTCGGCCGGTGTCGGCACGTGGATCGGTTCGGGATAGGGCACCGGAGGGAACCCCGCCGGCCCGTATCGCGGCGGCTGGCCCAGGGCCTTCGCCTTCAGGGCCCGGTAAATCTTCTCCGGCGTGACGGGCACCTCGTCGATGCGGACGCCGACCGCGTCGAAGATCGCGTTGGCAACGGCCGGCGGGATCGGCAGCAACGGCCCCTGGCCGACCTCTTTGGCGCCGAAGGGTCCGTTGTCGTCCGGATCCTCGACGAGAAACGTCTCGACCGGCGGCATTTCCTTGGTGGTCGGGCTCTTGTACTCGAGCATCGACGGGAATTTGTGGACGACGTTGCCGTTGGCGTCCGTCCGGTAGGCCATCTCCTCCATCATGGCTTCGCCCAGGCCCATGTAGACGGAGCCCTCGACCTGGCCCATCACGAGGACCGGATTGATGCACTTGCCGACGTCGTGCGCGATCCAGACCTTTTCGACGGCGTAGATCCCGGTTTCCGGATCGACCTCGACCTCGACGACCGCCGCCGAATAAGAGTAGGCGGGAGAAGGACCCACGCCGGCGCCGCGGTAACGGCCCGCCGACGGCGGCGGCGAATAGGAGCCAACCGTGCCGAGGGTGCCGAACCGCGACTCGGCCAGAGCGACGGCCTCGGGGAACGCGATGCCCTTCCCGGGGTCCTCGGCGTCGAAGACACGCCCGCCGTCGAGCGCCACGCGCGACTCGGGAATCCCGAGCTTTCCCGCCGACGCCGCCGCGAGCATCGCCCTCGCCCGCTCCGCCGCCTGGATCGCGGCATTGCCCGTCATGAGCGTCACGCGCGAGGAGTAGGAGCCCAAATCGACCGGCGTCAGGTCCGTGTCTCCGGTCACGATCCGGATGTCGAAGGGATCGATCCCGAGCACCTCGGCGACGATCGAGGCCAGAATCGAGTCGGAGCCCTGTCCGATCTCGGTCGAGCCGCAGAAGACGGTCACCCCGCCGCTTCGGTCGAGCTTGAGCTGAACCCCCGACTGCGGCATGGAGTTCCAGTAGATCGGCAGGCCTGCGCCGCACAGGTAGGAGGAGCACGCGAGGCCGAGTCCCCGCCCGTACGGGAGCCTTCCGCGCCGTGTGCCCCAGCCGGACGCGGCAACGACCTTGTCGATGCACGCGCCCAGTCCCATCGAGCCGACGCGCAAGAAGTTCGCGGTGAGCGTCCCGCGCGGATGCAAGTGCCGGCGCCGGATCTCGACCGGGTCCAACCCCAGGTCGCACGCGATCTTGTCCAGCTGGACTTCCACGGCGAAGCGGGGCTGCGGCGTGCCGTGACCGCGCTTGGGCCCGCAGGGCGGCTTGTTGGTGAAGACCCGCGCCCCGTCGAAGCGGTACGCGGGAATCTCGTAGGTGACCGTCTGGAGCGCTCCCGTGTAGTAGGTCGAGGCGACGCCGTAGGAGCCGTAGCCGCCGCCGTCGAGCACCGTCTGGAAGTGCATCGCCGTCACGGCGCCGTCCCGTTTCACGCCGGTCCTCACTTTCATCAGGGTCGGGTGCCGGCCCCGGTGACAGTAGAAGACCTCCTCGCGTGTGAGGCAGATCTTCACGGGCCGGCCCGTCACGCGCGACAGGTGAGCGACGACGATCTCGTGGTTGAAAACATCGGACTTGCCGCCGAAGCCGCCGCCGTTGGACGTCGCGATGACACGGACCTTCGACGGCGCCATCGCCAGCACCTTCGAGAGCGCCCGGTGGACGTAGTGCGGCGTCTGGGTCGAGGACCAGAGCGTCAGCCTTCCGTCTGGACCGAAGTCCGCGACGGCGGCGTGCTGCTCGAGCGGCAGATGGGTGCTGCCTTCATAGAAGAAGAGATCCTCGTAGATCCGGTCGGCCCGAGCGAAGCCGTCGTCCGTATGGCCGAACTCCATCGAGACGAGCTTGTGGATGTTGCCGGAGTCACCGTAGTCGTGGAGCGGTGTCGAGGCGGGCCTTAGACCCTCCTCGATCGTCCCGACCGGCGGGAGCGGCTCGTACTCGACGTCGATTGCAGCGAGGGCGTCGGAGGCGGCGTCCTCGTCCACCGCCGCGACGGCCGCCACCGGATCGCCGACGTAGCGGACGCGATCCGTCGAGAGGGCATGTTCGTCCTGCGAGACGGGAAGGATGCCGAACGGGATCGGGAGGTCCCGGCCCGTGACGACGGCCACGACCCCCGGAGCGGCAAGCGCTCGGGAGACATCGATCGAGAGGATTCGCGCGTGCGCGAGCCTCGAGCGCAGAAGCTTGCAGTGAAGCATCCGGGGCAGGACGATGTCGTCGGCAAACTTCGTCTGCCCCGTCACCTTCGCCGCGCCGTCGACCTTCGGGTACGGACGGCCAACGACGCGCGTGCGTTTACGCGACGTCACGACGCCCCCCTCATGGCGCCCGGCGGACAACGCTCTCCAACCGAGACTCGTCTCATCCGTTTCCGTTCCGGACGACGGGCAAGAGGCCGCTCTCGTCGAAATCCGACCCGTAGAGCGACTCGTGACGCGGCTGTGCGGCCTCACCCCGCAGCCACGCCGCCGCGAGCTCCACGGCCTCGAAGATCTTGATGTACCCGGTGCAACGGCAGAGGTTGCCCGCGAGCGCCTCGCGGATCTCGGCCAGGGAGGGGTTCGGATTCGCCTCGAGCAGGGCCTTGGCCGTCAGGAGAATTCCCGGAGTGCAGTAGCCGCACTGGGCGGCGCCCAGGTCCGCGAACGCCTTCTGAAGAGGATGCAGGCCTCCGGGACCCGACATCGCTTCGACGGTCTCGATGCGGCGTCCTTCGCACTCGAGACCGAGCAGGAGACAGGAGAGCATGGGCTTGCCATCCACGAGGACGGCGCACGTGCCGCACTCTCCGAGCTCGCAGCCGTGCTTGGTGCCCGGCAGATTCAGGTCCTCGCGCAGAACCTCGAGAAGCGTCTTGTGGGGCGCAAAGGCCGCCTCCAACGCCTGGCCGTTGACCACCAGTCCGACAACCGCCCGGCCATCGGCGTCCCAATTTTTCTTCGCGTTCCGTGCCATCGAGGAAAATCTAATCCTTTTATTTTGAGAAAGAAACATTCGAATAACAATCTGACTGGTCAGGTAAATCGGGATCCCCGAGGCTGGCGGACGGGAGAAGCCCTTTCCCCGCAATCCCATAGGCTTGCGCCATGAAGCTCGAAACACTCTTCGTCCACGCCGGCCATCGAATCGATCCGTCGACCGGAGCCCTCGCGCCGCCGATTCATCTGTCAACCACCTTCGCCCGCGACGAGCAGAACCAGCTCATCGGAGCCACTCAGTACATTCGCGAAGGCAACCCGACGCAGTCGTTCCTCGAGGAAGCCCTCGCCCCGCTCGAAGGCGGCTCGGTCGCGCTGGCTTTCGCATCCGGAATGGCCGCCGGAGTGGCCCTGATGCAAACTCTCGAATCGGGCGCGCATCTCCTCCTGCCCGACGACGCCTACTACGGATTTCGCGTGGCCGCGCACGACTTCCTCCGCCCCTGGGGAATCCGCGCGGACCTCGTGGCGATGGAGGATCTCTCGGCCTTGCGCGCGGCCATCCGCGGGCAGACACGCCTGGTTTGGCTCGAGACCCCTTCCAATCCCCTGATGAAGATCACGGACCTCGAGCGCGCCATCGCGATCGCTCGCGACGCCGGGGCGACGACGCTCGTGGACAACACCTTTGCGACGCCCGTCCTCCAGCGGCCGATCGCCCTCGGCGCCGACGTCGTGCTCCACGCGACGACGAAGTACATCGGCGGGCACAGCGACGTTCAGGGGGGAGCGCTCGTCTTCGCCACGAAGGGAGAGCTCTACGAGCGAGTCGCGCACGCGCGGCACATTCTCGGCGCCGTCGCGTCCCCGTTCAATTCCTGGCTCGCGCTGCGCGGGCTTCGGACACTGGCCCTTCGCATGGCGCGGCACAGCGCCAATGCGTTGGACGTTGCGCGCGCACTCGACGCCCATTCGGCGGTTTCCGCGGTCCATTACCCCGGTCTGGATTCGGATCCGGGGCATTCCATCGCGAAGCGCCAGATGTCGGCTTTCGGCGGAATGCTCTCCTTCCGCGTTCGCGCGGGACGCGAGGCCGCCCTTCGAGCCGTGAGCCGCGCGCGACTCTTCACGCGCGCCACGTCGCTCGGCGGCGTCGAGAGCCTGATCGAGCATCGCGCGACGAGCGAAGGCCCCTCCTCGCGCACGCCTCCGGACCTGATCCGGCTGTCGGTCGGCCTCGAGCATTCCGACGATCTGATCGAGGATCTCGATCAGGCGCTCGCGGTCTGAGGCCGCGGCCAAACCCTCAGGGAAGGGGCCACGACGGCAGGCGCAGCAGGAAGAGCGGATTGACTCGCGCGCCCTCCAAGCGCGCGCTCCAGTGGAGGTGCGGCCCCGTCACGCGCCCGGTCGATCCCACGGCGCCGATCTCCTGACCCTCCCGCACCAGTTCCCCCTCCGCCACCTCCAGACGCGAGAGGTGGAAGTAGCTCGTGAAGAGCCCTCCCCCGTGATCGAGGATGACGGTGCCTCCCGAAAAGTAGAGTTCCTCGGCCAGGGCGACTCGGGCGGGCGCGGGCGCGCGCACCGGGGTGCCCGCGGGCGCCGGGAAATCGACGCCGTTGTGCGGCGAACGCGGCCGTCCGTTGAAGACGCGGCGCGCGCCGAAATTGTCTCGCAGAGCTCCCTCGACGGGTAGTCGAAACGGCCCCGCCCATCGGCGCGGTTGCTCCGGCGCCTTCCAAAGACTCGCGACCCGCTCGCGCTCCGCGTCGATCCGCGGCAGAGCGTCTGCCGGCGGCTCGACGAACTCGGGGGCCACCCGAAGCGGCTCGGAAGGGAACCGCCCCGAAACGACCCGCAGGGTGTAACTGCCGGAGAAGGCGGAACCGTCGGTCTCGGTCCCCTCGAAGCCGAGAGACAAATTGCCCGGCGCCCGGGCGAGATCGATGCCGACGAGGCCATGGAACGCCATGCCGTTCGAGCCGCGCTCGAGCGGCGCCCGCGCGGGCTTGCCCGCGATCCGCAACTCCGAAAGCGGCCGCGAGCTCCGAACCGAGAGCACGACCAGGGCGCCTTGCTTGGGTCTCGATGGCGTCGCGTGAACCACGAGCCGAGGCGCTCGGGCTTCCCCGGTGGCGCCGAAGAGAAGCGCTCCCGCAAGCGGGACCGCCAGGGCGGCGGCTCCAACGCCGACGATCGGTCCACGGCGACGTTCGTCCTTCATGCGAGCCTCTCGGGCGCTTCGACTGTACGTTCCCGAAACGGCACTCCAAACAAAAATACGCGCGTTCCGGGCCCTTGCCGTTGCGTCGGCCTAGAATCTCGGCCCGAGGAGATGCCACCATGAACTCCCGACGCGTTCTCGCCGCCCTGGTCCTCGCCGCCATCGGCGGCGCCTATTATTTCTGCAACACCCAGGTCAACCCGGTCACCGGCGAGAAACAGCACGTCGCGCTGTCGCCGCAAGACGAAGTGGCTCTCGGCCTTCAGGTCGCGCCGCAGATGGCGCAGGAGTTCGGCGGACTCTATCCCGACCGCCTCACGCAGGAGTACGTTCGCTCGATCGGGCAGAAGCTCGTCTCCGGAAGCGACGCGAAGCGCGCTCCCTACCCCTTCGACTTCCACCTGCTTGCCGATCCCGAGACGGTCAACGCCTTTGCGCTCCCGGGAGGCCAGGTCTTCCTGACCGCGGGCCTCTTCAAACGGCTCGGCAGCGAGGCGCAGCTCGCGGGGGTTCTCGGGCACGAGATCGGGCACGTCGTCGAACGCCACTCCGCCGAGCAGCTGGCCAAGCAGCAGTTCACGCAGGTGCTCGTCGGCGCCGCCGGTGTGGCCGGGTCCGACGACTCCTCCGGCGGCCGCCACGCGGCCGCGATCGCGGCAATGGTCGGCAGCATCGTCGGCCTCAAGTTCTCCCGCAACGACGAGATCGAAGCCGACCGCTCCGGCGTGCGCCTGCTCGCCCTGTCGGGGTACGATCCCCGCGCCCTCGCCCAAGTCATGGAGGTCCTCCAACGGGTGAGCAGCGGTTCGGCCAAGCCGGAGTTTCTCTCGACCCACCCCGACCCCGGCAACCGCAGGCCGCTGATCGAGGCGGAGATCGCGCGGCTCTATCCGGCCGGCCCGCCCTCGAGCCTCGGCGCCGGCGACGCGCACGCGTTCGCCATGATCCAGGGACGGGTGGGAGGGCCCCCCGCAGAGCATGCCGACCACGAGATGGGGGGCGGCCACCATCCCGATTCTCAAGAAAAATGAAAAACGGAGGCCGCCGGGCAGCCGTTGGACGATAGTCCGGCCATCCTCGGGGGGGAAAGGACGATGCGCGCGCGCGGGCTTGCTCTCTTCCTGCCGTTCGTCTCGGCCGCGGCAGCCGCGGCGAATCAGACGATCACCATCGGCCCGGGGATTTCCTTCTCTCCGACTTCCGTGACCGTCGCGCCCGGCGAGATGGTGACGTGGATGTGGGATGCCAGCAACATCGTGCTCCACTCGACCACGAGCGACTCGCAAGTCGGGCCCGAGGTCTGGGACTCGGGGCTCATGATCAGTGGGTCCTTTGCCCATACCTTCAACACGACGGGCGACTATCCCTTCTACTGCAAGTATCACAGCCTGCCGGCCGACCAGGGCGGCTTCATGATGAACGGCATCGTCCACGTCGTCGTGCCCACCACGCCCACGAACACCCCGACGCAGACGAACACCCCAACACCCACGCCGACACCGACCGCGACCCTCACGCCGACACCGACCCCCACCGCGACCCCGCCGGTGGGGCGCGACTTCTTCTCCGTGCCGCCCTGCCGGGCCATCAACACACGCACGACCGATGGACCGGCATTGAGTGCGGGGAGCACGCGCACGTTCGTGCTGGCCACCGGAGCTCCCGTCGGGAATTGCACCATCCCGGCGACCGCCAAGGCCGTGTCGATCAACGTCACGATCACGCAGCCGGACGCCGACGGCGACCTGCGCCTCTACCCGGGGGGGGGTCTCTCCCCGCCGCTGGTTTCGACGATCAACTATCGCGCCGGTCAGACCCGGGCGAACAACGCGATGGTGTCGCTCGGGGCCTCCGGGGACATCACGGTCAAGTGCGATCAGGCCTTCGGCCTGGTGCATCTGCTCGTCGACATCAACGGCTACTCCCAATAGCGCACCGCGACCCCGAGGCGACCCACGTGGGCCGCCCGGCTTCGGCTCGGCTTTCAAGTTGGCACGTTAGACCTTAGACTGGCCGGATGAGCCATCGGCCGGGGCGCCCGCAGCGCGTGCTGCTCGTGGCTGGAACCCGCCCCGAAGCCATCAAGCTCGCGCCGCTCGTGCGGCGGCTTCGCAGCGAGCCCGACCAGTTCGATCCCGTTCTCTGCGCCACCGCGCAGCACCGCGAAATGCTGGACCAGGTCCTGCGGGTCTTCGACCTCAAGCCCGACGTGGATCTCGATCTCATGAGGCCCGACCAGTCTCCCAACGAAGTCGCCTCCCGTGTCCTGGCCGCGCTCGACCCGTTGCTCGCGCGGATCGAGCCCGACTGGCTGATCGTTCAGGGAGACACCACGACGGCCATGGCCTCCGCGCTGGCGGCCTTTCACCGGCGCGTCCGCATCGGCCATGTCGAAGCGGGCCTGCGGACCGGGGACCTCTGTCGCCCGTTTCCGGAGGAGGCGAATCGCCGGGTCGTGGACCTGGTGTCGAGCGCGTATTTCGCCCCAACCCAACGAGCCGCCCGGGCACTCGTGGCCGAAGGGGCGCCGGAGACAACGGTTCACACGACCGGTAACACGATCGTCGACGCCCTGCTCGAGATCGCGCGCCGGCAGGGGGACGAGCCGGAAACGGACTCGGTCCTCGTCACGGTCCACCGCCGCGAGAGCTTCGGTCCCCCGCTCGAAGGAGTCTTGCGGGCGGTCGAACGCCTGGCGCGCGCCTTCCCGAGGACCCGGTTTCTTCACGTGGTGCATCCGAACCCGAACGTGCTCGCGGCTGTCCGACGCAACCAAGGACCGCCGAACCTCGACTTGCTCGAACCGCTCGACTACCCCGGCCTCGTGCGGCTCCTGCGACAGAGCCGGCTGGTCCTGACCGACTCCGGGGGCATCCAGGAAGAAGCGCCGACGTTCGGAAAGCCGGTGCTCGTGCTGCGGGAGAAAACCGAGAGACCCGAAGCGGTCGAGGCGGGCAGGGCGCTCCTGGTCGGGACCGACGAGGAGCGTATCGTCGCAGAGGCCTCGCGGCTGCTCTCGGACCCGGCGGCGCGCCGGCGCATGGCGGAGGGTCCCAACCCGTATGGGGATGGCCGAGCCGCCGATCGCATCGCCCACGCCCTCGCCGGCCGCTCCTACTCTCCTTTCGCGCCGGCCGCCCCGGCGGCCGCCAACACCTAAGATGCGGAGCGTTCGCGAGACGCTTCGCGATCTGCTCCCCGCCCCCCTCCGCGAGCGATATCACCGCCTGGCGCTTGCCCGCGACTTCGGGATCGACCGGCGCCGCGGACGGCGGGAGCCCACGCGGATCGATCCCCGCCGCGAACCGGGCTTGAACGTGATCGGGTATTTCGGCCTCCCGACCGGCCTGGGCGAGTCGGCGCGCTCTGTGGCGAACGCGGCCGAGCGCGCCGGCCTGCACGTCGCGCGGCGGGACGTGTCCCCCGGCGCGAGCCGGCCGGAGGAGGCCCCCTACGACGTGAACCTCTATCACGTCAACGCCGACGGGGCGGCCGCGACGGTCGAAGAGGTGGGACCCCGCCAGCATGCCGGCCGCGCCAACGTCGGCTACTGGTACTGGGAGACGGAGAGCTTCCCGGAGCGCTGGCGCGACCGCTTCGATTACTTCGACGAGATCTGGGTGGCGACGGAGTTCTGCCGGCGCGCGATCGCACCGGTCTCGCCGATTCCGGTTCGGCTGGTTTCGCCGGCCGTCGAGCCACCGGAGGGCCGGCAAGACCCGAAGATCGCCGCGGGGATCGACGCGTCGGACTTTCTCGTCTTGAGCGTCTTCGACGCGCTCTCGGTCGCCGAGCGAAAGAACCCCCTGGGGACGGTGCGGGCCTTTGCGCGGGCCTTCGGGGATCAGCCGCGAGCGCATCTTCTGCTGCAGGTCTCCCACGCCGAGCACGTCGCGGGCCTGCTCGAAAGGCTGCGCCAAGCGGGCCTCGGCGCGCGCGTCACGATTCGGACCGGCACGCTCGAGCGCGCGGACCTCGAAAACTTGCTCGCCGCGTGCGACGTGTATGTCTCGCTCCACCGAGCCGAGGGCTTCGGACTGCCCATCGCGGAGGCGATGGCGGCAGGCAAGCCTGTCGTCGTGACAGACTACTCGGGCAGCGTGGACTACCTCGACGAATCCACGGGCTTCCCCGTGCGGTGGCAATATGCGGAGCTGTCGCAGGGAATCCGGGACTACGCTCGGGGTACGCGCTGGGCCGACCCGGACGAGGCCGACGCCGCGCGACTGCTCCGCCGGGTCTTCGAGGACCCCGGGGAAGCCGCCCGTCGAGGGCAAGCGGCTCGGCTTCGCATGGAGGAGCGTTACGGGCCAGAGGCCGCGGGCCGGCGCATCGTCTCCGCCTTGGGAGAGCTTCGGGAGCGACTACGAGCCACGGCCTGAGACCCCGATGGGAGCGGGGATGGCGCGGCCGACTCTACGGCTTCGGCCGGCGGGTCATTCCCCTCTCCTGGCGCCGGGCCATCCGAAGGCGTTTCGCGCCCGAGCGGCTGCTGGGCATTCGGAAACCTCCCGTCGAGATTCCGCGTTACGACTTCGATCCCAACGAGGCGCGCCCCGGCCGCCCGGACCTGCTCTTCTTGCCGGTGATCGCCTGGTCCTACCGGCGGCAACGCCCGCAGCAGCTGGCCGAGGCGCTCGCTCGGCGGGGCCGGCGCGTCTTCTATGGAGCCATCCGGGGAGCGGACGAGCCTACGGCGCCGACTCCGGTCGCACCGGGCGTCGTTCTGCTGCCGATCGGAGGCGTGCGCCGGGAGGATCCCGCGGACCGCCGCCTCGAGGGCGCCGCGCTCGAGGCCGCCTTCGAATCGCTCGCGCGAGCGCGGGACGAATACGGTCTCTTCGAAACGGCGGTGATCGTCGAGACCCCGTTCTGGACGCCGCTCGCCATCCGGCTGCGGGAGCATTTCGGCTGGAAGGTCGTCTACGACTGCCTGGATCTTCACGCCGGCTTCTCGGCCAACCGGCCGGATCTGCTCCCGAAAGAGGAGGAGCGACTCGTCCCCGCGGCGGATCTCGTGGTCGCCACCTCGAGCGTCCTTCAGAAGCGTCTCGGACCCTCCGCGCGCCTGCTGCCCAACGCGGCCGACTTCGAGCGCTTCTCCGGCACGGCGGCCCCTCGCTCCGGCGGGCAGCTCACCGTCGGCTACGTCGGCGCCGTGGACGACTGGTTCGACTCCGACCTGTTCGAGGGAATCGTGCGGCTGCGACCGGATTGGCGTTTCGAGGTCATCGGCGGCTCCGACTCCGGCCGTCCGCCTTTCGCCGAGGGGTTCGGAAACGTCCTCTTCCACGGAGAGAAACCCCATGCGGAGCTGCCGGGTTTACGCGCGCGCTTCGACGTCGAGATCATCCCGTTTCGCCTCACGGAACTGACGCACGCGGTCGACCCCGTGAAGACCTACGAGGCGGCCGCCGCGGGACGGCCGGTCGTCGCGACCCCGATCGAGGCGCTTCGTCCCGCCGCCGAAAAGGCTCTCGTTCGCCTGGCGGCGAGCCCGGAAGAGTTCGTCGCCCAGATCGAGGCGGCCCGGGCCGGGGCCTCCTCCGACGCCCCGCGACTGCGGACCTTCGCCGCGGAGAACACCTGGGAGCGCCGGGCCGCGGACCTCGACGCCTGGGTCCGCGAGCTCTATCCCGTGGTCTCCCTCATCCTGGTCACGCACAACGCCATCGAGCTGACACGGCTCTGCCTCGAGTCCCTGGACCGGCGCACGGACTGGCCGGCGCTCGAGATCCTCGCCGTCGACAACGGCTCCTCCGACGGGACGCGGCAGTGGCTGGAGGAGGAGGCCGCGCGCCGCGGCTCCGGCTTCCGGTTGATCGCCTTCCCCGACAACCGCGGCTTCGCGCCCGCGGTCAATGCCGCCGCGGCCGCCGCCCGCGGCGACTTCCTGTGCCTCTTGAACAACGACACGATCGTCACCCGGGGCTGGCTTTCGGCGCTGGTCCGTCATCTGGAACGCGATCGCTCCCTCGGAATGGTCTGCGCCTCCACCAACGAGATCGTCAACGCGGCAAAGGTCGAGGTCGGATACCGCGATCCGGAGGACCTGGAGTCCTGGGCGGAAGCCTTCACGCGCTCCCGCTCGGGCCGGGCCGAGGAGCTCGACATGGTGGCGATGTTCTGCGTCCTGCTGCGGCGCGCGCTCTTCCAGATGATCGGCCCGCTCGACGAGCGGTTCGCCATCGGCATGTTCGAGGACAACGACTACAGCCGGCGCGTGCGCGCGGCGGGGCTCTCCCTCGCGGTCGCCCGGGATGCCTTCGTTCACCACTGGGGACGCGGCACCTTCGGCCGGATGCCGGAGGCCGAGTACCTGAGGATCTACGAGGAGAACCGGCGCCGGTTCGAGGAGAAGTGGGGCGCCGTCTCCGCCGCGCGACCGCCCGGCCGCGCGAGCCTGGACACCATTCGGCGCCTCGCCCTCGAAGCCGGCGCCGTCTTCGTCTTTCCGCCCACGATGGGCTGGGACGTCACTCTGGTGCAGAGGCCCCATCATCTGGCCCGGGCTCTGTCGCGCGCGGGCTTCCCCGTCGTCTTCCAGATCGAACCGAACGGCGCGTCGGCGCCGCCGCTCGAGGAGATCGAGCCCCGCCTTTTCCTCGCGCGCGGCGAGGGCCAGGAGCTCGAAGGCCTGCCCTCGCGCATCATCTGGTCCTTCGCGTACAACGTTCCCCCGAACGAGAAACTGGAAGGAAGCCGGCTCGTCTACGACGTCATCGACGCGTTGGAGATCTTCCCGCAGCCGCGGCGACAGCTGGAGCGCGAGCACGCCCGGGCACTCGCGCGGGCAGAGGCCGTGTTCGTCGTGTCCGTTCCGCTCTTGGAGGAGGTGCGGCGAGTCCGACCCGATGCCGTCTACCTTCCCAACGGCGTCGACCTGGCCTTCGCCGAGAAGCCGCCGGACGAGGCGTCCGTTCCCGAGTCCCTTCGCCGCTCTCGCCGCTCCGGGAGGCCCATCGCAGGGTACGTCGGCTCCTTCTCGCGGAGAGTGGACGGCGCCCTCCTGCGCGAGCTCGCGGGCCGGCGCCCGGACTGGGACTTCTACCTGGTGGGCGAGGCCTTGGACGACTCCCTGGCGCCCCTGGCGGATCGGCCGCCCGGCAACCTCGCCTTTCTCGGGCCGCGGCCCTACGCGGCGCTTCCGGCGATTCTCGGCGGATTCGACGTCGGATTGATCCCTTTCCGTCCCGGCCCCGAGGGCTCTCATTCCTCGCCCCTCAAGCTCTACCAGTACCTGGCCGCGGGACTTCCCGTCGTCTCCACACCCATTCCCGAATGCGCGGCGACCCCAGAGGTCGAGACGGCAGCCGACGCGGAAGGATTCTCGGCCGCGCTCGACCGCGCTCGAGAGCGCCGCCGCTCCCCGGAATTCCGCTCGCGGGCGGTCGCGCGTGCCCGCGAGAACGACTGGGCCCGTCGCGCGGCAACGGCGCTCGCAGCGCTCAGGCTCGCGCCGTTCCCCAGATCGGTCGATTAAAATCGCCTGCGGTGTTTCCTTGAGCGCGACGGCCACAACCGACGTCGGGAGCGCCCCGGTCTACGATTCCGCCCGCCGCGGGTCGAGGGTGCTCGAGGAGGCCCTCGCTCTGTGGAGCTACCGCGCCCTGGTCCACGAGCTCGTCATCCGCGACATCAAGGTCCGCTACAAGCGCTCGGTGCTCGGCATCTTCTGGACGATGCTCGCGCCGCTCCTGAACATGGTGGCCTTGACCCTGGTGTTCTCGGCCCTGCTCCGGCAGCAGATCCAGAACTATCCCGTCTTCTTTCTGACGGGCTCGATCCTCTGGGCCTTCTTCTCCCAGACGACCTCCTCGGCCGCCCTGCAGAGCCAGGACTGCAACGAGATCGCCAAGCGGATCTACATTCCGCGCTCCGTTTTCGTCGCGGCCGCGATCGGCGTCGGACTGGTCAACCTGGCCCTCTCGATGGTGCCGCTGCTGGTGATCGTTCTCGTCACCGGCTTTCCGCTCCACCCGACGTGGGTCTTCCTGCCGGTTTCCGTCCTGATGACGGCGCTCTTCGCCGCCGGGATTGCGCTGCTTCTCTTCACGCTGGCCTCCCGTTTCGCGGACGTCCGAGAGATGTATCTGGTCCTGGTTCAGACCTGGTTCTTCCTGACGCCGATCGTCTACCATCCCTCGATCGTCCCGCCCCGATTCCGATTCGCGCTGTGGGCCAACCCGATGTACTACCTCATCCAGACCTTCCGGAAACCGATCTACGACGGCGTCATCCCTTCCGCCGGCCTGCTCGCGGCCTCCACCCTGCTGTCGGTGATCGTTTTCGCGACCGGCTGGGTCTACTTCTGCCATCGCGTCGACACGTTCGCCTACCGCACGTGATGCCTGCGATCCGACTCGAAGGCGTCTCCGTCCGCTATCGGATTCCCCGCGAACGTATCCGCACGCTGAAGGAGTACGCCATCCGCCGGTTGAAGCGCCGCGTCGTCTACGACGACTTCGATGCGCTCTCCGACGTCGGACTGGAGATCCAGGCGGGCGAGACGGTCGGAGTGATCGGACGCAACGGCGCGGGCAAGAGCACCCTGCTGCGATTGGTCGCTCGAATCATCCAGCCCACGGCGGGCCGGGTGGTCGTGGCGGGCACGGTCGCGCCCCTGCTCGAGCTGGGCCTCGGGTTGCACGGAGAGCTGACCGGAAGGGAGAACGTCCTGCTGCAGGGTGCTCTCCTCGGATTCTCGCGCTCGGCGATGAAGCAGCGGATGGAGCGGATCATCGCTTTCGCGGAGCTCGAGGAGTTCATCGACGCACCCATCCGGACCTACTCCACCGGAATGGCGGCGCGCCTGGCGTTCTCCGTCGCGACGGACGTCGACCCCGACATCCTGATCGTGGACGAGGCGCTCGCCGTTGGAGACGAGCGATTTCAGATCAAGTGCCACGACCGCATGGAGGCGTTTCGGCAAGCGGGCAAGACGGTGCTTCTCGTGTCCCACGCCATGGCGCAGGTCCGCGACAACTGCCGCCGCGCCATTTGGATTCATGAAGGACGGGTTCGGCGCGACGGGGACGCGGGAGAGGTCACACAGGCGTATCACCTGTGGTCGGTCGAGTCGGCCCAGATCGTCTCCGCCCCGCCCCTCCCCGCCACCGCGGGCTCGGCGTGAAGAAAGAGGCTCCCGCCTCCCCGGATCCCTTCGCGGCCGACCTCCGCCGCGCGGAGGCGAATGCCGACCCCACCCTCTTGAGGCCGGGGACACGGGCGGCGCTGCCCAAGCGTTTTCTGCAGCGTCTGTTGCGCGTGTACACCGCGGGCCAGGTCGCCTTCAACGGCGCCGTCCTGCGTCTGCTCGGCGCGCTCGAGGCCCGCGCGGCGGAGACGTCCGAGCGGACTCAGGAGATGTCGCAAGCGCTCACCGCGCTCGGGAAGGCGCTCGCCGCGCTCGGGGGAAGGCTCGCCGACGTCGAGCGGCTGATCCAGCGCCTGGGGGCCGAGACGGGAAACCTGACCGTGAAGATCGACCGAATCTCACCGGCCACAAACGAGCAGATGTTCGCGCCCGGAGCCCACGCCGCGTTCGAGAGCCAGTTCCGGGGAAGCCGTGAGGAGATCCTCGAGCGGCAGAAGCCCTACGTCTCCTACCTCCGCAAGGCGGCCCAGGCGATCGGTCCCGGAGCCCGCTTCCTCGATCTCGGCTGCGGGCGCGGCGAGCTGTTGGAGCTCGCTCGCGGCGCCGGCCTCGCCGCTGCGGGGGTCGACTCCGATCCGGCCCTCGTCGAGGCCTGCCGAGCCCTTGGCCTCGACGCGCGATCCGGGGATCTCTTCGACGCCCTCTGGGCGGAACCCGAAGAGGCTCTGGCCGGCGTCACGGCGATCCAGGTGGTCGAGCACCTGCCCTGGGCCGGCGTTCGGACGCTCGTCGATCTCGCGTACCAGAGAATCCGGCGGGGGGGCTGCCTGATTCTCGAGACCATCAATCCCTCGAGCGCCTACGCCATGCGGACCTTCTACGTGGACCCCACGCACCGCCAACCGGTTCCGAGCGAGATGTCCCACTTCCTGCTCGCTCAAGCCGGTTTTCGCGATATCGAGACCCGCCTGCTCAATCCGGTCGACGATCCGAAGCTGCTGGCGGCGATCGAACGCGACGAGAGGTTGAGAGCCGTCGCGGACTTGCTGTTCGGGTATCGCGATTACGCCGTCCTGGGCTGGAAGACCTGAGGCGCACCGGGCTCGCGATCGGGCCGGACTCGGCGCGCCGAGCCGCACGCCTCTCCCGGCCGGGCCGATCGCATACAATCCGGACGGAAAAGCGGCGCAAAGGGCCCCGGACACGATTCCCCCGCAAGGAGGTCCTCCCTGCATCTCCCGGTAGACAACTCCTCGCCCGAGGTTGCCGCGGCCCGAGCCCTCGGCGCCGCCCAAGCGGACGTTGCGGATCTCAAGCTCCGACTCCAGGAGAGCCTCGATCGAGAGCTGCTCCTGCGGGAGAGGGCGGTGCGGGCGGAGGAACGGCTCGAGGACGCGCTCCGCAACGAGCATGACCTGCGCGCCCAGATCGACCGGTTCGCGCAGTTCCACCGGTCCGTGGAGCGCTCGGCTCCCTGGCGGCTGATCCAGTTCGTTCGCGGCCTGGTGGGCCGGCGGTGGTAGGCGGCGCCGCGGACGCGGCCGGGCAGATCGCCCGGCTCGAGGCCCGGGTCGAGCGGCTCGAGAAGCTCCTCGCCGCGCGCTCGCGTCTGCTCCGCGAGCTGACCGACGAGCTTTGCCCGGAAGACCTCGTCAACCTCTCCCGCCTCGCGTCGGGCCTCCCGGCACTCCTCAAATCGGCTTTCGGCATCGCCGATTGGCGGGAGACCACCGCGCTCACCGGAGGCGACGTCGAGAAGACGATGAAGCAGCTCTGGCGCTCCACCGCTCGCCGCCATGACGAGGAGGAATGACCGACCGCAAGGCGACTCTGATCGTGCTGGCCTGGAACCGCTGGGATCTCACGAAACGGTGCCTGGACACTCTGCGCGAGACCGACCTGACCGGCGCCGAGGTTCTGGTCGTGGACAATGGCTCGACCGACGAGACAGCGGCCGCGCTCGAGTCCTACCCGTGGCTGCGCGTGATCCGGCAATCCTCCAACCTCGGCTTCGTGCGGGGAAACAACGCCGGCATCGCCGCCGCCGATCCCGACTCGGACATCGTTCTTTTGAACAACGACCTGGAGTTCCCGCAGCGGGACTGGCTCCAGCGGCTGCGCTCGGCCGCCCATTCCCGCGACGATGTCGGGATCGTCGGGTGCCGCCTGCGGCTGCCCGACGGCCGTCTCCTTCACGCCGGGGCATTCATCCTGCCCGACACCATGTGGGGGCAGCAACTGGGATCGCTCGAGAAGGACATCGGGCAATACCCGGCTGTTCGGGAGGTGGAGGGGATCGTCTTCGCCTGCGCCTACATCCGGCGCGAGGCACTCCGTGCCGTCGGCGGGTTGTCGGAGGACTACCAATCGTACTTCGAAGACACCGACTACTCGCTGCGCGCCCGCGAGGCGGGGTACAAGACGCTCGTGTGTGGCGAGGTCACCCTGGTCCACAACGAGCACGGCTCCACCTCCGGCGACTCGCAGGCCTTTCTGCAGATCTTTCAGAAGAGCCGGGAAACCTTTCGCAAGAAGTGGGCGAAGAAACTGGAAGCGCGCTACACACGCTCGATCTTCTGGCAGTCCATCATGAACTTCCCGACGGGTTACGCCTCGAGCTGCCGCGAGATCCTGCGCGCCCTGGACCGGCAGGGGGTCCGCGTGACCTACCGGTACGTTTACGGGCCGGGCACGCCCTTCCCGATCCCCGAACCGCCGTCCAACGGCGACTACCTCCTCGACGTCATCCACGGCCGAAGCGCCCCGGCGCGACCGCCGCTTGCCGTCGTCTACGGACAGGGAGACGTCTTCGAAGCCAACCGAGGCCGCCGCAAGGTCGGCTTCACGATGCTCGAGGTGAATGGGTTCCCCAAGGACTGGGTGCGGCAGGCCAACCAAATGGACGAGGTCTGGGTCCCGACGGAGTTCAACCGTCAGGGATTTCTGGAGTCGGGGCTGAAGCGCCCGATCCACAGGATCCCGCTGGGGGTCGATCCCGACTACTTTCACCCGGGCCTCCAGGGCTACCCGAGCCCCGCCGGGGAGTTCGTCTTCCTCTCGAACTTCGAATGGGGTGAGCGCAAGGAGCCGTGGCTCCTCCTCGCGGCATTCAACGACGTGTTCCGTGCAAGCGAGCCGGTCCGGCTCTTGTGCAAGATCATCAACAAGGACCCTTCGGTTCGGGTGCTCGAGGAGATCGGCAATCTCGGCCTGAAAGAATCCGGAGGCAGAGTCTCCTTCATCTTCAATCGCGAGTTCCCCTACTACCAGCTCGGCTCCTTCTACCGCTCGGCCGACTGCTACGTTTCGGCCGGGCGCGGCGAAGGCTGGGACATGCCCTTGATCGAGGCGATGGCCTGCGGGCTGCCCACGATCGCGACCGACTGGGGCGCTCACACCGAATTCGTGCACGAGGGGATCTCCTATCCGCTGCGCGTGCGCGGCACGATCCCGGCGGTGGCCAAGTGCCCGTACTACGAGGGCTTCTCCTGGGCCGACCCGGACCCCGAGCACCTGCGCCACTTGCTGCGACACGTCTACGAGAACCGGGAGGAGGCGAAGGGCAAGGGCGCCGCCGCGGCGAGAGAGACCGCCGCGAAGTGGACGTGGGCCCAAAGCGGTCGCAAGATTCTCTCGCGGCTCGACGCGATCGAGTCCTGACGCCCGGCGGGAACGAGGCGCCTCAGCCGGCCCGGCGCCTCAAGACGACCAGATCCTGGAAATTGCCGACTCCGGCTTCCCGGTACTCGAGCACGTCGAGAATGGGCGACCACTCGCGCCGGGTGTATCGGCGCGTCTGAAAAACGGAGCGGTAATAGCCGCCCGGCGCCAGGCGATCGATGGCGTGATCCACCGTGGAGTCGTTGATCTCCCCCTCGATGGCCGGCCGGCGCCCGAGCCACTCGCTCAAGCGCTCCCGCAGCGTCCGGGGAGCCCGATCCGGAAACGTGAAGAGCGCGGCAAACTCGCCATGGACGGTCGCGAGAAGCAATCCCCCCGGAGACAAGATCCGCTTCATTTCGTCGAGCCAGCTCTTCTGCACGCCGCGCTCCAGGTGCGTGAAGACCGAGTAGGCGATCACCAGATCGAAGAATCCGTCCGGAAAGGGCAGCGGAGGGTAGAGCCCGGTTTGCTGGAAGCGGCCGCGAGGAAGGGCTTGGGCGCACCACGCGGTCGCCTCGCCGTCGATGTCCACTCCGTGCACCTCCGCCACGCGCCCGTCGGCCAGGAAATAGGCGGTGACCCGCCCGCAGCCGCACCCCCAGTCGAGCATTCGGCGGATTCCTCCAAACCCCCCGTGGCGCTCCACGGCCGAGGCGAAGTCGGCGAAGGTTCTTCCGCCGTCGGCCCGGAAGAAGTCGGGGTTGTCGCTCCCGGTCACCCGCAGCATGAGCGGGGTCGGAGGCAGCGCCCCGAGCGCTTCCGGATCCTTGGGGAGCACGCTCCGAATCGAGCCCTCGGCGCGCCCGTTGCGCAGACCGACGACCTCGACGGTACCAGAGCTTCCCGCAGACGGATGAAGAAACGAAAAACCCGATTGCCCGGCGTGCGGGACGGAAGCGTACGCCTTGCCCACGCGATCGAGCTCGATCGCGGGTTGGCGCTCGACGGCCCGGCCGTTCAGCCGCAGCTCGAACTGTTCGAAGGGCCCATCGAGCCGAAACATCCAGCCCACGACGCGAAGAGCCTCGCCCTCGTTCTTGACGATGTCGAAGTAGCCTCGCGTGATCTGTCGAAGCCTACGGGGCACGCGAGCTCCTGGATCCCGGCACCGGCGTCACCTCTGCAAAGAGAGCTTGTGGGAACCTGCGAACGATATCAGCGCGCGAAGGCTCGCGCTCCCTCGCCAACCGCGCGACGGGCTTCATTACTGGAGATAGCCCAGCGCTCGCAGGCGCCGGACTTCCTCCGGAGGAAGTTGACGCTCGGTCTTGCCTTTGCGCCGAAACGCTTCGGCACTGCGATCGAGCCAGCCCTTGAGCTCCGAGCGGCACGCGCCAATCCGGGGATCCGAGTCTGGCAGAGGCGACCGCTCCGCGGGATCGACGTCGAGATCGTAGGCTTCCAGCGCCTTCGCCGGACGGCCGAAGCGGTCCTTCTCGAGCTTGTTCAAGATGCACTTGACGTTGCCCTGGACGACCGTCAGGAGATTGACCGGGCCTTGTCTTCGGCTCGGGCCAATTTCGCTCTCCGCAATCAGTTCGCGGCCGCTCGAGTCCGCGGCCCGCGGAAGCGCCCGGCCCTGCAAGCGCAGGTTCCCGAAGGGTTGTCCCAGCGCCTCGAGAATCGTCGGCGGCAGATCGAGCGTGCTCACTCGGGCGGACACGCGTGTTCCGCCGCCCTGGCCGCCCGGGTACCTGACGATCAGGGGCACATGCAGCAGCTCCTCGTAGAGCGTGCGGCCGTGATCGAACCCGCCGTGCTCGTAGAACTCCTCGCCGTGGTCCGACACCAGAATGATCAGACTCTGATCGTAGAGTCCGAGGTAGCGCAAGAGGTCCAGAAAGGCCCCGAACTGCCGGTCGGTGTAGCGCACCTCGCCGTCGTAGAGCGCTCGAAGGTGGGCCGTGTCGGCGGGGTTCCTTCCGAAGCCCTCGGCGAGGAAGATTTGCGGATTGTACAGTTGCGGCAGAAGAGTCCCCGGCTGCTGCTCGGCGAGCTCCCGGTCCTTTCCCTTCGGGTCGTAGACGGCATGCGGGTCCGAGACATGAACGTAGGCGAAGAGAGGACGGCCGGCCCGCTGCCGATAGAAGAGGTGCTGGAAGAAGAGCCCCCGCATCTGCTCGGAGCGGCTCTTGCTGAACATCCGCACGTCGAGGTAGTAGCGGTCGAACCCGCGCTCGAGGCCGAAGGACTTGCCGAACGGCCACTGGGAGAAGGCGGCCGTCTCGTAGCCGAGGCGGGACAACTGCTCGGGGAGCCAGGGCACGCCCTGCTCGGGCAGCAGGTCACCGATGTCGGACATTCCATGCTCGAACGGGTAGACGCCCGAGAGCATCGATACCGTCGCGGGCAGCGTCCAGGACGCCGTGCTCCAGGCGCGGTCGTAGGTCACGGCGTCCTTGGCGAAGGCGTCGATCCGCGGAGTCAGCGGCAGTGGCGAGCCGTACACCCCGAGCGCGTCGGCGCGGAGGGTGTCGATGATGTAAAGGAAGACATCCGGCCGCGCGACCCGGCTCTCCGTCTGGGGAAAGGCCTCGGGAACGAAGAGCTCCAGAGCGACAGTCGCCCGCGGGGGCGAAGGCTCTGCGACCCCCGCGCCGACACGCAGCCGAAGCATCGAGGCGCCGGACTCCTCCAGGGCAACGTCGAAGGCGCGCCCGGAGAGCCTCGCGGCCGGCCCGCTCCACACTCCTTTGGCGGCGCCGCTTCCTCTCCAGATCTCGACCGCGATCTCGACACCGGGCGCGGAGGGCGTCACCGCGCCGAAACGGACTCGGACCCGAGATCCCCTCGGGAGCGGAATGGCGAGCCCCTCGCCCTCGAGCGTGACCTCGCGCCGCGGGCCGTCGCCGCGAACCTCGACACCGGAGGCCGCCAGAGGCCGGCCCCGGGGCAGAACCGCCAGGTCGTCGAACACCACGGCAAGTTCGCGCGGATCGGTGGAGGAGATGACCTTCTCGGGCTTGGCGGCGTAGGCGAATCGAAATTCGAGCGCATTGACCGGAGCCCGTAGAAGCCTCGCCGGCAAGGGCACGCGGACCTCTTGCCAGTCCGGCCGCAGGAGGACGGCGGGAAGCGCAATACCGTTGACGACAGGCACCATCGTTTGCGGCGCGGCTCCGGGATAGGTAAACGGCGCCACGCGCGCGGCGAGCTCGACGTCGCTCGAGATCGGCATTCCGAAGTAAGCCGTGGCGGTCGAGCCGGCCCAGGAAAAACCGGACCAGGGTCCGACCTTCCCCAGGCTCTCCAAGCCATACCAGCCGGTCCCGAGAACGATCTTCGAAGGCGGCCCGTCGAAGGTCTGCTCGAAAGACCCGGGTTCCCGGTCGACGAGTTCCGGGTCGAAGGCGACGCGGTCGTCCGCCGGCGACGGGCGCCGGCAGCCGGCCGCCGCGAGCAGGAGGAGCAACGGGAGCGGGCGGGCGAAGGGTCGCACCGGATCAGCGCTCGGTCCGGGGGCCTTGGGCCGGGGTCACGCGAACCTCGATTGCCGCGGTCTGCCCGCCTTGGCCGGAGAACCACGCGACGTTCTCGTGGACCAGGTCGTATTCGAGCCGGTAGAGCCCGGGTGCCGCCGGGGCGTCGAGCTCAATCGGGATCGTTGCCGAATCCCCCGGTCGGAGCCCGGAGGAGAGGTACCCCCGCCGCCCGTCGTAGACGGCCTCGAGACCGGCCTCGAGCGGCCACCAGTGATAGCCGAGATGCACCGAGACCGGCCAGAGGCAGGGGCCGCGGTTGGAGACTTCGACTCGAACGGCCGTTCGTTCCCCCGCGCTCATCGTCGAAGGCTGCATCCCGAGCTGCCAAGACACCCGATAGCCAACGCGCGGAAGGGGCAGGCCCATTCCGGCCCGCAGGTTCGCGAGCCCCGCCCCGCCGACCGGGAAATAGACGCCGAATGGCCCCACGCTCTCCCGCCGGTAGGAAATTCCCCGTTCCTCCAGGAATGCGCCGAAGCACGCGTCGCGCGGCTCGAGCAGGACGACGGCGGGGCTCCCGGCGCGGTCCACGGCCTCGCGATAGGAGGCGTAGCGCACGGTTTCGTCCCCGGTCAGCGGAGTGGCGATCACCCGCTCCCGGGATTCGAAGGAGAGCCGGTACGCAGTCCAGTAATTCGCATAGACGTCATGGATACCCGCGGCCTCGAGCGAGCGGATGAGCGGCGTCAGGTCTCCGGTCACCTCCTGGTCTTCGTTGGAGAAGCTGACCCTCGCCGACGCGAGGCTCGCCACGTGAACGGCGAGCAGAGCGCACCCCGCCGCGAGGCTCGCCCGCCGAAAGAAGGTTCGGTGCGATCGGCGGGCGATCTCGGCCCCCAAGAGCGCCGGCGCCAAGGCGTAGTAGGCCATCGCGTACCGCGGCTCGCTCGCCACGAAGCGGACCGAGAAGGGAGGAAGAAGGAGGACGGCGCCGAGAGCCAGCAGGAGGAGCCGGCGCGTGCGGTCGCCCCTCGCGGCGTCCCGAATCGCCGGAACGACCAGCAGGGCGAGCGCCCCGACCGAGAGAAACGACGCGAGGGGGAACGTCTCCCGAACCTTGTGGATGTCGGGCGAGACGGACATTCCTCCCTCGAGCACGGGAAGCGTCACGCGGATGAGCCGCAGAAGGTTTTGGGCGGCTTGGGCCGGCCCGACCAGTCCCATTTCCGCCGCCTTCAGGCTCGCCCAACCGTGCCGAAGGTTCCAGAACCACCACGGGAAGGAGCCGGCGACGGCGCCTGCCGCGA
>Ga0335085_10000903_pt1 | contig 72423 bp, 63 predicted proteins | sample Lox_Sample_45_FD_206712 | JGI IMG/M metagenome (GOLD analysis project Ga0335085, IMG submission 206712) | Soil microbial communities from Loxahatchee National Wildlife Refuge, Florida, United States - Lox_Sample_4.5 | ecosystem: Environmental > Terrestrial > Soil > Wetlands | place: USA... | reverse complement strand
TTCGTTGATTTCCAAAAAATTGCAGTTGTTGGCTACAGTTGGGGAGGGCTTGCTGCAAATCTTATACCGGAAAAAATTCCAGGGATCACTTGTATCGTGTCGCTGGAAGGGTCGGAGTTCCATCATTATGGCCAAAAAGACCCTTCTGCCAAAAAAGAGGATAGCAATTTCAACAGCTTAGTCCAAACTTCAGAGTTTAGAGGTCGCAGCCTGAGTGTACCCTATCTTCGCTTTCAAAGCAGCCCATCATCTTCCCCTGATGATGGTTTCGACTCAGTTTATAATTTTGCCGCCCCAATAAAATACAAAAAGATACTTCAGGTGATTAATGGCACACATGAGGATTTCTGCTCTATTGGTCCAATAGTAAAGGCGTCCGGCAATTGTGACCAGGACAACAAATATGCAACTGTCCTTAGTCTTACAATTAGTTTCATTGATGATAAAATAAAAAACCAAAGCGCGTTCAATAACTTGCTTGAAAAATATATTAATAAATCTATTGTGGAAATAAAGTAACTCTTTTCAATCCATGCAAAAAACCCCGACTCAGGTTGGGGGTCGTTGTGACCCGGGCGGGATTCAAACCTGAATACAATGGTTATGAAAGCGATAAAAATTCGAGGTTGAACGAACGACTTTTTCAAACACAAAGAAACCCGCTGCCAGAGCGGGTTCTGAAAAATTTAGAAATAAATGGTGACCCGGGCGGGATCCAAGAAAATATCACGCAAATAACTGTTTATCAATACTTTATCCGGCACCTCAACGCTGATTATTAATGCCTCCCCTTCCGCAAACAACATTCAAATAAATTGACCGAAATTCGAATTAGTTTCGTAGACAAAGGCTTAGATCGCCTATTCCCTTGAAATTTGCAACGAATCATATGTTAGAAGATGAAACCAACGACCACCTCTCCTGGTATCTTCGAACGCCTTCAATCAGGCCAGCCGATCCGAATGGATGACCCAGAATATTACAAAATAGCCGAAGGCGTACAAAGGACAATGGAGCTCTCCCAGCGGCTCAACACGGCAACCGATCCGGAGCAGGTTCGGTTTTATCTGGGTGAGATCACCGGCAAAATAATTGATCCCAGCACGACGCTATTTACGCCGCTCTATACCAACCTGGGCGCTTTCACCACCATCGGAAAGAATGTCTTCATCAATCATGCCTGCTCCTTCCTCGACCTCGGTGGCATTACCATCGAAGACAACGTTCTTATCGGCCCCCGCGTGAACATCGTAACCGAAAGCCACCCACTAGACCCGGAGGACAGAAAGGCGTTGATGACCAAACCTGTCACCATTAAACGCGGGGCATGGATCGGCGCGGCAGCCACGATATTACCAGGTGTAACTGTGGGGGAAAACGCGGTAGTAGCAGCCGGGTCCGTTGTGTCCAGGGATGTACCCCCTAATGCGGTAGTTGCCGGAATCCCTGCCAAAATCTTGAAATCGATCTGAAAATCGGCGATCAATCGCTTAACGTCGGTTCTTACACTTTAGGTTCGATGGCAGAAAATTCGCCACAGCTGTCTGCTGCGGAAAGATAAAGCTGGTGATGCTTGCAAAGACCATCTCTATCCCTGACTGCTGCAAAGCCGGAACTCAGGGCAGTCAACCCCGGATAGGCGTACTCTATAAGCTTAGCATCGTTTGCAAAGTGCTTACAATTACCGCAGCACAGCTCGGTACTTCCCCACTTGATGTACTTAAGGATCTCCATCTGTTCAATGCGTTGATAGGGAAGCCCAGTAATGTCCAAAAACAACGACCGAAAGGATATATCCCACTACGACATTTACGACCACTCCTGCCGTAAAAGCGATAAAAGGTTTGGCTCCGGCTCTGGCAAGTTCCCTGAATCGCGTGGTAAGTCCGATGCTCAGGAAACTGAAGGTGAATGCCCAGGTTCGAAGCGCGGTGATCGGGTTGATAAGGGCTGGCTTCACGAGCTTGTTGTAATCGCCCAACGAGATGCCCCGAACGATCAGCGTCGTTAGCACCGAAGCGATCAGAAAGCCGATCACGAACTTTGGAAAACGCCACCAAATTTGACCGACAGGGACTTTCGAGCGCGTTTCTGTTCTTTCCCACTTCGTCACGGCGATCAGCGCAAGCACAAATGCCCAAATGCCGATCCAGATATCCCGACCGATCACCTTGATTAATGTATACGACGCCAACGCCTGGTCCGCCGTTCCAGCAATTCCGGCGCCGGTGCCGGCCAGCCCGCCGTAAGACTGGGCCGCGGCCAGGCCGGCGGCATCGGCAAACTCGGAAGTACCTATCCATGCGCCGCCCACGCCGGTCGGTAGATGCAGCACCCGCGCGATCAGTGGCAAAGCAAAGATGAACACGATGGCCCACAATACGACCAGGCTTATCGCAATCGGCGGATGTTCTTTCTTTGCACGAACAGCGCCAGCAACGGCGATGGATGCCGAGACACCGCACACGGCGCCGCCAGCCCCCAATACGGCAGCCAACCGCTTGTCAAGTCCGAGCTTCCGTCCGGTAAAGAAGATAGCCAGGAAGGTCGCGAGGGATACGATCGACGCCTGCAAGATCGCCACAGGCCCCGCCCAAATGATCAACGTAAACGGCAATGTCGCCCCTAGCAGGACGATTCCTAGCTTGATATAGAACTCCACGCGAAAAGCAGCGTCCAACCAACGGGGCAACCCGATAACGTTGGAAATGATCAGTCCAAGCACCAGCGCCACAAGCGGAGGTTCGAGATTATATTTGCTGGCCTGATCCCAATTACCAAGAATGTAGATGAGGCCCGACAGGAAAAATACAACGACAAAGGAAGCGATAAAAGCCTTCGGCCGTTGACCGATAAAAGAGGTTGCGATCGTGAAAAGGACCAAAAATGCGGCCAGCAGAGCCAGATAGCGTAGTCCGTTGGCAGAAAGCTGACCCGCCAGTTGGGACAGCGACGACCATTTTGAAGGTGCCACCGCAATCCAACCAATGCTCGACTTGGATAAATAAAAAATATAGGCAAGAAAAATGATGGCCAGACCAAGCCAGACGGCCCACCAGTCTTCCTTCGCCCAAAATTTCGACTCTGCCGGCGCTACGGTGGATGTTGCCGATTCGATGGTAGATGTGCTCATAATGTAGAGAGGTTATTAGGTGTCAATATAATGCAAATAATATAGTCCACAAAATCAGTAGGTTAAATAATCCTAACTAAAAACTATGAAAATTGGTGCTAAAACTATTTGCTTCGAATGCTTTATTTGTTATTTTTATCCTACCGATCTAGTAGACTAATACATCGTTATGAATATCAAAAATATTGACTTGACTGACAGCAACCTTATTCTCAGCAGTTCCGCATTTGCCGGCGTACTGGCGATCCTTTTGTCAACTTCGGTAATAAGACCTTCTTCACAGGCTCTCCGGTTATCCCGCAACGAATCGTTGACAACTTCACCGGTTAAAAAAGTGGTTGTTTCTCCAACCGCTCCGACCGCTCTTCAAACAGGTCGTTGATCACTCTCCTGGCCGCATGATATCCACACATGCCATGTACCCCGCCGCCGGGCGGGGTCGACGACGAACAGATATAGATTCCCTTCGTGGAGGTGCGGTAACCAGAACGGCGCAATACAGGACGCGTGAAAAGTTGCCGGATATCGATCGCTCCGCCGTTTATATCACCACCGATATAGTTGGGATTATAAGCCTCCAGTTGCCTGGTATCCATTACATGCCTTGCCAGAATACGCTCGCGGAAGCCGGGCGCAAACCGTTCAACCTGCCGCTCGATCGCGCCGGTCATATCCTTTTCCGAACCATTGGGAACATGACAATATCCCCAGGCCACGTGCCTGCCTGCCGGCGCTCGTGTCGGATCGAAAACACTCTGTTGAGCGAGCAATACAAAAGGCTGCGAAGGATGACTGCCCGCCCAAACCTGTTCCTCCGATGCGGCGATCTCCTTCAACGTATTGCCGATGTGTATGGTGCCCGCCTGCCGGCAGCCCGGCGTAGTAAAAGGGATCGGACCCGCCAAAGCCCAGTCCACTTTAAAAACACCCATGCCGTACCGATATCGGTCTAGCTGCCATCGATATAGCCTGGACCAGCGATGTCCTCCCAACTGCAACAATTGCCGTGGGGTTAGGTCAAGCAGCAACGCTTTCGAAGCCGGCAACTGCTCAAGGGACCGAACCGGCACTCCTGTTTCAATCTTTCCGCCAAGAGAAATAAAATAGGCCGCCAGTGCGTCAGCGATCGCCGACGATCCGCGTCTCGGCAAAGGCCATCCATGGAGATGTCCGGTAATCATCAGTACGAGACCGATGGCGCTCGTCGCAGCCTTGGACAAGGGCAGCAACGAATGCGCCGCCATTCCGGCCCATAATGCCTTGGCTTCCTCTGTCCGCCACCGGCGTGCCAGTAAAGTTGCCGGCTGTAACGCTTTCCGGCCGAACTTCACCATGCCGGTTAGATCCGACGGGAAATGCAGCGGTCCAAGCACGTCCGATTCAACAGCGTTCCAGTTCCTGACCAGAGGGTCCATGAGCCGCAGGTAGGCCGCTCCATCTTTGCCAAGCGGTTTGGCGGTGTCTTCCACGGACCCGCCAAGGACTACCTCTCTTTCACCGTCGAGTGGATGTGCCGCTGCAATTTTTGGATAAACGTACTCTAGTCCATGCCTGGTCAACGGAAGGGACCGGAAAAACGGCGACGCCACCGCGAGCGGATGGATCGCAGAACAGATATCGTGGGTGAATCCGGGCAGCGTGAGCTCGGCCGAACGCAAACCGCCGCCAATGCTGTTCCTGCCCTCCAGCAACAATACGGTCAAGCCGTTTCTTTGCAAGGTGATGGCCGCCGCCAATCCGTTCGGTCCCGATCCAACGACAACAGCGTCGTAATTTTTTCTCTCCGTGTCCTTCATGAATACGAAAGTTGGCCTTTAAGGTTGGTTCAATAGGCGGCGATCGCGCTTTGCCGTCCTTCTACCAGGGGATATTTCTTATGGTCACGGTCAAGGACGACATAGATCGAATCCTTAAACTCATTGATACCCTGCAGGATGATCCGGTCAACGCTCGGCCGGCTGTAATGCAATACCTGCGTTTCATTCCGTGCGTTGACATTCTTATTCTGCAGGTAAAGGATCTGATGTACCGTGTCGGCCCTATAGAAAAAGTATCTCCTCTCCCCCGCCATGCCGCCCACCTCCCAACGCGTCACCCCCATATCCCTGTTCTTCTTCTCCTTCAGCAGCTTGTCTGAATTCTGACTTTCGACCTGATTGAGCTGGTGATTCTTTTGATCGTTCCTGACCCGCAGCGGTGAATACCCGATCATCCTGTCGGCAATAGCGCCGCGGTTTGTCCGGTAACTCAGCGACGACCAGCTCTCGAAAATGGCATCCTGCCAACGGATCGAATCCTGCGGAGTATAAGGGATCAGCTTGTTATTCAACCGAAATTCGGTCACGTTATAATAGCCTTTTGTACCGCCCAAACCCCGGGTACTCGGTATATTGTAATTGTTCCCGTTAAAGAAACCGTATGCCCACAGTGCTGCAGCTACTGGGACAAACAGAATATTGAATACCGCCTTCAATCCTGTCCTTCCCCACTTTTGCCATTTTCGCGAAAGAACGGGGTAATATCGGTAAGGCGCAATGTCCTGCCGACGTACCAGCAGGTTCCATATTTTTGGCAGATCGTACCAGGCAATTAAAATCCCTATGATGGAGAAATAGGCTGCCGGTACGGCAACGCCGGCATCATACGCATGGTTGGCAATGCAGATATTAAAGGTCACGACGGCCGCCAGGGCAGCGCCCAAAACGGAAGTCTTCCTGTTCAGCAGCAAGAGACCGGGAACAATTTCCGCGAAACCCAGAAAGATCGTATATCCAAACGATACGCCGACATGCGACCAATATAGTTTCTTCTCCGCCATATCGACAAAGGGGGTGTTCAGCATCCCTACTGTCGGATACACCATCTGCATCGGAAATGCTTTCTTGAGACCCCAGCCGATCATGCCGTATGCGAGGCGGTAACGGGCCAACACGCGGATCCAATAGTAGAGTTTGTTATACTGCGTGGCTTTCTTGTCAAGCAAGGTCCAAAGGCTGCCGCCAATAACAGCCACCACCAGTACAAGGATCAAGTTGATATAGTTGTATATCCCAAACACCCCTTCCTCCGATTCGATGGTAACAAGTTGCGGCGGCCAGAAGGCTACAATCTCCTGAAAGTCGTTGTACGTGATTTTTGATAGGCGGAGGCCAAACAGCCGGGTATAGAACGCCGGATAGGTCGGAAGGCACAAAAAAAGAAAATAAAGGAAGGCTATGCGAAAGGCGATCTTTTGGTAAGACCTCCATGGGCTGTGCTCCGGGGATTTCAATAACCCGTTGGCGGCTAGCCGGAATGCCGGACCCTTCTTATATCTGCTCGCGCCAGGATCGATGCTTATTTCCGATGTCGACATATTGGTAAGTATTGCTGAGTAATTGGAACTAGATCTTGACAGGTCGCCGCCTTCCTTCGAACATCATATATTTCTTATCCACTTTCTCGAGAACGACATGGATGGAGTCGCTTCGTTCATTGACGCCGGATAAAACGATCGTTGAGTCGTTTGGTCTGGCATAAGAAAGGAACAGCTTTTCGTTTCGAAGGTCTTTATTCTTGTTCTGCAGCGCCAGCGTGTGATTGACCGTATCCGCCTCATAATAATAATAGTGCCTTCCGGCGAACCCCGCCAGTTCATAATTCCGGTCGATATCTTTTTCGTGCGCCTCCTCGCCGCTGGATTTATCGATTACCACCGGCTGGTTATCTCTGATGGTCAGGGTCGACCATTTTTCAAATATGACGTCCTGCCATCTGTTGGGGTCTGTCTTCGAATAGGGGACCGTATCCCTGTTCAGGATGAATTCCCGGACATTATAATAGCCATAAGCGTTGTGCAGGCCTGGGGTATGCGGGATCTTGTATGGATCTGTCCGGTAATTTTCAAATACCTTGAAAGCGAAGACCAGCGTAAACACAAGAAAAGCCGCCCTGAGTCCCAGGCGGACCTTTTTTAACCCCTTCGAATAGACAGGGATGAATTTATCCCCGGCGGTAAATTCTTCCTTCACGAGTAAGCGATACAGGCACGGAACATCCTTTGCTAAAAGAAAGGCAGCCATCAACACGATAAATGTGCTCAGCACCTGCTCGCCAATGTCATAGAATCCATTTGCTACCGCGACGTTGCCGATAAAGCCGAAGATCAGCCCGACACCAAACGTCGTTGTCCGTCGGTTAAAGAGTAAGAAGGCAGCCAAAATTTCAACAAAGCCAAGGAAGGATTCATATTTTGGCGATATGCCGAGCGTTTGAAAATATATCTTCCAGGCGTAGAAATCCCCATAGTTGGTTAACAAATTGCTCAGGGAGGGGTACGGCATCTGGAGCGGGAACAGTTTGATAAATCCATACACGATCAGCAGAAAGGCCAACCGGTATCGAACGATCACCCGTAACCAATAATAGAGCACTGTGTATTCTTTCCGCTGGCTGTCCAACCTGCCCCATACCAATGCACCGAAGGCTGAGACCACGGCAACAATACCCCAAGTCGCAAAACTGCCGATGCCCCACTTCGGGATACTGCCTTCGGGGAAGATTTGTAACTGGTATTTCGCCAGATCCATCAATTCGTGAAAATGCAGGTGGGTCCAGTGGATCGAAAAGAGGCGGCGATAGAAGCTCCCTTCGATCGGAAGGATAAGGATCGCGAAAAACAGAAAGAAAAAACGGAATAGAGATTTTTCCCAGGGTTTCCATTCTCTTTGCTCCTGCACCGCCGCCTGAGCCTTATTTTCCGGACTTGTTTGTTTTGGACGCATTGTGTTTAGATTATTTACGGATAATACGGGTCAGTATCCGGGGTTTTGGGTGAGGCTGGCGTCGGCCTGGAGCTCCGGCGCCGGTATAGGGAACAAATAATGGTTCGGATCAGTGACATTCAGGACGGCGGCGGCCCTCCCGGTCCTGACCAGGTCGAACCAGCGGTGCGGTTCCAGCGCAAATTCCACCCGCCGTTCACTCTCGATGGCCAGCAAAAGATCGGACTGCGTCACAGCGGTACTGTTTGGCAGCCCCGCCCTGGTCCGGATGGCATTAAGATCACTTAGCGCTCCCGCCAAATCCCCCTCCTGCGCCCTGGCCTCCGCCCGGATCAACCACATTTCGGCAATCCGGATGACATAGACCGGATTGGTGCCCGTACTCAACGGATATAAATTCCCAAGGATGCTGGTGCCGGAGTGCAGTAACAGGGAACTCCGGCTGCCGCCAATGGTCGAATCCTGCAGCAAACTGACGGTGGAGTCGTTTGGCGTATAATTGCCACCCAACTTCCAGTTGCCATACATCGGGTTGGGATTGGTAAGGCTGTAGGACAGCTCAAAAATGCTCTCTGTGGTATTAATACCATTAAAGAAATTGTTGTATGGGCTCACCAATTTGTATTCCGCCGAATCTGCGATAAGGCTGCCGGCATCCGCTTCCGCCTGCGTCCAATGCTGCAAATAGAGATTCAACCGCGCCCGGAGCGCCACTGCCGTCAGCCGGGTAGCCCGGTCTCTGATGGCAGCAGATACCGGTAGCAGCGAATCCGCCGCGTCGAGGTCACTAAGCACCTGGGCATAGGTTTCAGTTTGGCTGTTACGGGGCTTTCCCAATTTGTCGGCAACCTTGGTGGTGGGTGTCAGGAACAATTGCACGCCGCCAAAGGCACGGCCGAGATCAAAGTACGCCAGTGCGCGAATAAAGTGCGCTTCTCCCAGCAATTGGTTGCGGTAAGTCCGGCTGAGTGTTGGAGCGACGATACCAGGCACCTTCGCGATCACAAAATTGGCGTCATTGATAGCCGCATATTCAGCCGCCCAAATGGTCTCAAGGTCATTATTGTCGGCTGTCAGGGTATGATAGATAAACTGGAGCTGACTGGCCCCGGATTGAGTATAGTGAAGGGCATCTCCGGAAAGCAACACGTCAAACTGGTAGGTTGCCCCGTAGTATCCGCTGGCCGCAAGCGCCCGATAGGCACCCCGGACGGCGTTGGTGGCCGAAGCGCTGTCGGTGATGGCCTGGGTATCCGAGACGGCATCGGTCGGAAGAACATCGAGGAATTTATGGCAGGACCAGCTGGAGACAATCAATAAGACATACATAGAAAAGCGGGTCGTCCGAATATAATGATGTTGCGTTTGCATTTGGATGAGTGTGTTATAAGGTGATATTGATGCCTGCTTGCAGGCTGCGCGGCTGGGGTGGTGTACCCTGATCGAGGCCCGGTGCATTGCCTCCATTGCCCTGGTTAACGCTAATCTCCGGATCGGGTCCGGTGTATTTTGTCAACAGCCAAAGATTGGAGCCAAGTACGTAAACGCGGATCTTCTCGACTTTTAGTTTTGTACTAAGCTTATTGAGCGAATAGCCAATGCTCAGGGTCTTCAGGCGAAGGAATGATCCGTTCTCCAAAAAACGGCTGTTTTGTTCAATAAGGTAGTTATTGCCGACACTCGTCACCCGCGGTACGGAAGTGATCTGTCCCGGATGCGTCCAACGATCCATCTGGCTTTCGATGACGAACCGTCCGTCATAACCGGCCTGACCTTGCTTTTCTCCCAAAAATCGGTTGTAGTTCAGAATATTGCTGCCGTATTGATAGGAGAAGAAGATCGACAGGTCGAATCCTTTATAACTGACATTATTCGTTATACCGCCAAAGAAGTCGGGCATGGCGTTACCCATGATGACGCGATCTGCCGTTGTGAGTGTAATGTTAGGGCTGTAAGTTCCCGAGTAGGACGTTTTGCCGTTGGCCGTTTGATAGACGGAGTTGCCTGTGGCAGGATCGACATACAACTGTTTGTACAGCCAGAACGAATACATGGCGTGCCCCTGGGCGTCTATAAGCCAATTGCGGCTGTAGAAAGTAATGGGTGTAGCCAGACGCAGGATCTTATTGACATTGCCGGAGATATTAAAATTGGTCACCCATTTAAAATCCCTGGTCTCCACGTTTATTGTGTTGACCCCAATCTCATAACCCTTATTACTGATCTCGGCGGCGTTGGCGAACTGAGAGCTAAATCCTGTGGAAGAGGGTACGGGCAGATTGACCAGCGCATTTTTGGTGTGCTTGGAATACAGGTCAAGGACGACCTCAATGCGGCCTTTTACCAAACCCAGATCTATACCGATATCTGCCTGCGCGGTGCTTTCCCATTTTAAGTTTGGATTGGCCAATTGTAAGGGTTGCGTACCGGGCTGGCTCTGGCCAGTGGGGCTGTTGGGATAGCCGGCGGACCCTGTCCATAACCCTTGGGACGCATAGTTATTGATGCCGTTTTGGTTGCCGGTAATGCCGTAAGAGCCGCGGATCTTCAGATTGTTGATCGCGCTGACGTGTTTAAGGAATTCTTCTTCCTTTATTCTCCAGGCGCCGCCTATAGCAGGAAAATAACCCCATCGATTGGCTGCGCCGAATTTGGACGAACCGTCTGCCCTGGCTGTCGCTTCGATATAATACTTTTCGCCGAGATCATAATTGACCCTCGTGAAAAAGGAGGCCAGCGAATTCTTCCAGGCATCCTGGGAGGCCACCTGGTTAGCCGCCGCAGATATCAGCGTATAGGCGTTGCTGGGAAACCCCGTGCCGGCAGTATAGTCCGCGGTAAAAACATTGCCCATAAGGGTATTTCCAATCAGGATGCCAAAATGATCCCGCTGGCTGAAATTTGTCTTATAGGTAAGGGTCTGCTCGTTGACCCAACCGGTTAGCTGGATGATATTGTTCTTGGCTTCGCCGTTATACGTCGAACCGATCAGCGTATTGGTATTGTAGTACTCTATTTCATTATAGTTGTCATAATCGATACCAACCGTGCTATGAAATTTTATTTGAGGCGTGATCTGTGCGTCGAGGTAGAGATTTCCGATGTCCCGAAGGCTATTCGTCCATTGCGCCGGATTGCTCACCAGCACCTCGGTATTATCAAAATTCGCCCACCGGGCGGGCGCTCCGCTTGGCAAGGTCGTCGGAAGATAGGAAGGCGTCTGCAATGCCGACTGGAAGATCCCGGCCTCCGGACCGTTACCATCCCTTAGCTGCGTCCGGTGGGTACGGGAGATCAGGTTGCTGACTCCAAAAGAGACCCAGTCATTCAGGCGGACGTCGTAATTCGTTTTCACACTTGCCCGGCTAAAACCGGCGGGCCGAATGGTAGCCTCCTGTGTGGAATACGAACCGCCGATATAGTACTTCGAGTTAGAGGAACCGCCCTCCACAGCAAGATCTGTATTTTGCAGGAGCGCATTTCGGAAAACCTCGTTCAGCCGGACCCCGGAATATGTACCCTGGTCGGATGGATTGCCGCGGTCGGGATTAGTGGGTGACTGGTCCTGGGAGTTGAACTGGCCATTCGGCAAGCGTTGAAAAAGCTCGTTCGATGCATTCTGGTTCAGCCCGGGTTCATCAATCCCGGAATTGATCCATTGCTCATTGGCGATGATCGCATCCTGGGGGCCCGTCGCCACTTTCCAGAGACGGCTTTTCTGAACTGCGGCGACACCGACAGCAGTATTGAATATGATCTTCGATTTGGCGCCGAAGCCGCTGTGCTTTGTAGTCACGATAATAACGCCGTTGGCGCCGCGTGAGCCGTATATCGCAGTCGCCTCCGCATCTTTCAGCACTTCGATATTTTCAATATCGGAAGGATTGATATCCGCGAGCGGCGAAGTAGCCTTTTCACCAAGATTGACCGGCCCTGCCTTCCCGTCGGCTGTCGTCGCATCGGGATTGGAAAGTGTGCTGCTGTTGACAAATACCCCATCGACGATATACAAAGGATCGTTCCCTGCATAAATGGAGGTCGAACCACGCACCCGGATCCGGATGCCTTCTCCGGGCGTACCGGATTGCGAATTCACTTGCAGACCCGCGGCTTTGCCCTGCAACTGGGCATCGAAACCGGCCACAGGGATTTGTCTGGTCTCCTCGGCATCTACCTTGGCGATGGAACTGGCCAGGCTTCTGCGGGTCTGTGTACCATATCCGACGACAACGACATCACTCAACTGGGTGTTCGCTTCCTGCAAATCGATCGTGATAAACCCGGTGCCGTTCACTTCGTCCTCACGGGTTTTATACCCCACGTAGGAGACGATCAACGTCAGGGGGGGCCGCTGGCCTGTAATAAACCGGAATTCTCCGGTTTTGTCTGTAATGACCTCATGGGTCGTGCCCTTGATGTGTACGGTGGCGCCCGGCAAAGCAACCCCGGTCTTGCCGTCATATATTTTGCCCGCCAGACTGATATTATTGTTCTGTCCGAAGGAGGAGACCGGAAGCACGATCGTTAAGACGATCAGTGTAATTAAATGAAGGACAAAATAGCGTGAATCTGAATTGTTCATACAGTTTGTTTTGGGAATAATATGGCCGCGGGCGCATTCAGCACGCGATGGCAATCAAAAGATATAGTAGTAAGAGGGAAGCGTATCTGCCAGGTCAGCAACAGAAATAATTGCCGGAAAAGAGTACGTAACGAACTGTCAACTCATGTTGAGTGTACGAATAGAAGCCGGCAAAATGTCGAGCGGTCATAAGTTGAATTGAGAGCATTACACTAGAATCAAGTGCAATGCTAGTGTATATTTATTACTCTACCAAATTAGTAGACTATTATTTTTTGTAAGCCGGTTCACTGTAGGCTTATTGTTTGAGCAACTCATTGATCTCTTCACTAAACTCCTTTTTGAATTCATCATACAGCCGTCCCGTGGCCGGTCCGTTAAAGCCGGTATGGATCCGGGCTACCCTCCCCTCCCGGTCGATGAAGATGGTCGTAGGAAACGCAAGGAAGGCATTGAGTGACGGAAGCGATTTGGCCACCACGGCTTTGTCTGCAATCCCGCCGACGATCTGGTCGTAATGGATGTCATATCGTTGTCGCATCCGGTCAAGGGCTTTCCGAATAAATGCGCTATCGGTCCGCCGCTCGTATTGAATGGAAATGATCTCTACACCCCGTGAATGATTCGCCTCATACCAGGGGGCGAGGAAGGCGGTCTCGTCGATGGAATTGGGACACCATGTCCCGCCGATCGTGACTACCACCACCTTGTTCCGAAATTTCGAATCTCGAAGGGAGACCAGGCGACCGTTAACGTCCGGAAATGAAAAATCCAATGCGGTATATCCGGGTTTCAGCAAGGTCAGCGCATACGCATCGGGAAGTTTGGCGCCGGAGTCGGGCCTTCCGTAAAAGGAAGTTTCACCGCGTACGCCGATGTTTTGACCGGTAATGCTGCCGTCGCTTTGTACACTTCCGATATATAGCGACGGTCCTGAGCCGATAAAGGAAGACAGCCGGAAACTGTCCGCTTCAACAATGCCTTCCAGGAATCGCGAGTCGCCAGTGACATGAAGGAATGTGGCGTTCAGTCGCACTCCCTGTTGACTGAATAGTCCAACGGACTTCTCCTCTTTGCCGTCTGCACCCGTGAAAGTCACCGAATAGGTGCCAGAGATATCTCTTGCCGGTGGAATGCCGTTATCTTTGAATCGCCAGTTCGTAGCGGCCGTAGCGGTTATCGCTATAGGATGACCACTTCCGTCCTGACGTCGAAGGACGCCCGATAGACCCACATCTCTTATCTGGAAGGCGAGCTCGTTGTCAAATTGGTTCAGCTGGATAATAAGGGAGTCGGGCGTTTGGTGGACGGGTCCGCCTTCAAAGAGTTCATTCGAGTTTCGAAAATAAAGTGTCGGCGCGCCTCGCGGCCCCACCCGAATTTCAAAGTTTATTGGCACCTCTACGCCACTGCGGACCTGAAAAACGCCGCGCCAACTACCCAGCGCGCTAAAGGTGCCTGAACCTTGTTGCAGTTCCGCGGTATATTCATCGGAGCCCTGCGGAAGCGCCCGTAGTACAACAGCGCAGAGCGCAAACAGGAAATATAGTCTTCTCATATGTAGTAAATTGAACTCAGGGTAAAGGCTGCTCAGCGGTTTCGACGTCCCAGTGAGCGAGCAATAATTCGAATCGATGCTGTTCGGATTTGGCAAGCGCTTCAAGATCAGGAAACGCCTCCTTCTTGTATGGCGTGAGCAAATCTTCGTCAAATGCCTTCTCCACGTCCCTGAACACAACGGTTACCCGAAAATCCCACCTGGTATCTTCACCGCTGTGGAAGCGGGGTGTCTCCGCTTTGATCCGGATCACATCGCCATGGTCCAGGGCCTTTTTCAGAAGGGGATAGTGATTGGCCTTCCAGAGCCGGATGAATTCCTCGGCATACCCCCATTTGACCTTATAGTAAGATTCGATAGTAAAATACGCTGGGTTGGCATTGCCGGGCACCTGTGCGCCGGTACGGGTGATCGCAAATACCAGCAGCAAGGTTGCCGTGAAACGCGGAACCACCATGGAAAAAATACGCATATTAATAGGTTCAGTTTGCAATGCGTTGGATAATATCATACAAATAACAACCCGCACAAATTCCGGCGAGAGATTCGAGAGCGGCAAACACCGCGAGTACAACGGCAAGCCCGACGGCGACTGGGCTTCCCGCAAGCGCAAACAGGGCCATCACGACAGCAATCAAAAAGCCGATACGCGCCGCAAACCGCTTCGCTGGCAGATAAACCGGTTTGCCGTTCCAGTTCAGGAAGGCCGCAACAACCGCCGAAAGCCGGAAAAGCGGGCTCCACCGGCCAAGATTGAAGGACCGTAGTGCGAAATCCGCCGCCAGCAAAATGGGGATTGCCTGAAATCCGAATAGAATATACCCGGCAGTCAGAAGCAAGACCCAGAATGCGGTAAGACGAATTTTTATCTCATCTGTCGTCATCGTGTACTCCTTTATCGATTTGGTCGAAGAGCTCAAACACAAAGATATGTAAAAATATTATCAGTCTATTATTTTTGTAGACTAAACAGAAACCTCGTATTTTTGTCCATGTAAGGTCGTGTGGCCGAGAGGCGAGGCACGGGTCTGCAAAACCTTCTACGGCGGTTCGATTCCGCCCGCGACCTCGATTTCGACCCATTAAGTCACATTTTTAAATGGCAAGCAATCGTTAGACCGGAGCGTATTTCCATACGCTCCTTTTATTTGGAGGCTTGCATATTAATTATTATTGCTCCTTCATTAATTTGTTGATTCACGCTTCGGACAGAGCCGTCTGGGTGGAAAAGCTTGCTTTCAACCATATGCATCTGTTCACTTATCGCCAGTTTATTGCCTTTCAAATATTTGAGAAGAGTCTTAATGGACTTTATGCCGACCATTTTGGCCAGCGACTTCAAATCTTTAATTCCATTCCCATACGCGACCTCGTTAATAAAGTAATACCGGGAAGTGTGCCCATCCAACTTTATTCGCCATTCCATTTTCTTCGCCATTTTCTTCAATTCGCGGTTGTATACAATATTGCAAGGGATAGGGAGGCACCTCCTGCGCCGTATCACAACAGGGTGTTTCTTATATTTTTCTATAATGGCCAGGGAAATAGGTAACAGCGGCAAGCATTCCTCGACTTTAGTTTTACGCCGGTTTTTATCAGCCCATTTCTTGCCATCAATACCGACAATAATTTGATCGGGTGAAAAGCTGTGAAGCTCCGCATAAGCGAACGCGGTATAACAGCCAAAAATGTAGCAGTCTCGGACAATATTCTGGAGATCGGTGTCAAACTCTGTCAGCCGAAAACGCTCCAATTCGGCCGGCGTAGGCCATTTTCGATCCGTCTCTTCATAGTGACAGGTATACCGATCCAAGACATTGGCAGTCGACCATCCGTTCGAAAACGCGCGGGCCAGTATTTCTTTCAAGAATTGGACATATTTCATGGCCGAGTTTTCTATTATCCGATGCTGTGAAATATTATACATCAGGAACTGATCAGCAATCTTTAGCTGAACCTTATCAAGCGGGACATCAATCACTTCATATCGATGGCACAAAAAATCTCCAAGACGCTTTTTACGGCCCCACATTTTTTCGAGTGTCGTATATGATCGGTGACCGGCAAAACAAAGCTCCATAAAGTGGAGGACATGCTGGTTAGCAGCAAGCATAACCGTTTTCTCCCAATCCCGATCATCGGCAATTCGGTTGAATCGACGAAGGATTTTCTGCAATTCTTCCTTCAGTACCTCATGATCCTTGCTTAACAGTTTCAGTTTGGCCTCAGCGATGGGAAGCACAAGGTCATTGGCCCGTTCTTTTTGTTTGCCTAGCAAAACATATCGATCTACAAGCGAATCAAGGCACTCGCTTAACGATAGGTTTTCAGCTTGTTCGGCCTGCAATTTTTGACTACGCAGCGGCGTCCCATACGCTTTCAGGACCAATTCAGAGGTCGCGGTTTCGTGCCGAACCTGCACCAGATCAAAATGCCGATTCAGATCAGTGCGCATTTTCGCAATTTTGTCGTTGAGTTTTTGGTGTTGGGGAGCGCTTGAGAGGAAAAACTGCGCTTCCTGATCCCAGTGGTCCGGTTTAGCCCAGATGCCGGTTGCAATTTCATCGCGAACGCCGTCGATGGAAACCCGCACATACAAGGGAACCAGACCTTTTTGGTTGGTCTTCTTCAATTTTCGATAGAATAAAATGCTACACTCTTGTTTGACGTACATGGCGAATCTTTTTAGTCGGTTAAAAAATCCTCCTTTTTTACTCTGAAATAAGCCGTTGGTTACCCAACTATTCGAGGGGGCCTGCAAATGAAGTCCCCGAAAAAGTCCCCGAATCAGACAGATGCTAACCGTTCGAAATGATCGAAAAAGTTTCGGAGAAATTGGTGAAACGCAGGCCTGAGTTGGATTTGAAAGCAAAAAGGTATCGAAAACTCGATACCTTTGAAAAAATTGCTTGTGACCCGGGCGGGATTCAAACCCACGACCACCTGCTTAGAAGGCAGGAGCTCTATTCAGCTGAGCTACCGGGTCGGCTCGCGTTTAACGATCGGTGATTCGCCGGCCGGCCACACCGCGCCGCGAAAACCGCCGCGAAAATAAAGAAAATTCGCGGTTATACCTATCTTCGGCCCGCTATCAGGGGCGGGCGGACAGCCCGTCATCGCCAGGAACGCATATATTATTATGGAAGTCAAGATCGAAGAAAGCTGGAAACAGGTACTGAAACAGGAGTTCGCAAAACCTTATTTCCTGCAGGTCACTACCTTCCTGAAAACCGAGAGGATGAGCGGCGTAACCATCTATCCTCCGGGTAGCCTCATATTCAATGCCTTCAACACTACCCCTTTCGACAGGGTAAAGATCGTACTGTTGGGGCAGGACCCTTACCACGGTCCGGGGCAAGCGCATGGCCTGAGCTTTTCGGTCCCAAAAGGTATCCCGCCACCTCCATCGCTGATCAATATTTTTAAGGAGCTCCATAGCGATATCGGCATGCCCATCCCCAACCACGGCAATCTGACCCATTGGGCAGAGCAGGGTGTGCTGCTGCTCAACGCGTCCCTCACGGTCCGCGCAAACGATCCCATGAGTCATGCCCGGATCGGCTGGGCGGAATTCACCGATGCCGTGATCGGCAAGGTCTCTGCCGGGAAACCCCATGTCGTTTTCCTTTTGTGGGGAAAGTTTGCGCAGGAAAAGCAGGCCCTTGTCGATGAAACAAAGCACCTGGTGTTAAAGGCAGCCCATCCGTCACCCTTTTCGGCCGACCGGGGCTTCTTCGGCTGCCGTCATTTTTCCCGTGCAAATACCTGGCTCATGAGCAAAGGCATCGACCCTGTAGATTGGGTGTTGAACTAACCGTTGACGGGCATTGAACAAAAAGCGACTGACCATGGACAAAAAGTTTGGGATCTGGAATATCCTCGGGCGCATCTGGGCCGTATGGGCCATCCTCATATTTGTGGTCACCATGCTGGTCTTTATGATCCCTTTCCTTCTCTTTTGTTATTTCCGCCGCGACCCGCAAAAAACCAATTGGTTTACCCGGTATTCACGGGTATGGATGGGTGTTTTTCTACCGTTGGCCGGATGTCCCTTGCGGATAAAAGGGAAAGAAAAGTTCGTCAGGGGACAAACCTATATCGTCGTCTGCAACCATAACGCGCTTATCGACGTGCCCGTAACTTCCCCGGGTATACCCGGCGGCAATAAGACCATCGCGAAGATCGAAATGGCCAGGGCGCCGCTGTTCGGAATGATGTATCGCACCGGCAGTGTCCTCGTCGACCGAAAGAGCGAAGCCAGCCGCCGCGACAGTTTCGTAAAGATGAAAGAGGCATTGGACATGGGGCTGCATATGTGCATTTACCCGGAAGGGACCCGCAACAAGACTTCCGAGCCATTGAAATCTTTTCACGATGGCGCTTTCCGTCTTTCGCTCACCACAGGCAAAGAGATTATTCCCGCCATCATTTTCCATAGCCGGAAGATCATGCCGGCCGATAAAACCTTTTATCTACGGCCGCATCGCCTGGCCATGCACTTCCTGGATCCGGTCGCGCCGATGCCCGATGAAACGGTGGAGAGTCTCAAACAACGGGTGTTTATCCTGATGCGGGATTATTATGTGGCCGGGGAGCTCGGGGACCGCCGTTAGCGGGTCCGGGGCAGGTTCATCCTATTCGTTATAAAAGTACTTCGTCCGGTTGATCTTCAGATCCTGCAGGATTCCCGACTTGGGGCTAATGGTAAAGCTGAAGAAGTGGGTATACCCGACCGGGGTAACGTTGATGGACATCTGCCAGCAATGAAGGTTTCGGGATATGGAGGCGGTCAGCGATTGCATATCGCCCGCCTTCACGTCATAGAAGCCGGTTAAACCAACCTTCCAGTTACTGGTCAGGTTGAAATCACCGCTCCAGTTGATACTCGAGGTGATCGTGGTCTTATAACTATAGTTGGTTTGCAATTGGTTGGTAAAGTTCAACGCAAAGGAGAGATTGAGTGACCATTGGATATTGAAATCCGCAAACTGCCCGGGGTTCTGCCGGATATAGTTCAATTGCGCCTGCTGTTCTTCTATTGTCATGGGGAGCTGGTCCGACCCTTGTGCCGCCTTCTTCTGATCCTCCAGCTTCTGATCGATCGGGGCGCTTTTAAAGCTGGTGGAGATTGCCAGGTTGCCGGTGGTGATCCGGCCCACGGAAAATGACTTTCCTTCCCAGGCATATTTGTCGACATCCGTTCCGTGGGCGTTGTGCTGATAGGGGTCAATGGTGGCGCCGCCGGTGATATTGATGTTCTTGAACAGGGTGCTGCGGAAGTACAGCGAAATATTGGACAACTTAAAGGAGTCGGCTAGGTAGTTGTAACTCCCGGTAAATCCGACCCCGTCGATGATCGTCGTCTTTTTGATACCCGCGCTCGATGTATCGGTCTTCGACCGGGTCTTGATCTCAAAATGGTTGTCCAGCCCAAAGGAGATGCCGCCGAACGTCCCCTCCGAGAACGGCCCGTAAACGGTCCCATCATAATAGGACACCCTTCGGGTAGGGGTAAATTTCGTTACGTCGCCCGTGTCATAGGGCGTTCGGATCGTGTACCAGTCCTTGCCGGCAAAATTGGGGGTATAGGTCAGGGCGATAGTCGGGCGGATCACATGCCGGATGCCCATCAGTGTGCTGTTTCGCCCAAAGCCCTGGAAGGTACCGAATATGGCGGAGGCCAGGCTGAGGCTGTAGGACATGCTCTCTTCCTGAAAAATTCCTTTTGCGATGGCATCGGTATCCACCTTGTTGCGGCCGGCATCGTAGTGGCGAAACATCTTTCGTGAATAGACCCGTTCGGAAAGGCTTACCCCGGGTGTAACCGTGACCGGGCCTTTTATGGGAAGAGCGAGGGTGATGGGGATCGCGTTCTGGGCGCCCCACTGGAAGGTGTCGATTGCCCGCTTTAGGGTAAACAAGGAGTCATAGAAACTGGCGTTGCCCGCTACGGTCGTCGTCAGGCCGATCCCAAGCTTCTCATACCATTTTGGCGTACCGACGAATGTTTTTGCCTGTAGCGGATAGGTGACCGGCGCCGTGAAGGAAAGATTCGGCAAGGAGACGTTGATAAGCCGGGTCTCGTTGTTCTGGTTGTGATTGGCGCTCATCGTGAGGTTATACTTCTGCGCGAACGTATGGGAATACGTGATCGAAGAACTCAGCTGGTTATTGTATGCGGCCGTGGGATTGTTGAGCTGGCTGGCCGCAAACTTGGTGGAAGCCACGTTGACATTCGCGGAGAAATTGGTCCCCGGCCGCGCTTTTTGGTCCATGGTATGGGCCCAGTTAAAGCTAAAGGTCCTCGTTTGCTGGAAGGCGTCGGCGCCGGAAGAAGCAAGGAGTTTGGTGTTCTGCATGGTAAAGTTCACCTGCCCGCTGTATCGATACCGGACCTTGTATTCTGGCGTTAGATAAACCGCCCATCCGCCATAGGAGTACAGGTCGGTCCGGAAGATCACGTCGAAATTGTCGCTGACCACCCGATAGTAACCCAGGCCGGTCAGACCTAGGCCCGCCTGGTCGCTGGACGTGAATTCCGGCGGCAACAGCCCCGAGTGGCGACCCTGTGTCAGCGGGAAGAAGCCAAAGGGAAGATAAATGGGGATCGGTACGCCTTCGAATTCCGGGTGGATGGGCCCGGTGATCGCCATCTTCTGGTTGATGATCTTCATCTTGTTGGTCCGGAATGCAAAATGCGGCGTATCGAGGTTGCAGGTCGTAAAGACGCCCCGGTAGCCGAAGTACTCCTCGGGAGTGATCTTCTTCATTTTGTCCACATGTACGAACATCTGACCCGAGACCGTATAGGTGTGCTGGGTGATCGCCTTCTGGGATTTGATATTATAGGTGATCGTGTCGGACGTCATGGTATTGTCTCCCTGGACCAATTTTGGCAAGCCTTTGACGACCCCTGCGGAATCGTGGCTTGGGGACGCGATAACGAGGTTCCGGGATTGGTCGAACAGGATCCTGTCGGCGGTAAGCTTGGCGTCCTGGTAATTGGATTCCGCTTTTGAATAAAGCGTGATCTGCTGGGAATGGACCTTCATGACAATGGAGTCTGTGGCCTTGTAGGAAATCTCCGCCGCCATCGTATCTTTTGAAATGGCATAGTCGGGGGTATCCGCGCTGCGGCCGTACCGTAAGCGGATCGTTAAATACCGCGAAGTGTCGGCGCGGATATCCCGGTAGCTCGTGTCCACGGATGGGAGCGGCCGGATGTAGTCGCGGTGAGTAGTCGGGACCGTATCGGAGATGGCCGGTCCGGAGGCGACGGAAGATGGATTCGCGGTGGGATCGGATCCGGTCGGATCAGAAGGGACGGTTGAATATGTTAGCGTTTTGTCAAAACGGATCGCGGGTGAATAATTTGCCGGACTATTGAACGTTACTGAAAAGAATAGAACAGTAAAAGTCAATATCAGTAAAGTTTTTGAAGTAATTTTGCGTCCGTTATTATTCATACTTTTTATGCGACGAGTCGGTTTCGGCGATAAGGTACGCGGCAAAAATAGCCATAACTCCCATAAGAATATGTGAAGATTGAGGGGATTTGGCAAAATATCAGGACTATGATCAGAAAGACGGCCGCCATGTTAATGCTCTGTGGAAATGCAGTCGGCTTCCGATCCGCAGATAAGATGCCGTCGCCCCAAAGGTTGTCGCTCCATACGGTCGTCATCGACCCGGGCCATGGCGGAATCGATCCGGGCACACATGGACTGTTCAGCAAAGAAAAGAATGTTGCGCTCAGCATCTCCCTGAAATTGGGAAAGGCCTTGCAGCAGGCGTATCCCGGTCTGAACATCGTTTACACGCGGACGACGGATAAGTTACCCGGCGACTGCACGACGATCCGGGACGGCATTCGTTACCGGGCCGAATTCGCCAACCGGGAGCATGGCGATCTGTTTATCTGTATCCATTGCAATTCCAATGGGGAACCGGCAGGCCGGTATCCGGTCCGGGAAGTGACCGGTTACAAGACGGTCGGCAGGGGAAGAAAAAAGCGGAAGGTCCCTGTCTATGCGACGCGGTGGATCACCAACACAAAGACCGGTACCGCCACCTATATATGGAAGGCCGATCGGAGCCTCCCGAAAGGCAAGGCCATCAACCAGCGGAACGGCGAAAATATGGGGGACAGCGACAACAGCGCCTATGATCTCAGCACGCCGGAAGCAAGGATGAGCGCCCTGCTGTATGAGAAAAAATATTTTGCGAACAGCGCGTTATTCGGTACCCTTGTCGAAGATGCGTTCAAAAAAAACGGCCGGCGTAGCGAGGGTGTCCTGCAGCGGCAGATCGGCATCGGCGTTCTCCAGGCGACGGGCATGCCCAGCGTCCTCATCGAGACCGGATATCTGACGAATCGGGAGGAGGAACGCTATTTGAACAGCAAATCAGGACAGAGCCAGGTCGTAAACGACATCCTGTCGGCCTTCCGGAAGTATGTTACCATGACATCGGGCGAGCGTTCCGGAACGAGCGATGCCAGTGGAAAAACACCCCGAAAGGGATTGCCATAAGAAGCGAATGAAACGGACAAAACATCTAATAGGTATGGTGCTGGCGGGCGGAGTTTTTTTCGCCCTGACCTCTTTTTACCCCGATGGCCGTAATCCCGGGGGGCCCCAGCCTCCCCAGAAGCAAGCCATCCGGACGATTATCATCGACCCCGGTCATGGGGGATTTGACAACGGGACAAGCGGGCTTTTTTCCAAGGAGAAAGACGTTGCCCTGTCCATCTCCCTGAAGCTCGGACAACTGATCAGCGAAGCATTCCCGGATATCAGGATCGTCTTTACCCGCACCACGGACGTGATGCCCGGCGTCGGCGCGGATCTTCCTCCGGGCTATACGCATCATGCCGGAATTGCGGCAGGTCTGAACTATCGCGCCGATCTCGCCAACCGGTCGAGGGGCGATCTCTTTATCTGCATTCACTGCGACAATGACGGCCATCCCGCGGGTCCGTATGTCGCCCGCCGGGTCATCGGCCATAGATATGTGGGAAAGGGAAAACGCAGGCGCCGTGTCCCCATCTACGAAACGTATACCGGACACCACACCCGCAAGGGGACAGAAGCCTTTATCTGGAAGGCCGACCGCAGCGGGAGAAAAGGGATGGGGATCACCGCGAGAGGAGAAGGCGGCGATGACGTCGACAGCACTTCCGGCGAGCAAAATGCGGACAGCGCGGTCTTCGATATGAGCTCTCCCGTAGCGAGGATGCGGGCAGAATTGTATGAGCAGAAATATTTTGCCAATAGCGCCCTGTTCGCCACCCTGGTGGAAGATGAATTCACGAAAGCGGGCCGCGAAAGCGAAGGTGTTATCCAACGGGATGAGGGCATCCGCGTGCTGGAAGCAACAGGCATGCCCAGCGTGCTGATCGAAACAGGCTTCCTCAGCAATGAGGATGAGGAGAAATATCTCAACAGCGAAGAAGGTCAGAACGAAGTGGCGCGGAACATCCTCGATGCGCTTCGACGATACAAAGCTACCCTTGAAGGCCACCCGACCAACAGCGCAGATTCGCCGGCCGTTCGCACGAATCGTTAAAACTGGCCATGACCGGCCGCCCCCGGGACGGTTAACCGAAAAAACACTAATTTAGCGCAATGAAGATCGCCAACGAAACCAAGGTCGGCCTGATGGCGGTGATCGCCCTCGCCGGTCTTATCCTGGGCTTTAATTTTCTGAAAGGCAGCAGTTTGTTCCAGCATTCCAAAAAATTATACGCCCTGTTTGACAACGTGGACGGCATGGATGTTTCCAACGCTGTCCAGATCGACGGTCTTACCGTCGGCGATATTTCGGCCATCACGGAGACCGATAAAGACCTCAGCCGCGGCGTCCTGGTGACGATCACGCTGAAAAAAGATGTCCGCATCCCCGACAACTCAGTTGCTACGCTCAACCCCGGGATCATTCAGGCATCGACGATCGTTATTGCCAAGGGGAATTCCGCCAAATACCTTGGCAACGGCGATACCCTGCTGACCAAAAAGAAACCGAATATCATCTCCCAGATACAGCAGAATATCGATCCGATCATAGCCAAACTCAACGGCACGCTGACCTCACTGGATTCGTTGATCGAAGTCATTGGCGGGATGTTCGACCCGAGGACCAAAAACAATTTCAGCAGCATCATCGCGAACCTGGCCGCCTCCAGCGCCGAGCTGCAAAAACTCCTCAGCAACCAGACCGGCTATTTTGTCCAGTCGCTCAAGAACCTGAACGATTTCACGGCCAATCTGTCGAAGAACAACGACCACATCACCCACACGCTGGACAACCTCGACCGGACCACGGAAAGCCTGTCCACCGCCAAAATACCCGAGACGATCCAGAACCTCAACGGTACGCTCGGAGATCTGCGGGCAGCCATTGCGCGGGTCAACAGCACGAATGGCTCCCTGGGGCTTCTTATCAACGACAAACGACTTTATCAGAATATGGAGGCCACTACCCGAAGCCTGAATACACTGCTGGACGATTTGCGGCTCCATCCGAAACGCTATGTCAATATCTCGGTATTCGGGAGGAAGGATAAGTCGGGGCCCCTGATGAGCCCCCTACCCGATTCGGCCGCGTCCAAACCTGTTAATCAATAATTCCCGCGGATGAAAAGACGGCTATCGGCCTGCAGCGTTTGGGTATTCGTCTGTTTCATACTACTCCACTTCGCCAACCGCGTCCAGGGGCAGGTCGCATTCAGGTCTGCCGGCAGCGATACGGTCAAGATCGTCAAGATCCTCAATGATGAGATCTATCACTCCGAACAGATCGATTCCGTTACGACGATCACCACGCTGGTCCGCCATGTCGAGATCCAGCAGGAGACGACGCTGATCTTCTGCGACAGCCTGCGGATGAACCCGCATGAAGACTACATCGAATGCTTTGGCAACGTCCATATCAATGACAACGACTCCGTCAACATCTATTCGGACTACATGAAGTACCTGGTGAGCAAAAAATTCGTCCATTTCGAGAAAAATGTAAAGCTCACCGACGGCAAAGGCGTTCTAACTTCGGATGCGCTCGACTATGATATGAACCTCCGGATGGGTACCTATGACCACGGCGGCCGGATCGTCAACAAGGAATCGGTCCTCACCAGCGACCGCGGGGTCTACTTCGAGGATAGCAAGGACGTCCATTTCAGCGGCAATGTTGTCCTGCGCGATCCGCAATATGACCTCTCTTCGGACAGCCTGCTGTACAATACCCAAACCCAGGTCTCGAATTTTGTAACAAAGACGGATGTGTTGTTCAAAGACACCACCCGCCGGACCGTCACTACCTGGGCAGGCAACTATGATCTGCAGAACAAGAAGGCAACCTTTACCTATGGCCAGGGTCATCGGCCCGTCATCACGGATGGGTCGCAGTTGATTACGGGCAGGGACGTCCATGTAGACGACAGCACGGGTATCAGCACGGCGGACGGGAATGCTGACTACCGGGATACCGCGCAAGGCATCCGGCTTATTGCCGACCATATGATCTCTGACCGGAAGAAAAATACGTTCCTCGCGACGAAGCACCCGATGATGATCATCAAGCAGGACAAGGATTCATTGTATGTTACCGCCGATACGCTTCGCTCCGCCCGGCTTGTTGACTTCGAAGCGGAACAAAAGATACTGGCTCACCAGGACAGCCTGCACCGGTATTTTGTCGACAGCCTGGAAAAGGCGGCCGCCGACAGTCTCCATCAGGCGGCCGTGGCAAAGTCTTACCGGGACTCCATTGCATCGCTGGGTGATAGCCTCAACAGGGACCGCAGCGACAGCTTGTCACCCGGAATGGCCGACAGCCTGGCGCGGCTTGGGCTGGACAGTCTCCACCGGCTCGGTCTCGACACGCTTCCCGGGTTACGCGGCGATACGACAAGAAAGGTCGTCAAAAAGGATAGCACTCCGGTTGACAAGTTGGTTGCACAGTTAGCGGATACAACAAAACACTATACCGACAAGCAACGCAAAAAGCTGGAGAAGGAGCTGGCGAAGGCGCGAACCGACAGCGCCCGGGCGGTTGTGCAGGCCGCGAAGGACAGTGTTGCGCGGAAGATCCAGGCCCGCAAGGACAGCATCGACGATGCCAAATACGCATTAAAGGTCAAGCTCAAGGCCGATCGTGACAGTTTGCGGGCGGCAGCGGCGGCGGTAAAGAAACGAAAGCGTGACGCCATCGACAGCGTACGAAGGGCGGGGTTCGCGGCAAAAGCGCGCGCCAGGGCGGTCGTGGACAGTATCCAGCGACGAAAAGACCTCGATACGACGATCGCCCACGCGCTGGCCAGGGGGGACAGCACGCTGATCGGCCGGCTCTCGGATAGCCTGAAAAAACGGGGTGGCTGGACCGACAGCGCCCTGACGCATAGTGGTCTCCCGATACCGGTGGACAGTTTTGCCCTTCGACGAACGGAAGACAGTCTCCGGGAAGTGGCAGTGCAGCAACGCTATGCGGATAGCATCGCCCACCTGCCGCCGACGGACAGTACGCTCCGGTATATCATCGGTTACCATCACGTCCGGATTTTCTCGGATTCCCTTCAGGCAGTCGCCGACAGTCTGTACTATTCAGGGAAAGACAGCGTCTTTCGATTGTTTTACAACCCGGTGGCTTGGGGCAGCGGCAATTACCAGATCACGGGTGATACTATGTATGTGTATACAAAGAACAAAAAGGCCAATCGCCTTTATGTGTTCGAGAACGCCCTTGCCATCAACCGGGTCGCCCGATCGTTATTCAATCAATTGAAAGGCACAACCATCAATTGTTTTTTCCTGGATGGCGAGATCGACTATATCCGCGCCAAAGGTAACTCGGAAAGCATCTACTATATCGCGGACGATAATAAAGCGTATACCGGCGCGAACAGGGTGCATGGCGATATCATCGATATGATTTTTGCGCCGAAGCTGGATTCGGCGGGGAATATCGCGGTGGATTCCGCCGGCAAGCCCAAGGGCAAAGAGCTGGACCGGGTCGTTATCCGCAGCGATGCCGAAGGAACGATGACGCCCATGCGAAGGGTTAACCCCGAAGACATGGTCCTGCGCGGATTCAAATGGCTGGAAAGGCGCCGGCCAAAGTCAAAAGAGGAGATGTTCGAGTCGCTTCACGCGGAGAATGAGGAAAAGGACTTTGAGGAAGCGGAGAAATCCGCGGAGCTCGCGCCCGGATCGCAACGCGCCGCTCTCCCGGCCATTCCGATCATAAAACCAAAGCAGCAGCCCAAGCGGCATCCATAGCGCGCATTTTAAGAAAGTTCTAACACCATCCCGTTAATAAGCCGCCCCCCTTTTTCGTTCCAAGTACTCAAACCCTTCATATGCGAATGTTGTTCCTTTCCCTGGTCATCCTGATCATCGGCGGTTTGTACGATACGGTGTCCGCTCAGGACACGGCGGGCGCGGTAGGCGTGCCGAATGCGGCGGGCGGAACGGAAACCCCGGGCTACAAAATGGCTGTCGGCATTCGATTCAGTACCGCCCCGCCTACGATCAACAACTCCATCAGCTTTAAGTATTTTATCGACCAGGCCAACGCCGTAGAAGCGTTGGCGTCTTTTGGGTCCCGTTTCGGTCTCGGCGGTCTCTATGAACGTCATCAGCTCATTGGTGCGACCCCGGCTTTTACCTGGTATTACGGCGGCGGCGCTTATGTCGGATTTGAAAGCGGGCAGACGTGGTTCGGTCCAACCGGCGTCGTCGGTCTCGACTACAAATTCCCCAATGCTCCTGTCAACCTTTCGCTGGACTGGAAGCCGGAGCTGGATATCGTTCCCAGCATCAATTTTGTCCCGGATGCCTTCGGGCTCAGCGCCCGATTTACATTTGGTCACTAGCGCAGGTGACCGAAAAATAAGTAGCAAAGGAAGATCGAGCTGAGGATGCTCACTACGTCGGCCAACAGCATCGCGCCGATCGAATACCGGGTATTTCGGATCGCGACAGAACCAAAATAAACCGCGGCAACATAGAAGGTAGATTCCGATGATCCCTGCAAGATGGCGGAAAGATGAGCGGCGAAGCTGTCATTGCCGGCCGTTCTCATCGTATCTATCAGCATTCCGCGGGCTCCCGCGCTTGTCAGCGGCTTCATCAGGGCTGTCGGCAGTCCATCCACGAACCGGGTGTCGGCGCCTGTCGCCTTAAAGAAATGTCGTAAGCCGTCCATGATGACGTCGAATGTTCCACTTGTCCTCAGCATGCTGATCGCCACCAGCATCCCGACGAGATAAGGAATAATGCGGATAGCGGTGTCAAAGCCGCCTTTCGCCCCCTCTACAAAAGCGTCAAAAATATTAACCTTGCGGTACAGCGCGACGCCAATAATGACCAGGAAAATAACGAGGATCAGCCCGCTGCTGAAGGCTCGCGAAAAAGACTGAACGCCCTCCGAATCGAGTTTTCGCAGGTAAACGACCAGTGCCGCTATCAATACCGAAATGCTCCCGATCCAGGCCAGGATTGCGGGCTGGAACAAGTTGATCCGCTGCCGGATCGCCACGATGCTCATCGAGGCCAGTGTTGTCAGAAATGTGGCGATAACGATTGGGAGAAAAACGTCGGTCGGATCGGACGCATGGTTGGCCGCCAATACGGCGATCACGCTCACGGGGATCAGCTGCAGTCCGGACTGGTGCAGGCAAAGGAACATGATCTGCGCATTCGACGCCGTGGTTTTGTCGGGGTTGATCTCCTGCAAGCTTTTCATGGCTTTCAGGGCAAAGGGAGTGGCGGCATTGTCAAGCCCAAGCAGGTTCGCCGAGAAATTCATCACCATGTGACCCATTGCGGGGTGCCCTTTTGGCACGTCGGGGAAGAGTTTTGAAAAGAATGACCCGGTGATCCGCGCGAGGAAGCGCATTCCACCGGCCGCTTCCGCGATGCTGACCAGCCCCATGAATAGGGCCATGATGCCGATCAGTCCGATGGCAAGGCTCACGGCGTTGCTGCAGGTGACGATGAGACCGTCGGCTTTCTGCACCCGCCAGGATGACGCGGAGGCCAGGGTGGTCGATGCGGACGGCCGGCGGGACGACGGAGAAGCCAGGGCGACCGTGCTCGCGGCAGACGCGGTCATCATTGTCCGGATGGTGTCGCCGGATTTGCCGGTAACCATGGTGGAAAAGATCTCCTTATCCCCAGGCACGCTCACATATCGCACTGCCGCTACCATGATCGAGACCAGAATAAACGCCGCCCATATTCTGCTTAATGCCATGCGCCAAATTAACATTAATTGCCTAATTTCGCGCCCGAATATTGGCGGGGGCGCGGCGCCGCCCGCTTAAAATGGAGCAAATATGGCATTACAAGCAGGTATCGTAGGGTTGCCGAATGTGGGGAAATCGACATTATTCAATGCTGTCAGCAACAGCGCGAAGGCACAGGCCAGCAATTACCGGTTCTGCACGATCGAACCCAACACGGGGCTGGTCGATGTGCCGGACGAACGCCTCGACAAGCTTGCCGCTCTGGTGAAGCCGCAGCGCATCGTACCGACGCAACTGCAGATCGTCGATATCGCCGGACTTGTAAAAGGGGCCAGCAAGGGGGAAGGGCTCGGGAACAAATTCCTGGCCAACATCCGGGAAGTGGATGCCATTGTTCACGTGGTCCGCTGCTTTGAGGACGAGAATATTCTCCGCGACGAAGGGGCGATCAACCCCGTCGCCGACAAGGAGATCATTGACACCGAACTGCAGCTTAAGGATCTGGAGAGCGTCGAGAAAAAACTCAGCCGCACTGAAAAAATGCTCAAGACCGCCGACCCAAAGATCAAGGTCGAATACGAGATCCTGAAACGCTGCTACGATCACCTGGAAAAGGGGCGCAACGTTCGGGAATTAGGCCTGTCAAAAGAAGAACGGTCAGCCATAGCCGATCTTTTCCTCCTCACTGAAAAGCCGGTTTTGTACGTCGCCAATGTCGACGAGGCCTCCATGCACACGGGCAATGCCTATTCCAAAGCGCTTTCCGATGCCGTTGCCGGCGAGCAGGCACAGGTCATCGTGATGAACAACTCGATCGAGGCGCAGATCGCCGAAATGGACGACCCGGCCGACCGGCAACTCTTTATGGAGGAATACAAAATGAGCGAACCGGCGCTAAACAAACTCATCCGCAGCACCTACAAACTCCTCCGGCTGGCCACGTATTTCACCGCGGGCGAGCAGGAGGTGCGGGCCTGGACCATCCATGAAGGCTGGAAGGCGCCGCAGGCTGCCGCCGTCATCCATACCGACTTTGAAAAAGGATTCATCAAGGCAGAGGTCATCGCGTATAAAGACTACGTCCAGTACGGCTCGGAAGCGGCGGCTCGGGAGAACGGCCGGCTTCGCATAGAAGGAAAAGAATACATCGTCAAAGATGGCGATGTGATGCACTTCCGGTTTAATGTATAAGGAGAGGCCCGGCGTGCGCCGGGCCTTTCGTTTTTCCGCCGCAGGCGATACTCAGGCGTCATAATACATTGTACCCAAAGCTGACATAGTACAACCCGCCGATCCGCGCATCCCCGATCGCATCCACGTGATAATAGTTCAACAGGTTCGAGGCGCCGATCTTGATCAGGGATCGATTCAATTTGGGTAGCTTCATGCTGATCTGTGCATCCAGGGTTCCAAAGGCCGGTGTATTCCCGGTAATAAAGGACGACTGGTACAGGTACGCATCCTGCCAGCGATAGGTCAGATTGAAACCATAGATTTTTGCAATCGAATAGTTGGCTACCGTCAAATTGAATTTATGCTTTGGCGTATTGAAGTCGGTCTGCTGGTTGACATCCTTGCTCGAGATCGTGCTGTAGGCATAGTTGCCCGAGAGGATCCAGCCGGCCGGCAACGAATAGTCCAGCCCTATACCTCCGCCGCCGGTGTTGACCTTGGTGGGGCTGTTGGTGTAAATACCGAAGGTATTGGCGGCGGTCTGACCGAGTGTCAGCGGGTCTTTTACGAGCACCGTCAACCCGATAAAATTTGTGTACTGGGCATAGTATCCATAGACATCCAGCAAGAGGTTCTTACCGATCAGGCCCTTGTAACCCAATTCCCAGCTGGATACGGTCTCTGGCTTGAAGGTCTGGTACTGGTACGGCGTTGGGGGCGTCCCGGTAGTCAGGTATTTGTTCAGCGTGGCGGTGTCGTAGGTTTGGCCATCGCTCAAACCATAGGCTGAGATGAATTGCGGCAGGCCGCCGATCAGCCGGGCCGAGCCGGTCTGCAGGTTGATGTACTGGTTTTGGGTCGTCGGGAAGCGGTAGGCCGTCTGGAAGGAGGCGCGGATATAATTGTCCTTCGCCACCCGCAGCAATGCGGTCGCCCGGGGCGTAAAGCGGCCCTTGAAATTGGAATTCTTGTCGTAGCGGCCCGACACCGATAGTTTCAGGAAATCGTCCCAAAATCCTTTTTGCAATTGGGCGAAGGCTCCGGTTTCATTGATATTGATCCGCCCGGCCGTATCAGCGAAGATCGTCCCGTGCGAATTCAGGACAAATTCCCGCGTGGAGGCGCCGACCGTGATGTCCAGCCATTTGACCTCATTGGAGAAGTTATACATAGCCTCCCCGACGTACAGGTTCGTCTGATCATTGAACTTGCCCCCATTGGGAATCGCCTGTTGTTTCAGCGTATTGAAAGCGTTATTGAAAGCCGCCGTACCCGGTTGAAGCCGCATCGCGTCTGACTGTGCACGGGCTTTTGCGCTGGCGTCGGCATAGGCGGTGGCCGGGTCCATTCCGCCCTGGAGATCGCCGCCAAATATCTGAGCATAGGTCCCGATATATGTCGGGGCCCAGACGGAAGCGGTAGGCGCGTATGCTTCATTCAGCAGCGTGGCGACCGCCACCATGTCATACGAGCTGCCGGCGTTCTCCTGCGTCGTGTAGGCGCGGATGTAATAGTGTTGACCGGTCAGCTCCAGTTTGTATTGACCGATCTTGACATCCCGAAGGCTATAGCGATCGGTACCCTGATATATCGTGCTGGCCTGACCGAAATTACCGATGAGGCTGAGCGTAGCGCCCGGCGCCACCTTATAATACAACCCGCCGTATATCTTAAAGTTATACGCGTCGTAATTCGTCAGTGCGCTCTCGGAATAGCCGGTACGGGTGACGTTGGAATTGGCCGGGGTCGCATTGGCCAGCGCATTCAGCTGCGCCGCCCCCGCGGCGTCGCCGGCCTGGGCATGTGCGGCGGCAAGTGCCTTCAACTGCGCCTGGACGTTGAAATAAGCGCTTTCGTCCCCGTAGACGTTGATCCCGTCATAACTGGGGAGGCTCCGGCCGTCGCTGGTGATCTGACCGGTCAGGGGGACATAGTTCCGCGTATCGGAAGCCATCCAGTCGGTCGCTTTTGTGTAGTCGGCGGTCAGTTTGAAGGCGAATTTATCATTGAATGCTTTGGCATACCGGGCTGTCCAGTTATAGTAAGGTTTCGCGGAACTCTGATCGTCTCCCACGTGATTGATCCCCTGTTTGACCTGCGCGCTGAAGCCCTGGTATTTGAAAGGATCCTTGCTCGTCATCAGAAGCGTCCCGGTCATTCCGCCCGAGCCGTACAGCGCGGAGGAAGCCCCCGGAAGGAGTTCCACGTTGTCGACATCCAGCTCATTCAGCCCGTTGATATTCGCCACCGAAAAGTTCAGCCCCGGCGCCTGGTTGTCCATTCCGTCTACAAACTGGTTCATCCGGGCGTTCCCGCTGCCATTGAAGCCGCGGGTACCCATGGCTTTGAACAATATCGAAGAGGTCACTGCATCCATTTCCTTCATATTCAGCAACGCATCATAAAAAGAGGGCGCCGGTACCTCATGCGCGGCAGTGCTGCTCATGCGCTCGATCGACACCGGCGATTCCAGGCTCCGGATCGCGCCGCGGGTTGCCGATATGACAACTTCTTTACCGAGGGTCGATGCCGGGACGAAGGATACCTCCACCGGGCTTCCGGCATTGCTGACGGATATCTCCTGGGTCTCATACCCGATGGACGAGAAGACAAGCGTGATCGGCAGCTGCTGCGATGTCGTCAGCCGGAAATTCCCGTGGTCGTCGGTAAACGTCCCCGCAGCGGTACCCTTGATGGCAACCGATACGGCGGGCACCCGCTCTTTGCTCGTCGCGTGGCGGACGGTGCCGGTGATCGTATAAGAGGACTGAGATAAAGCAGAAAAGCAAAGAATGGAAAACAGGATAGTCGAGGCGAATTGCAGAGTCAGTTTTTGTCTCATAGTGCAAGTTTTCGGTTAGTAATAGTCGACAAAAAGATATTTCGGCCTAACGTATTACTAAAATACATATTGTAATGCGGTCCTCGAAATTTAATTTATTTTTGCGGCCATGAGAACGCTGCAATTCCCCCATCAAACAAGGTTCTACCGAGGGAAGGTTCGGGACGTGTACACCATTGCCGACCGGTGGCTGGTGATGATTGCGTCCGATCGAATTTCCGCATTCGACGTGATCCTGCCCCGTCCTATCCCCTACAAGGGCCAGGTGCTCAACCAGATTGCCGCGTATATGCTCAAGGCCACCGGTGATCTATGTCCGAACTGGCTGCTGGACACGCCGGCTCCGAACGTTGCCGTCGGCCGGCTCTGCGTACCTTTTCGGGTAGAGATGGTGGTAAGAGGCAACCTCACGGGTCATGCCTGGCGAACCTACCAAAGCGGCAAACGCGAGCTTTGCGGCGTGCCCCTGCCGGACGGAATGAAAGAGAACGACTATTTCCCCTCTCCGGTCATCACCCCATCCACCAAAGCGGAGGTGGGGCACGATGAGGACATCTCCCGTAGCGAGATCATCCGCCGGGGTATCGCTAGCGAGTCCGATTACGAGCAGTTGGAAAAATACACCCTGGCGCTTTTCCGGCGCGGCCGCGAGATCGCTTCAAAAAGGGGGCTGATCCTTGTCGATACCAAGTACGAGTTTGGAAAGATCGGCGATAGCATTTGCCTGATGGACGAGATCCATACTCCTGATTCTTCCCGATATTTTTACGCCGACGGTTTTGAAGAACGTCAGGCCAAAGGTGAACGGCAGCTGCAGCTAAGCAAGGAATTCGTCCGGGAATGGCTGATCGCAAATAATTTCATGGGAAAGGAGGGGCAAACGGTGCCGGAAATGAGCGACGAGTGGGTGCGGACGATCAGCGATCGCTATATTGAGCTGTATGAGAAAGTGATCGGTGAACCGTTCCGGCCGCAGGCGCTGAGCGATAGGAGATCTATCAGCGGGTTCTATACAGTCTGGGCAACCTGGAAGCTTAGTCGGAGACTTCGCCAACCTTCGGGAGCGTGAAGGAAAAAATACTGCCCTTTCCCGGTTCGCTCTGAATATTCATCTGGCCCCCAATCCTGGAGAGAAACTCTTTGCACAACATCAGCCCCAGACCCGTGCCCGCTTCACCGCCTGTTCCCCGGGTGGAATAATAATTGTGACCCATCAGGCGCTCCAATCCCTCCCGGCTGATACCCGTCCCGGTGTCCTGCACGGAAACCTCGATACACGAGCGCAGTTCTCTCGCGTCAAGGTATATGGACCCTTCCATCGGCGTAAACTTTATGGCATTGGACAGCAGGTTGCGCAAGACCAGGTTCACCATGTCCTTGTCCGCATAGACGAAGATCGGATGTTCGATCTTGCTGTCAATGTATATCTTCTTCGCATCTGCCTGCAGTCGCAGCAATTGAAGCACTTCTTTGGCAATACCTGCGATATCCAGCAACTGGGGTCTCACCGCTTCCGCCTGCATCTGGCTTTTGGCCCACTGGAGAAGATTTTCCATTAGCCCCGTCGTATAGGTCAGTTCGTTAATCACCTCCGGCACCAGGCGCTTGACCTCGTCTCCGGGCAGATCGTAGAGCTGGACATTTCTAAAAAGATTGCGCACCGCGTACAGCGGCGCCTTCAGGTCGTGGGCAATTACCGAAAATAGCTTGTTCTTTAGCGAATTCAACTCCGTCAGCTGCTGTGTTTGCTCCTCCAGCAGGGCGGCTTTTCCGGTGATATCCGCCTTCTGTCTCAGGATCTTCAGGTTACTCCGCCGGAGCTGCCAGTTCTTGTCCCGGCTTTGTTCCTGATAGCGGAGGTTCTCTTTTCGGATCAACAGCAGGCTGATGAAGATGAAAACCATCGCCAGCGCATTCAGGAAAATGTGTGCATGACGATATACCAGCAAAAAGCAGATTATCGAAAGGGAGAACGAAAATAGGATGTGATAGCTGTTCCGCAAAAAAAAGACTGACAGGACGGTATACACGACGAAGAAGAATTCGATGCCGGGATCGATCCCCAGCGCATATATCAGGGCTGTTCCAACCGGGTACAGGGTAAAATAGAGCAGCCTGGCCGTCTCGTGTTTTTGAGCATGGTTCAGACAAAGTACCGCCATGCTGATCGCCGCAGGAAAAAACGCGGCGGTCCATATGAGGGATGACTTGTCATTGGGGTGGCTGAGTATTCCGGCAACGGGGATAAAGATACCGGCAAGCAGGCCGACCATGTTCAGGAGATTGAAGATCCCCAGTTTCCGTTTTTCAACGCTGCCAAGCGCAGGCCTGTAACCGATATTCCAGATGTATCCCCTTAGGAGGGGCATGCGTTTGACGGCCTTGTTCATGGTCAGGGGTGCTACTCAGTCTCGATAAACGTCAAAAACACGCTTTTATTTCAGGCGGGAACGCGACTTATTAAACGTGTGCCGGCCTTTCGCCGCCCCTTGCCGCAACCGCCGGCGCTCCTCGGAAGGCAAATGCGTAACTGATTGGCATTCAGCGCTGCAGCACCCCTCAAAGCGGGCGGCGCATTCTTCACATTGGATGAACAGCAGATGGCATGCCTCATTTCGGCAGTTGGTGTGTGTGTCGGCCGGGCGACCGCATTGATGGCAGGCGGCGATGACCTCCTCGCTGATCCGCTCGCCCATCCGGTCGTCAAAAACAAAGTTCTTTCCCCTGAATTTATTTTCCAGGCCCTGTTCCCGGACGGTGTTTGCATAGTGGATGATCCCGCCCTCCAGGTGATAGACGTTGGTGAACCCCTGGTGCAGCAGCCAAGCGCTGGCTTTTTCGCAGCGGATGCCGCCCGTGCAGTACATGATGATGGGGCTCGCCTTCTTTTCTTTCAACATGTCCGCCGACATCGGCAGCTGATCCCGAAACGTATCCGAAGGTATTTCTATGGCATTGTCAAAGTGCCCCACTTCAAATTCATAGTGATTCCGCATGTCGACGACGATCGTTGCGGGATCATCGGTGAGGCGGTTGAACTCGGCTGCATTGACATATTTACCCTTCCGTCCCATATGGAAGGAAGGGTCTTTGATCCCGTCTGCCACGATCTTTTCGCGCACCTTTATCTTGAGGACCCAAAATGATCTGCCGTCATCGTCAACCGCTACGTTTAGCCGCAGCGCGTCGAGGCCGGGGACTGCCGCGAGCCGGTCCTGGAATGCCGTAAAACGGGAGACCGGTACGCTGACCTGCGCGTTGATCCCCTCGGCCGCAACATAGACCCGGCCGAATACCCGCAAGTCGTTCAACAGCTGATACAGCCGGTCGCGAAAGTCCTTCGGATCGGAAATGGGCAGATAGCGATAGAAGGAAATCGTAGTGCGCGGTTCCGTCTCGGCCAGCATCCGCAGGCGTAATTCTTTTTGGTTGACCCGGTTGTGCAGCGCCATGCTGCAAAATTAGTAAGATTTTGCCTTCTTTAAAAAAGAGGCCGTCAGTGCACCGCCGCCGCCCATCAATGCGCCAAGGACTGCCGTCACCAGCACCAGCGCAATGGGTGAACCGTTCAATGGCAGGAGCCACGCGATCTTTGTTGCCAGGATGCTGTGGTTCGGTATATCAGCCGCCAGCGCCAGCCCGCCCCATAGCAAGAAAAGGGCCGTGAATCCGGAAACGAAGGCATGGAATGGACGCAAGGGTAACAGCAGGCTGACGACAAATGCCGCCGGGACGACGATCCAGAAGGGAAGGAACAGGCCGCCGGCAAAAGCAAACAGCGCGATTAGTATGGTATTGACAAAGAATTTTATCGGCATAGTCCTCTATTCGGTGGAAGTGGAAGATGAAAAATTCATTACCCATTTTACGCGTTTGTCCGCCTTGTCATCCGGACCCATGATCCAGACCGCCAGATATTTCCCCGCAACCCACTGGTCGACGAACGTATCATAGTATGGACTGCCGGGGTTCCCGCTTTGGCCGCCGGGGTATATGCCGTACGCCTCCGTTTTATCCCTTAACTCCACGATCATCCGCCAGCTGGGCCCGTGGAACTGTTTGGCGGCATTGATGCAGTGGGCGCCCCCGCCGATGGGAAGATGTGTCCTGCTCAGGGCAGGCAACCGCAGCAAATGCCTTGTCCATGTGTCCTTGAACTTCGACCAGGCGAGCTTCCCTTCCCGTCCGGCCTGTGCGAGGTCCGGGATTGCTTGCCGGAATGCCAGGGTAACTTCCTGTTGCAGCGATTCCCTGACATCCTTTGTGTTAACATTGTCGACGAACGACCAGGAGGTGTCCCGGATCAATGCTTCGAGCAGGGTGCTTTCGTTCGGCCGTTGGAGGTGAAGCGAGGTCCGGCTGAACTCATCGTCAAAAATATCGTGTTCGAAGTGATTCCACCAGCAATAGAAAATTGTCGGACCCTCCTCGTCAGGATCGTTGCGGAGCTTCCATAGCTTGAACGTATTCAGGTAGGCCCGCTCTTCATCATTCAACCCCCTTTCGTCGAGGTGCGCGAGAAGGACCGGCCGGGCCATTTGCGCGAACACGTCGAAATTGTCCGTTTGCATCTTCATCATGTCCGCCGGTGTAATGGAATTCATCGAATTCAATTTCCGGTTGATGATCAGTCCGCGATAGATCGGGAAGTTCCCGCTTATATAGTATGGATAAGTCGTATCTGCGGGTTCCTGGTTGGCGCTGCTCACGAAGCCACGGCCTTCTCCCGAATCCAGCTTCATATCGGGGTTGGCGTCGTTTGGGATCGTGTCCTGCCACATATAGGAGCTATCCTCTCCCGGCATCACGAACAGCCCCTGCCCTTTCCATTTTGCCGGGAACTGGCCCTGTTGGCAGATCGCAATCGTCCCGGCCTTATCCGCAAAAGCGAAGTTCTGGCCGGGCGCCCGGAAGGTGCTGATCGCATGCCGGTAATCATCATAGTTGTGCACAGACTGGAGGTAGCGAAATGTAAGTAATTCATCCGACGAGTCGGCCGGTTTCCAGCGTACTGCGTAACTGCGGTTCGAAGCGACATCGGAATATCCGGTAAAGGTCGGATCGAACATCACCGGTCCGAAGACCGTGCTTACGACCGTATCGTAAAGCGGCTCACCCCCGAGTATGTTTATCGTATCTATCCGCTGCGCCGCGACGGGCTGCCAGCGGCCATTGAACCAATACTCCCGCCGGCTGTCGTCTTTGAACCGGATCGAATAGTAATCCCGAACGTCGCGCTCGGAATTCGTGATGCCCCATGCACAACTGTCGTTGAATCCGATTATGACAAACGGGGCGCCCGGAAAGGAAACCCCGCAGACGTTATACGCCGGCGTATGAATTTGCATCTGGTACCAGATGGAAGGCATATTGGTGCTGAGATGCGGGTCATTACAGAGGATCGGCCGGCCGCTTAAGGTTTTTTTGCCGCTGACAGCCCAGTTGTTGCTTCCATTGCTCTTTTCCGGTTTCAACTCTTCATCCGTGACCGTGATCATGCTATTGAAATAAAGGGAGTCGGCGGAAGGCGGGGGCTTTGGGACGGACCTGGCCGGGAGGAAAGTCGTCCCTCTTGGGATAATTGGATCGAGACTGTCCGGCACCTGCGGAAACAATTTTGCAAAATCCATTTTACTGAAAACACTTCGGGCATTGGTCATCCCGAAATCATTATCTCCTCCCGCCAGGTCGTATGCCATATATTTTATAAATAGCGCCGTTTTCAGATTGTTCCATGGCTCGGGGCGATAGTCCAGCAGCTTGTACTCCATTGGCAGGCTGCTTTCGTTGAGTTGCCCGATATAGGCATTTACGCCGGCGGTGTAGGCATCACAATCCTTCCGGACGATACTATCCTTTTCGATCGCGCCCAGTTCGGCTTTCGCCGCCACGACCATCCCCAGCCGGCGCATAGACCGGTCATATTTTACATAGGCGTCATTATCCCCCCGGCCAAGGAATTCGCTGAGCCTTCCGGATGCGGCAAAGGTCTGAAACTCCATCTGCCAAAGACGGAACCGGGCATGCAGGTATCCCTGGATATAGCAGGCATCGGTCTCGCTGGCTGCAAACACGTGCGGGATCAGGAACTCATCGAAATATACCGTCCCTTTCCCTTGCATTCCGGGCAGGGTGATCGTCCCGCTAAAGCTGGCATCAACCGGTTCCGCATTCTGCCAGAATCCCTGCTGCGGACTAAGGAAAACCCCTAGTCGCGGTTTTTTTTGGAGCCCTCCCCAACGCATATTCAGGGAAATTGCAAGTCCGGCAGTCAAGGTGAGAGAAAGCAGGAAAGGGACAATTCTCATACTTAAAAGTAGGAAAAATTACCACAAAATGGTATTGCTGATGTCCATTCATTGAGCCACCTTTACATCGTAGGACAGAACGTACTCTTTTAGCGGTCGTACTCTTTTAGCAGTCGTACTCTTAAACTTAGTTCAGGTGGTTCAGGTAGATGATGAGCCGGTTCAGTGATGGGCCGGCTTTTTTGAGTTACTGCAACAGTGCGGTGAGCCGGTCGATCTCCGTTTGGGTGTTGAACGAATGGATCACGATCCGCAGTCGCTCTCCGCCCCGGGGCACAGTAGGATACAGGATCGGCCGGATGTCCATCCCGGCCTGCTGCAGCCGAACCGCAAGTTCCCGCGCCGTCGTATTCCCGGGAACCAGGACCACTTGAATAGGAGTGCCGCTGTTCAACCGCTCGTATCGGATAGCCGCCCCGCGAAACCGGTCGATCAGCTGCTGCAATCGGGTCCGCTCGGCGTGCATCGACGGAAATAGCCGATAGGCATCGGCCACAGCCTGAACGGCCGTTGGTGGAAGGGCGGTGGTATAGATCAGCGGACGGCAGAAATTGATCAGGAATTGGCGAAGCCGTTCGCTGCCCATCACTATTGCGCCATGACAGCCCACCGCCTTGCCGAACGTGTGGATACGGGCCAGACATTTCCCTTGCAGACCGAGATCCTGAGCGAGTCCTTCCCCCGAACGTCCGATCACGCCGGTTGCGTGCGCTTCATCCAGGATGAGGTGCGCACCATAGCGGTGACAAAGATCCAGGATCCTCTCCAGCGGCGCCAGGTCCCCGTCCATGGAAAAAACCGATTCCGTGACGACAAAGATCCGCGCAGCGCCCCCGGTGCCCGCCGAGCGCAACCGACGTTCGAGGTCCGCGCTGTCGTTGTGCGCAAATGCAAAGGAATGCGCGAAAGAAAGCCGGATCCCGTCCCGGATCGATGCGTGGCTGAGTTGATCATACAGGATCGTATCTCCCCGCTTCGGGATGCAGCTCAGGACGCCGAGGTTGGCGTCGTAGCCGGAATTGAACAGTAAACCGGCTTCTGCCTGGTGGAAATCCGCCACCGCACGTTCCGTCTGCTCGGCCAATGCGTAATTTCCGGCCAGCAGCCGCGATCCCGTACTCCCGTGCGGCAGCTTATGGGTCGCGAGCAAGTCGTTCGTCACAATTCCCAGGTAATCGTTTGAGCAGAAATCTATTTTCCCTTCCGCCAGCCGCAGATGCCGCAAGGAGCCATCCCCGCGCCGTTCGTTCAGCTTTTCATCCAAAAACTCATCGGCATATAACTTTAGTTCGTCATCCATCGGCCTTTTCAGGCAAACCTACTGAAATCCGTCTTATTTCGGTATGACCTTACCGCCCTTCATGACGAAATGCACCCGCATTATAGCATCGATGTTCTTGTCCAGGTCCTTGTCTACCGCGATGATATCCGCCATGTAGCCGGCTTTCAACACGCCTCTCTGGCCGGCCCAATTCAGTTGCCGGGCGGCGTTAATGGTGGCGAATTGCAGCACTTGCGTTATGGGTACTCCGGACTCGTGATAACCGATGAGCGTTCGCTTGGAAGGCTCAGCGAAGGGAAGGTGGACATCGACATAGTCATCAGAGCCAGCCACGATCGTCACCCCCTTTTGGATAGCCCGCCGCAACCGGTCTCCGACGAACCTGCGGTACTCCATAATTTGGCGGGACATCCCGTGTGAATCCTGCGGGTCCGCCAGTTTTGCATAACGGGTGAAGGTCACACTGTCCCCATCGGTAGGCACCAGCACGACTCCCTTTTGAGCCATGAGCCCGAGCGTCGAGTCGTCCACCTGATACCCGTGCTCGATACCGTCCACCCCTGCAATCACGGCGTTATAAACGGCCTGATTGTCCGTCGCGTGAGCGGTCACCCGGAGATGAAAACGATGCGCTTCCCCCACGATAGCACGCATCTCTTCCACACTCAGGCTGGTATTGTTGGGCGTGTTGTTGGAATAGATCTTAATTAAGTCCGCGCCTTGCGTGACATTTTCCCGGACTGCCTGGATGGCATCCTCCGGGCCTTTGACGATCCGATATTCGTCGTTGATGATGGAGCGGTGCTTATAAATGAGCCCGGGCAACTGCCCGCCTTCAGAGGATAGGCCTTTTCCCGCGCAGCGCATATTCGGCCCGGGGACCAAACCTTCCCGAATGGCCCTGCGAAGGGCGATATCCGCAAATTCTCCCGAATTACCCAGATCCTGCACCGACGTGATTCCGGCTTCGAGATAGGCACGCGCCCGCGCGGCGCCATACAACGCCCGGTAGGCATCTCCGTCCAGCGTCAATGTCCGGGCCATATCCAATCCGTAGAAGTCGTTCTGCGGGTAGACGATCTCTCTGTTCAGTAAATGGGTATGGGCGTCGATCAGGCCCGGCAGAACGGCGTATTCCGAAAGATCGATCAGCTGATAATCCTGCTTCTGCTGCCCGCTCAATTCCTTGAATGGTCTGACCGCCGTGATCTTGTTGTTATCGATCATGATCGCCATGCCTTCCCGGAACTGGCCAGCTTCACTGTCGAACAGGCTGCCTGCCCTGATCAGGTATTTGCCGCCCGTCTGGGCAAGGACAGATTGGCAACATATCAGAAGCAGAAATAGAAGGAAATTTCTCATAGTCATTTATTGATAGTTTACGCCAAATCCTGTGCAGACACCCTAAATTACGTATTAACATTGTGCCCGGCATCGGTATTTTTGCGGTATGACCTCATCTTCCAAAAGTAGTATCCTCGGGCTGCAGCTCCCCACCGACCCCCGCTGGGTCGATCTTGCCGCCATTTCCCTCGAAGAGATCCTCACCGACCATGCGTGGTGCGAACAGAAGGCGGCCACGAGCTGTATTTCCCTGATCTCCCGCTATCCGTCACGCGGCCAACTGGTCGAGGCGCTTTCGCCCATTGTAACCGAAGAATGGGGACATTTCCGCCTTGTACTGGCAGAGCTGCAAAAACGGGGGCTCCGCCTGGGCCCGCAGCGGAAAGACCTTTATGTCAACAGGCTCCGGGAATTCGAGCGAAAAGGCGGCAGTCAGGCGGATCGTTTCCTGGACCAGCTACTATGCTTTGCGCTCATCGAAGCCCGTAGCTGCGAGCGGTTTAAACGGCTGAGCGAAGGCCTCGACGATCCGTATCTCCGGCAATTCTATCGCCGCTTCATGGAAAGTGAGGCCGGGCACTATCACCTCTTTATCGGGCTGGCCGAAACCTACTTGGATAAGGATACCGTCCGGCGGCGATGGGCCGAATGGCTTGCGTATGAATCCGAAATTATGCAATCGCTGGAGCTTCGGGGGGACCGGATACACTGAGTCTTTCCTGGTAGAGCCTGACATATTCCCCGATTTTTTTCCGGCGATATTGCATGACCCATCGTGGATGGGGAAGCGGGATGATGCGTTCGAAAAACCGGTGTCGATGGTTGATATGACCAAAATATTTGTAGTTCTCCCCTTCGCCAAGGCAATAACAGACCGGGAAAGTCGGCATCGTCTCCAACTGCCGGCGGATGCAGCGTAGCATAAACGGTTCGAATGATTTCAACAAGGTCTTGTCATCATAGTAATTGAGGTTCCTTCCGTCCCGCACGAATCCGAGCGGCGAAAGGGCGGTAAAATGATACCGGCCATAGAAGGCGGCCGGGCCGCCAAAGGCGTCTATCACTTCGTACACAAATTCTGACGACAATTCGCCGCGTTTTGGAAAGTCGTTGGCAATGCCGCACTTTGCTGCGAGCCGGATCGGATCGGTGAACGGGATCCCGGTCAGTCCCGCACCGTGGCGGCCGGGATTGATCCCGAATATGAAAAACCTTGACCGGTTATCGTTATAGTACTTGGGGTAGAATTGCTTTGTTACCGCCCAGGCCGCGGTGTCTTTATACGGATTCATAATTTCGATACCATCGCCGGGGGCTAGGCGGGGACGAAGGTTTCGGTAAAAGTCCAGGATTGCGTCGGCCTGGGTATCGAATTTTCCTGATGTTGACATCCTGCGAAGTTACAGTTCCGCCAGACGTTTCAGCAGCTCGTCTTTCCGGCGCGTAGACACGTCTATCTCGGTATTATCTATCATCCGGACCGATCCGCCCTTTCCTTTGTGATAGCTCTTGATACAGGCCAGGTTGATGAGATGCGAATTGTGAATGCGGTAGAAATTATGGTCTTCAAGCAATTCCTCGAATTCCTTCAAGGTTCGCGCCACGGTCAGTTTGTGTCCGTCCGTCAGGTATATGGACGTGTAGTTAATATGACTTTCACAGCGGACGATGTCTTGTACGGCGAGGAATTCCAGGCCCTTTACCGTCGGGATGCTGATACGCCGGGGCAGCGCGGCGCCGTTGCGCAGGTTGTACGATAGGGTTTCGAAACGGCCGGCGATCTCCTCCTTCGATCGCTTCTGGTGAAGCCGTGCCACGGCCTGTTGCAGGTCGTCCGGGTCGACCGGCTTGAGAAGATAGTCGACCGCACTGAATTTAAATGCCTTGATCGCATATTTCTCATAAGCTGTAACAAAAATTATATCAAAATCGATCACCGGGAAGCGGTCCAATAATTCAAAGCTGGTTTTGTCCCAAAGCTGGATATCCAGGAATACCAGCTGCGGTTGTACATTCAGGATCAGCTGCCAGCCTTCCTCCACCGTCCCCGCCGATCCCGCCAGCCGGACCATCGACCCACAGTAGGTGGACAGCAGCCCCGACAGGTGGTCGATACAGTGGGCCTCGTCGTCAATGATAATCGTCCCGATCATACCGGCTTACTCATTTAATTCCAGCGGCAGTTTCAGTTCGACCCTCGTCCCTTCGGAAAGGTCGAATATCTGCACGCCGGCGTTTGTCCCTTTGATCTGATTAATGATCTCGATGCGGTCCCGGGTGATCCGAAGTCCCATAGACCTTTTGCCGGCCGGCGTATATTTACCGGCTTCCCTGCGCCCGATGCCGTTGTCCTCCACGATATAGTAGATCATTCCCGCTTCCCGGGTTATTCGTATCGAAATTTTTCCGGAATGTGCCTTCCCGGAAAACCCGTGCCAGATACTGTTCTCGACGAAGGGCTGCACGATGAGCGGCGGTACCATCGTTGCTTCCGGGTCGATCTCCTTATCGATGACGATCTCATACCGGAGGTCGTTCCGGAGCCGCAGTCCCTCCAGCTGGATATAGGTCTCCAATACCTTCAGGTCTTCTGCCAGCGTGATCTCACTCTTCTCGGAATGTTCGAGGACCTGCCGCATCATCTTGGCGAATTTGCTCAGGAAGTAGTTGGCGGTAGTTGTTTCATTCCGCGAGATATAGTCGCTCACTGAATTGAGCGAATTGAAGATAAAATGCGGGTTCATTTGCAGCCGGAGTACTTTCATCTCCGTCGCCGAAACCTTTGCCTTCAGGTCCGCTTCCTTTTGCCGCGCTTCTGCGTCCCGACGCCGCTTGTACAGCACAAAGGTCGACAGGCCTGCCAGCAACAGGACCGCAACGCCCGCTACCAGCGCCTTCCGGATCACGCCCTGCCGGTTGATCTCGGCCTGTGCCATCGCAGCCTTTTTGTCGTTGTCCGCTTTTGTTGCCGCTTCTTTCCTTTCGAAATCGAATTGTAGTTCCTTTTTCGCCATTGCAGACTGTTTCTCGCCATTCGACACGCTGTCGCGAAATACGATGTACTGCTTATAGGCGTCCAGCGCCTTGCCATACTGATGTCGCTTCTCATATGCCTGGTAGAGACTCTGCCAGGCGCCGGACTGCCACTCGGCGGACTGCAGCCGGCGTGCGATTGCCAGGGATTGCAGCGCATATTTTTCCGCATTGCCGTAGTCTCCGCGGGCGAGATATATTTTCCCGATCCCCTCGAGCGACGCAGCTTTTGCGTCATTGTTACCGGAGGGACCCGCCGACGCGATACTTTGGCGATACAAGGCCAGCGCGCTGTCGGTTTTCCCCTCTTTTTTGTATTCCTCGCCGAGGTTGTTCAAAATGATCGGAATAAAATAGCCGATGCCGTTTTGCCGGCAGATGTCGAGGGCCTGTCGCGCGGACCCCAGCGCTTTTTCCTGCTGACCAAGCTCTGTGTAGACCGTTCCCATATTCACCAGGGCGATCGCCTCCTCCTTACCCGACTTAAGCTCTCTTGCGGTGACCAGGAACTGCCGATAATAGTCCAGCGCCTTGTCATATTGCTTGTTGTCGCTGTAGATGTTCGCGAGGTTATTGAACAGGCTGGCGTTTAGCTCTCCTATGCCCAGCGGTCTGGCGACCCTCAGCGCCTTTATGTAAGCATCCATCGCGGCGGGGTTGTCGGAGAAGTAGTAGAAGGCATTCCCCTTCTGCCGCCAGGAAAGTGCGATGCCTTTCGGCCAGTTGGTCTCCCGGGCGATGGCCAGGGCTTCATCCGCATATCGCATGGCGGCGGCGGGATCGGTGTAAACGGTTGCATCCGCCAACTTGAGAAGGGCCGTTACCCGGTTGCTGTCGCGGACGGGATGTTGCCGGACGATTTGTGAAAAGGAATCGATGGGCGAGGGCTGCTGCCCGGCACTGACGATGACCAGGGTCAGAAGGGCTGCAGGCAGTAGTAGTTTGGTCATCCGCTACACGGGGTTTGGGTTGGAAAAGGTAAGCAAATTTCATCGGTTTACCGGCAAAAAATAAATCGCGGCCTGCAAAGAATAAATGCGGCTTGTCCCGCCTTTCCGTGGCGATTAATTTGGACAAAAAATATATGAAGAAGCTATCACTGCTTATGGGGGTTCTGGCGCTGGTCTTCTCCGCCCGCGCCCAGGAATTTCAAACGGGCACAAATATCGTCAGTGCCGGCATCGGACTCGGAAGTTCGATCCTCAGTTATTCGGGGGCTTCCCAGAGTCCGGCCATCAATCTGCAGTACGAGCGGGGTTTGTGGGACATCGGCGGCCCCGGCGTAATCAGCCTTGGCGGCTACGTCGGGTACAAGGGGTATAGTTACTCCGGTCCCGACTACTCGGAAAAATGGCATTACACCGTATTGGGTGTCCGCAGTGCGTATCACTACAACGGCCTTGGCGTCGACAAACTGGATCTTTACGGCGGTGTCATGCTTTCATACAATCTGCTCAGCTATTCCTTCACGGACAATGCCGGCTATAATGTCTCCGGCTCCGGAAGTTACGGCAGCACATTCGGGTTTAGTCTGTATGCCGGCGCGCGCTATTTCTTCAGCGACCATTTCGCGGTACTGGCAGAACTCGGATACGGTGTAGCCTTTCTCAATGTCGGTATAGCGGCGAAATTCTAAAATTCTAACGATCACATCCATGCGCAAGTCAATTATCGGCAAGATAGCTTCCCTTACTGCACTAACCCTCATAACCCTTGTCCTGTCACAATGTAAGAAGAGCGGCGGATCGAAAAGCCCGAATAACGGCAGTGGGTACTACATGAAATTCAACCTGGATGGGAAAGCGGTCGAATACAGCAGTCAACCCGTTGCCGAAGTACCAAAGCCAAACTCGGACGGATTGTATTCCGCCGTCCTCATAGCATATCAGAATGTCAATGCCGGAACTCCGAATTCGATCACCATTATCGTCTACAGTTCGAGCGCCATTGCCGCAAATGTAGCCTACAATGATCCCGGGAAGGCGACGGAAACGAATGGCAGCCAGGTACCGCAGTCTACGGTATTTTGGTATGATTCGTCCGCGGCGGGGTACCTTACCGCCGGAGAATTCGCCGATGCCAGCGGCAATGTCCTGCTAAGCGGTGTGGTCGCGAATTCCATGGTTACTATTACCGAATTGACCGGCTCCGACGTGAAGGGGACCTTCTCCGGTACCGTTTACCGTTCCGATTTCGGGAAATCCGACGTCATCACCGATGGACAATTTTATTTGAAACGCGAGCAATAGCCTACTTTCCGGAAGGTTCCGCCGAAAAGTATCGAAGCTCCTCGCTGAAGTCGAGAAAGGGGTGTTGCCGGGCGAGTTCGGCCGTCTTTTGAAAATGCTCCTGCAGAAAACGCCGGTGAGCCGGGGTGGTCGGCTGCAGCGGCCGGTGTCGGCGCGCGGTCATGATCTTTTTCACTTCTTCCAGCAGTTGCCGCGCCGGTTCATCGATGCAATGCCGGACGAATTTCTCCAGCACAAAGGTCGTGGCGGGATAGTTGGGATGCACCATATCGATGTCGTAGAAGCGGTAGTCACGAAGCACATCGATGACCAACTCATACGCGGGAAAATAGAAGAGTCTTTCCCATTTTCCGACGAGCTGGTGTACGGCCTCGATCAGCCGTGCTTTGCTTCGGTTGTTTTCTACTACGCCATCCCGGATATGACGCACCGGGCTTATCGTAAAAAGGATGCGCAGCCGTGGGTTGAATTGCCACAATTGATGCAAACAACCGTCCAGCGCCGCCTGGATCTCCCCGATCGTCATCAGGTGCTTGTGGAACCACTGACCCGGGGCCCGGTGACAATTGGCTACCGCCCTGTTGCCGTCCACTAACCGGTACGACCAGGCGGTTCCGAGAGTGATGATCAGCCAGTCCGCCTCGTGGAGAAAATCATGCGCTTTCTCCTGTGCCGCGTTGATGCCGCGCAGGCATTCCGCGGGATCGGGGTGTGAAAATATACTATGGTGCTGCCAGCTTTGCCAAAGGTCGTTCAGGAAAAGCAGGTCCTCCTTGCCATAGTGTTTTGGTCCAATATAGGATACCAGGCTGGAAGCCACGCTGGCAGGGTCGAACAGGATGCCATTCGGGTTTTGGAATGTCAGGAATTTCCAGTCGGTCAATGCATTCCCGATATGCTCGGTAAAACAAGAGCCGGTCAGCAGGATCCTTTCACCGTACTGGATGGGGTTTGGCAACGACGGGATGGTGATGGGCAACTGAAATTCCATGGTCAGACGAATAAGTTGGCAGCGATCTGCGCCGCTTGATGCAGGGCGGCTTCATCGAATGCCGGCATTAATTTTTTTTCGCGGAAATGGGCGATCATCCACTCTGTATCCATATTGCCGACCAGCTCGTTTCCCGCCATCGGACACCCCCCGATACCCTTCAGGGCGCCGTCAAACCGCCGGCAGCCTGCGTCCAGCGCGGCGTCGATTTTCAAGGTTCGATTTTGATGTGTCGAGTGCAGGTGTACGCCGATGGTAACCCCCGGCAGCTGCCGAATGAGGTATTCGACGATCGAAAATATATGTTCCGGCGTCGCTACCCCAACGGTGTCGGCAACCGAGATGGTCCTGACACTCAGCTTTGCCAGCGCCGCTGCCCATTCGTATACGATCTCCTCATTCCAGGGGTCGCCATAAGGATTGCCAAATCCCATGGAGAGATAGACCACCAGCTCTTTTTGGCGTGCGGCGCACAATGCCTGGATCTCTTCGACGGTTGCAAAGGCGCCTTCGATCGTGTTGTTGGTGTTGCGCAATTGGAACGTCTCGCTCACCGAAAACGGGAATCCAAGGTATCGGATCGGGTCCTGGTTTGCAGCCTCCGCCGCCCCGCGGAAATTGGCTACGATCGCCAGCAGTTTTGTCTGCGTCCCATCCGGACGCAAACCCTTTAATACCTCCGCGGTATCCGCCATCTGCGGAATTGCCTTTGCGGAAACATAGCTCCCGAAATCAAGCGTGTCGAATCCTACCCGCAACAATGCGTTGAGGTAGTCGATCTTCCGCGTTGTCGGGATGATATGCGGCCAGCCTTGCATGGCGTCGCGCGGACATTCGATCAGCGTGACCGGTGAACTCATGGCATGCGATGTTTCATGGCTTCATACAATATGATCCCGGCCGCAACGGACACGTTGAACGAATCAAATCCACCGGCCATGGGTATCGTAAATTGTTCGTCCGCCGCCTTTCGGATATAGGACTGTACGCCTTTGTCTTCGCTACCCATGACAATACAACAAGGGTCCGCGAGCGACAGTTCGAAAACCCGGCGATCGGCCTTCATTTCGCTCGTGAATACCTTGATCCCGTTGAGATGCAGCGTATCGACCGCTTTCAGCAGGCTGTCAACCCGGCAGACCTGGATCTGCTCGAGCGCTCCGGCGGACGACTTCATCGCCTCTTCATTCAACGCTCCGGTGCCCTTGTCGGGGATGATAAGGGCTTGCGCCCCGCAGCAGACCGCAGAGCGGGCGATCGCCCCGATATTGCGGACATCGGTGATCCCGTCCAGCATGACAAAGAGCGGGACCGCCCCTGCCCCCACCGTATGGTCGATTACCTGTTGCAGGTCCATGTATTGTACAAGTCCGGCAAAGGCGACAACTCCCTGGTGATTGGCGCGTGTCAGGGATCCCAGCTTTTCTACCGGAACGATCTGTACGGGAATATGGTACTCCCTGGCCAGTTGCCGGATCTCGGCGATGGATTCACCCGCGGTGTTCCGCTGGAGGAGTATCTTATCCACGGGACGTCCGGAACGGATCGTCTCGATCAGCGGCTGACGCCCGATAATCAATTGATTCTTCTTTATCCCCATGATAGTTCTCCCAGTACCAATAGCAATTTGACCTTTAAAATGGCGGCGACGGACATGGAATCGGTAATCACACCTTGTTCTACCATCCGGTAAGCCTCCTCAAACGGCAGGCGGCGAACGACCAGTTCCTCCGTTTCGTCCGGCGCCGATTCCTGCTGTTCCAGTCCCCGGGCTAAAAAGATAAAGGCCCGCTCATCCGTAACGGAATTGGAAAGATGCATTTCCATCAGGTCCACCCACTCTTTTGCGACAAGCCCGGTTTCTTCCAGTAATTCCCTCCGGGCCGATTCGACCGGCGGAACTGCCGGATCGCCGCCTCCTTCCGGGATCTCCCAGCTATATGAGCCCAGCGCGAACCGGTATTGGCCAACCAGCCAGGTATTGCCCTGCTCGTCCAGCGGCAGGATTCCGATCGCCAGGCTTTTGAACCGGACTTTTCCATAGATGCCTTTACCGCCTCCGGGGTTGATCACGTCATATTCCGTCAGGCCGATCCAGGGGTTATCGTAGATCTCACGCTGAGCCAGAACCGTCCATGGATTGCGATGTTCACTCATTCCTCAAATTTATGCGTAAAATGCGCAAAATTGGAAAATAGCGCATTCCTCAACCGCCTATGTTTGACCGATCGGTCAGATGGCCTCCGGCCGTCTAAATACGAGGAGGCCCGCTTTCGCGGGCCTCCTCTGTGGTGAAATCGATTATTTAAGTCCGAAAGCCTTCTTTACCTTCGGAACATAATCCAGTTTTTCCCAGGTGAACAGCTCCACGTTCTTCTTTATTTGTTTACCGTCGGGAGAAGTAAATATTTTTTCTATGACCTTCGGTTCCCGGCCCATATGACCATAGGCCGCGGTCTCGCTATAGATCGGATTGCGCAGCTTAAGCCGGGTCTCGATAAAGTACGGACGCATATCGAATAGCTCCATGACTTTCCTGGCGATCTGGCCGTCGGTCAGCTTAACCTTCGCGGTTCCATAGGTATTGACGTTGATACTGGTAGGCTGGGCTACGCCTATGGCATAGGAGACCTGGACGAGGACCTCATCGGCCACCCCGGCCGCAACCAGGTTCTTGGCGATATGTCGGGTTGCGTAAGCCGCAGACCGGTCCACTTTCGAGGGATCCTTTCCGCTGAATGCGCCGCCGCCATGGGCGCCCTTGCCACCATAGGTATCGACGATGATCTTCCTGCCGGTCAGGCCGGTGTCGCCGTGGGGACCGCCGATCACAAATTTCCCGGTGGGATTGATGTGGTATTTTATCTGGTCATTAAAAAGCCGGGCGTACTTTTTATATTTAGCCTTGACCCGGGGGATCAGGATCTCGATAATGTCTTTCTTTATTTTTGCCGCCATCCGGGCTTCCGTATCGAAATCGTCATGTTGGGTAGAAACTACGATCGCGTCGATCCGGACGGGCCGGTTATTGTCGTCATATTCGAGCGTGACCTGGCTCTTGGCATCGGGGCGAAGATATTTGATCTGCTTGTCCTCCCGGCGCAGCGCAGCCAGTTCCAACAGGATCTTGTGTGCCAGGTCGAGCGCCAGGGGCATATAGTCCTCCGTCTCGTTGCTGGCATAACCGAACATCATCCCCTGATCTCCGGCGCCTTGTTCTTCCTTTTTCTTCCGGTCAACGCCCTGGTTGATATCGGAGGACTGCTCATGGATGGCGGAAAAGATCCCGCAGGAATTGGCCTCGAACATGTACTCGCTCTTTGTATAGCCGATCTTGCGGATAACGCCACGGGCGATCTCCTGGACATCGAGGTAGGCCTTTGATTTAACTTCACCCGCCAGGACTACCTGGCCGGTAGTGACCAGCGTTTCACATGCTACTTTGGATTGCGGGTCAAATGCAAGGAAATTGTCGATCAACGCATCGGAGATCTGATCGGCCACCTTATCCGGGTGCCCTTCAGAAACGCTCTCGGAAGTAAATAAATACGGCATGTTGGAAAGGAATATTTAATTGAAAAAGAATGGTGTTTTGATTACGGCGGCAAAGATATTTGAATTGCGACAAAAAGTTTTCCCAAATTGGAACTTTACCGGCAATTAACGCATTATTTGCTCAAATCAGTATATAACTGCAAATAATCCGAGAGATCGGACTCGGCGTTGAACGAAAGCACTTTTTTACCGCGGATCTTGCCGAATTCCTCAAGCAGCTTCTTGTCTACCTTTTCAGCGCCAAAACTGATCGCGTCGGCATAGGTCGCGCCGCCCCGGAAGAGAGCACTGTTGTTAGCGTCCTTATAAGGCTCGAGGTCTTTATCCTTGATATTGGCGTGAATATTCGCCAGTTTCAGGAAGTCCGCCCCGAGTTTCTCCTTAAAGGTGGGCTGCCCGATGGTAAAAACACATTTGCTGTGGGCAAATACCGGCTCTTTTTTATAGACTGTCTTGAGATAGAGAGGGATAAGCCCGGTCATCCATCCGCTGCAATGGATCACGTCGGGGGGCCAGCCGAACTTCTTTACGGTCTCCAAAGCCCCCTTGCAATAAAACACCGTCCGCAGCCCGTTGTCCTCGAACCATTTGTCCTGCTCATCGTGAAAAATGAACTTCCGTTTGAACAGGTCTTCATTGTCCAGGAAATATACCTGTAACCGGGCGTTTGGAAGGGATGCCACCTTGATTTGCAGCGGATAATCATCGTTGTCGATCGACACATTGATGCCCGAAAGCCGAACAACCTCATGAAGCCGGTGTCTCCGCTCATTCACTACCCCAAACCTCGGCATGATACAACGCACCTCAAATCCATTGTCATTTGATTTAATTGCCAGCTTGTTAACGATCTCTGCAAATTCTGTCAGCTCTAAATATGGCGACATTTCGTTGGCAATAAATAAAATTCGCTTTTTTTGTAGCATTATTATTACAATGATGAATCAGGCCAATCGACCCAAATAGTTTGCAAAGGTAGCAATTTTTATTGTAAATCGGCCCCGGGTAACCGGTTTTGAAGGTTAAAAGAACAAAAAATGATCATATTTAAACGGTCAAATGACCTGGCCGGCTGGCTGAAAAAAGAGACCGATTCCGGCAAATCCGTCGGGTTTGTGCCGACGATGGGCGCACTCCATGCCGGACATATATCACTTATTACTATATCAAAAAATGCGGCCGATGTTAGCGTTTGCAGCATATTTGTCAACCCCACGCAGTTCAATGACCCGAAGGACTTCCAGAAATATCCCGTAACGCTGGAAAAAGATATCGCTTTGCTGGAGGCGGCCGGTGTCGATATTGTTTTCCTCCCCGCCGTAACGGAGCTATATCCGGACGGGATGTCCAATCTGGAACATTATGAATTGGGGGCGCTGGAGACGGTGCTGGAGGGCAAGTACCGACCGGGTCATTTTCAGGGCGTGTGCCAGGTCATGAACCGGCTTTTGACCATCGTTCGACCGGACAAGCTATTCATGGGTCAAAAAGACTACCAGCAATGCATGGTAGTCGAACGGCTGCTGCATTTGATGAAACTTCCGGTTCGACTTGAACGGTGCCCGATCGTCCGGGAAAATGACGGCCTGGCTATGAGCAGTCGAAACCTGCGGCTTTCTCCGACGCAACGGGGCAATGCGGCCGGCATCTTTCATGCGCTGGTACTATTGAAAGAAAAATGGCCTGTCGCTCCGCTCGCCGCGCTGATCGAAGCGGGAGCTATTCTGAATCAGGCCCATTTCAAAATTGATTATATTTCGGTCGCCGACGCTGCCACGCTCGAGCCGGTATCCGACCGGGCCGATGGCGGCGCGGTGGTCGCGCTCATCGCCGCCTTCCAGGGTGACGTTCGGCTCATCGACAACATGATCCTTTAATTTTGCAAAATTTCCTATGCTCATAGAACTCCTGAAATCAAAAGTGCATCGCATTACGATCACTGAAGCGAATCTCAACTATGTCGGCAGCTTAACGCTGGATGAAGATATCATGGAAGCGGCCAACATGATCGAAAACGAAAAGGTGCAGGTTGTCAACGTCAACACGGGGTCGCGGATCGAAACCTACCTGATCACCGGGAAAAGGGGTTCCGGAACCTGTTGCCTCAACGGCCCCGCTGCAAGGACGGGTGCAGTGGGAGATATTGTTATCGTCATCTCGTATGCACAGATGGATTTCGAACAGGCTAAGCGTTTTACGCCGGCCATCGTTTTTCCGAAAGAAGGAAATAAGCTGTAACTTGTACGGGTTATGAAGAAAGGAATGCTGGTCCTGCTGCAATATGCTTTTTTCGCTGCTTTGGCAGCGTTTTTTGTGTGGTTGAGCCTGAAGGATATGGACCGGAAAAGCTGGGCCCAGCTAAGGGACGCGCTGGATCAGGCGAATTACTGGCTGCTGATCCCTGTACTCTTGTTGCTGCTGGCCAGTCACTGGCTGCGGGCACTGCGCTGGCGGCAGCTTATCGAGCCGTTGGGTTACGAACCGTCGCGAATGAATTGTTTTCTTGGTGTCATGATCGGCTATTTCGTCAATCTCGGCGCGCCCCGACTTGGTGAAGTGGTAAAGTGCACGATCCTCGCCCGCTATGAAAAGGTGCCGGCCGACAAACTCGTGGGGACCATTGTAGCGGAGCGGGCTTTTGACGTCGTCTGTCTTGCTATCGTTTTTGGGCTGACCTTTTTGCTGCAATTCAACGTTATTCATACGCTGACGACGGACAGCTCGCTTTTCCATAGCAAAAGCCCCGGCCACTCTTCCCCATGGACCTGGTGGATCGTACTGGCGGCAGCCATGCTCGTCGCCGCCTTTGTGATTATCCGTTGGAAATGGGTGGCAAGCCGGTGGACACAGATCATCTTTAAGGTCAAGGCGGTAATCGTCAACATCCTGCATGGGCTTACCACGGTACGTTCGATCAGGAACAAGCCCTTATTCTTCTTCTATACCATCGGGATCTGGTGCCTGTACCTGTTAAGCACCTGGTTTGGCTTCTTCGCGATCAGCGCCACGCGGAACCTCAGCATCGTGGATGCCCTCAGCGTGCTCGCCATGGGAAGCGTGGGAATGATCGTTTCGCCGGGCGGGATCGGAGCATATGCCTTGCTTGTCCGCGAGACCGTCTCCTTTTACAATATCCCTCCCCTGCCATTCGGACAGGCGCTCGGATGGTTGTTATGGTTCGGCCAATTTCTTAGCTTTATCCTGTTTGGAACCGTCAGCTTTATCCTGTTGCCAAGAATCAATAAGAACCGAGTTGTAATCGCCACAAATGAAATTACCACAGATCATATCGCAAAAGATCTTTGATCGCTCCGGGATGATCCATCAATTAAACCGGTGGCGCCTTTTGGGGAAGACCGTTGCTTTCACGAACGGATGCTTTGACATCCTGCATGCGGGTCATATCGCCTCTCTGTCGGATGCCGCGCGGGAGGCGGATATGCTGATCGTAGGGCTCAATTCGGACGCTTCGGCAGCGCGGTTAAAAGGGCCGGGACGTCCCGTCAACGATCAGCATGCCCGGGCCACGGTGCTGGCCGCTCTGCTGATGGTAGATGGCGTGATCCTCTTCGACGAAGACACTCCGCTTGAACTGATCAGCCTCGTCCGTCCGGATGTCCTGGTAAAAGGCGGCGACTATACGCTTGAACAGATCGTCGGAGCAAAGGAGGTTATATCCTGGGGAGGTCGGGTGGTGATCAATCCGATTGTCCCGGGGTTCTCGACTACCGCTATATTGGAGAAAATTGCCAGATTATGAAAATGTTATTACCCGCTTTGCTGCTGATCGCGGTGATTGCCGTGCGAGGGCGATCCCGCAATGCGGAGATGGCGCGATCCGGTGATGGGGTGTCCCAGGCGTCCGGCGACGGGGGGGCGCAGCAATCCGCCGATGTGGATTCGCTCAAGGCGTTGAACGCATTGTTTATCCATGGGTCGATTACCCGGGATACCGCCAGGCTCAAGCGCATTTTTGCTCCCGATTTTATTTTGATCAACCCTTCGGGTGTGCGACGTTCGGGAAGCGATGTTTTAAATGGTTTTGTAACGGGCCCGCATGTTCTTTCGAGCGAGGTCGACACGGTCGAGATCAGGATCTATGGCACGACCGGTCTTGTCCATGCCCGTGCGGCGTTTACGTTTGAAGATGGAGGCAAGCAAACATCCGGAAAAACCGACTACCTGGATGTGTATGAGAAACGAAGAGGGCGGTGGGTGGCGATTGCGGCACACGTTACCTATCTCGGCGGCAACTAGACCGGCCAGGTCAACTGCGATACATCCGCTCGATTTCCTGGACGATGGATTCGATCGCCTGGTCATCGCCCTTTGCATCGTAAGGTTGTTTTAGACTGGTGCTGAAGAAGAATGCCACCGTCTGATAAAACCGGGCCGAGAACCCGCCCTTATATTCCTTGATCAATTCATAGCAGCTGTTCCCGGTTTGGCGGTTGATCAGCTTCATGAGAATCTTCCCCTGGTAGATCGACATCTGCTCCAGCGGATCGGAAAATTCTTTCCGCAGCTCTTTCTCCCGTGACTGGAGGTATGCCTTCCGTTCTTTTTCCGTGCCAAGCAGCGCCATCCGGGTATTGATATCGTTGATGATCACGCCCGCTTTCCGCGCATAAGGATAGGTGACGTATACCGCATTCCGCAGTTTTGTCCACGCTTCCAGCCGACGGCGCATCGCGGGCGTCATCGGCGCCGTCACCCAGGTATAGGGCATCGTCTTCGCTGACAGCAACTCATGGTCAACGACCTGGGCGCTGGTAATGATGGTATCGTAAGGACCGTAGACCGGGGGGATCACATCGGGGGGCAGGGCCGCAGTGTCGGCTGCGGTACTTTTTTTTGTGGAATCCACCGCCGGATGCGCCGGGATGGAAGATTGTTGGGCCCACGCACACGCCGCCGTCATCAGGGGAACGGTTACTACGATAAGATATTTAAGGACAAGACGGCGCATAAACGACCTTAAAGTTACAAAAAGGTTTGCAATTAATACAGTGGAACCGCAATCGGTAACCCCTCGGGACAACAAGAGATTGTTAATTTTCAATGAGTTGGTTATCAGCGCGCTGAAGCGAATGCAACCTTCTCAGCGGCTCACCGTGAGCGCAGCCTGACGGCGGCGCCATATTATACTGATCACAAAGCCGATGATCATGATGATCGTCCCGGCCCACAGAACGGCGATCTGGGGAAACTCGAGTACTTTGAGCGCAACGAACGGCACCATCTGCGACGACTCCTTGACACCCAGAACGATTTTCCTGCCTTCTATCTTATCGAATTGCAAGGCCAGGTTTTGCGCAAATATGGTATCGTTCGCAAATTGCCAGCTCCCGTCTTTGAAATACAGCGCCGGGTAGGCGACATAACGCATACTGTCCCGGGTGACGACCGACACTTTCGCCGCAATCGCGGTATCGGTCCGCGCAAAATGGAATTTCCCAATATTGGGATTGATGAGCACCGAATCCAATACCAGGTAGCCCTTCGGGAAATAAGCGGTATCGCCGGCGGCAAGGGGAGCCGAAGGACGGAACTGTGCGGTATCCCCGCCGGGGTTCTCGGCATAACTGACATATGCAAAGATATCCCGGTCCCAATAGTGATATTTATCCGGATTGGCCGATGTCTCACCGCCGCCCTTGGTAGAGACGATAAAGTCCGGATAAAGATCGAACTTCTCCTTGCTGCGCTTCTTGTCGAAATGGATATGAAAATACGTGGTCTTGCTGCGGGTGTCGACCGAATCGCCGCTTACATAAGTAGCTATGTAATTCCCCATGTCGGTGGGGACCCCTTTCAGGAGCGTCAGGTTTTCCATCGGGTCCTGTTTGGTCTCCGGTGCAAAAGGCAACAGGATACCGGTCGTATTGACGGAAAGGACATTCTTTTTTGCGGAAGATAATAAGATGCCTACCAGCATAAGCCCGAAGCCGACATGCGCGATCGAAGGACCTGCCGCACGGAGCTTTCCCCGCAGGCCGGTACGGATGTATGCAAGATTTGCCACGACGGCGTAAATGGCCCCAAACATCGCCAGATGGATGGCCGCCAGGAAACCGATGCCATACTTGTCATATTGGATCCCGCCAAAGACGCTGACCAGAACGGAAATTACCAGCGCCACCGTCGTCGGCAGCCAAATCTTTTTCCACCACCAGCTAAAGGTGGTCCCCTTGTACTTAAGGTACTGCGTCACGGCAGTCAGGATGCCGATCAGCATCGCGATGAAGATCTCGATCCGGTTATACGCGAATTGGGCGTCGTCGCCGATCGCCACCTTCTTTTTTGTCACGAGGTTGAAAACGGGCAAAGATGTCGAGCCGATCACGAATAGTGCCGAGAGGAAGAGCACCAGCGAGCCGATGAACATCCAGAACTCACGGGAACCCGTAGCCTCCTCCTTTACAATATGCGGGATCTTACCGTAACGGGCAATAAAAAGCCCATACGCCGGAAACAGGAAGATGAATACGAACAACGCCAGCTGCACATTCATTCCGGAGTCGACAAATGCATGGACCGACGTGTCGCCCAGGATACCGCTGCGGGTCAGAAAGGTCGAATACAACACAAGTACGAATTGCGTGATCAGGAAAAAATGGGTAGCCCGAAGCGAATGTCCCGTGGCGTTATACACCAGCATCGTATGCAAGCCGGCGATCATCACCAGCCAGGGCACCAGCGATGCGTTTTCAACCGGGTCCCAGGACCAGTAACCGGCGAAACTCAGCGCCTCATATGCCCAGGCTGCTCCCATCATGATCCCGGTGCCAAGGACGCAGGCCGAGAAGAGCGTCCAGGGCAACGCCGCCCGGGTCCAGTCCCATTGACGTTTCCAAAGCCCGGCGATCGCATAGGCGAAGGGTACCACTGTGGAGGAAAAACCAAGGAAGAGGATCGGTGGATGGATCACCATCCAATAGTTCTGCAAAAGTGCATTGAGCCCCTGACCGTCCTGCATCTGCGGGATACTCATATAGTCTGCGCGTTCAAAGATCGGCGCATTGGCCGCAAAGTCCATCTGGCGCACCAGGATAAACGGGTTGAAGCCTACTTTGTTTCCGAAGAAATAGAGACCCATGATCATGGTAGCGAGACACAGGTGGGTAAAGCTGATCACTGTCATGACCGGACTTTCCCACTTTCCCGCCCTCCGGATCAGGATCAGTCCCAGTACGCAGACCCAGATGGTCCATAACAGGAAACTACCCTCCTGTGCCTCCCAGATGCAGGACAGCAGGTATTGCAGCGGCATCGAGCGGCTGGAATGCTCCCAGGCGAAATTATATTCGAAGAGGTGATTGGCGATAATGTAGACGATCGTCCCGAATACCGCGAATACCGACAAGACATCGATGAAAAACGCCCACCTGGCCATCCGCCGCCAGCCGCCTTCTTCCGCCGGCGTCTTCGCGTTGGCAGCCTTGAAATAGGCGACCATGGCTACAAGGGAGGCACTGAAGAAAAGTAAAGCAAAGAAATGCCCAATTTTGCCGGGCAGAAGATGTTCGCCGATGAATTGCATGGCTGGATTTTAGTTTTGGCTTAACGCCTTCTTATTGCTGGCCGGATCGTCTTTATATTTCGATGGACATTTTATGAGGATGCCGCCATTGGACACGTTGAATACGTTCCCGTCCATCTTACCTTTTAAGGTGATCCGCTCCGCTTTTTCGAGGTCATAGGGTTTTTCAGCGTGATAGACTACGCGGGCGGTATTTCCCAATGTGTCGGTGATTTGAAAGCTCAGGTAGTTCGGATCTTTTTTCGGGTCGTATTCGATCGGTTGCCGTTTATCGATCCGCGCAATGATCGTCACGGTCTTACCCGCCTTCTGCCGCGCGGACGCGATCGTCTCATAAGTGGAAAGATTCCCCATAAAACTGACCAGCACGGCAACGGACGCGAGTATCAGGATCAATATAACAATGTGTGATTTCTTCATCAGGTAGCGAAGTTACTACAGTTTTTTGAACACGACTATTCCATTGTGACCGCCAAAACCGAATGTATTGCTCATGGCCACATCCACGTTCCGCTCCATCGCGGCGCCCAGCAGGATATTAAGCCCGGCGGGGATGGCCGGATCGGGTTGCCGGGTGTTGATCGTCGGCGGAATGACGCCGTCGCGGATCGCATAAAGACACGCAATGGCTTCGATAGCTCCCGCGGCGCCCAGCAAATGCCCCGTCATAGATTTTGTCGCACTGATGCTCAGCCGGTCCGGTGCGGGACCGAAAAGGCGGGCAACCGCCTGCACTTCGCTGATATCTCCTACCGGAGTGGATGTCGCGTGAACGTTAAGATAATCCACTTCGTCCTTGTTCAACCCCGCGTCTTTGAGGGCGTCCTGCATCGCGCGGAACGCGCCGGCCCCTTCCGGGTGGGTGTGGGTCATATGATAAGCGTCCGCCGTCATGGCGGCACCCGCCAGTTCCGCATAGATATGCGCCCCCCGGGACCTGGCATGTTCAAAGTCTTCAAGGATGAGCGCCCCCGCTCCTTCACCCATCACAAATCCGTCCCGATCGATGTCAAATGGACGCGAGGCGCCCTGCGGGTCGTCATTCCGGGTCGACAAGGCCTTCATGGCATTGAATCCGCCTATACTGGCGGCTGTCACGGGTGCTTCGGAACCTCCGGCAACAATGACCTTTGCTTTTCCCAGCCGGATATAGTTCAATGCGTCCATCAATGCGGTATTGGACGTCGAGCAGGCGGATACCGTGGTATAGTTGATCCCCATCAGCCGGTATTTGATCGAGATCATGCCGGAGGCCATATTGGCGATCAACTTCGGAACGAAGAATGGGCTGAACCGCGGCGTGCCGTCACCCGCGGCATATTCCTCCACCTGTTCCTCAAATGTCTCCATTCCACCCTGGCCCGATCCCCAGATAACTCCGATGTCAAACGGATCCATCGCGGGGATGTCCAGTCCCGAGTCCCGGATGGCCTGCGTAGCGGCCACCAGCGCATATTGGGTAAAGAGGTCGGTGCGTTTCAGCTCGTTGCGGTCCAGGATGGCGCCCGGATCGAAACCCTTCAGCTCACAGGCAAAGCGCGTTTTAAACCGCGACGCATCAAAATGCGTGATGGGCCCTGCCCCGCTGCGACCGGCCACCAATGCCTTCCAAAAAGTCCCCGGATCGTTGCCCAATGGCGTCACCGCGCCGATCCCTGTCACCACTACTTTCTTAAAACCCATAGTCTGTTGATTTTGAACCACCCATCAAAAAACCATAAAATATTGAGAGGCAGCCGGTTCTGGAACTGCGAAAATACGGACTATCTTGCAAGTACGGAAAAATGCCAAAAATGATCAGGCTGAGCTAACTTGCGCCTTCGCCCGGAACAAGCTGTATTAACAGAACTCCTCTTGTTTATGACAGATTTATCGCATTTCGATCCGAATGGACCGAGTAACCCTAAGAACAACATCTTCGGCCTGCCGTTCGCCGAGGAGGAATCCCGCCTGGTCGTCCTGCCTGTCCCCTGGGAAGTAACCGTCAGCTATGGCGCCGGGACCGCCCGCGCGGGAGAGCATGTCTTCCATGCCAGCATGCAGGTCGATCTCTTCGATGCGGAAACGGATGACGCGTGGAGAAAAGGCATTTACATGCGGCAGCCGGACAAAAAGATCCTGATGAAGAGCGATTATCTTCGAAAAGAAGCCGAACTGTACATCAACTATACTTCCAAGGGCGAGATCGTGGAGAACAATAGTTTCATGTGCAAATCCCTGAAAGAGATCAACGAAGGGAGTGCGTGGCTGAACCGATGGGTATACGAGGAAACCCGGTCTCTGCTGAACGACGGCAAACTGGTGGCGTTGCTGGGCGGTGATCATAGCGCGCCGCTTGGCTATTTCAAGGCAATCGCCGAACAGCATGGGGATTTTGGCATCCTGCAGGTCGACGCACATTGCGATTTGCGCAAAACCTACGAAAACTTTGTCTATAGCCACGCGAGCGTGATGTATAATGCGCTTCGGGAGATACCTCAGCTCAAAAGGCTCGTTCAGGTCGGCGTCCGGGACTACTGCCTGGAAGAGTGGGACTTCATCCGGAACAGCAATTACCAGGTAATTACCTATTTTGACAAGGACATAAAGGAACGCACCTTCGAAGGTCAAAGCTGGAAGCTGATCGCCGACGAGATCGTCAGCCATCTTCCGGACAGGGTTTACATCAGTTTCGATATCGACGGTCTCGACCCAAAGCTATGTCCCCACACGGGAACTCCGGTACCCGGCGGCTTCGAGGCTGAACAAATATATTATCTCATCCGTCAACTTATCCGCAGCGGCCGCAAATTTATCGGATTTGACCTCGTCGAGATCGGTGTTGCCGAGACCGAATGGGATTCCAATGTCGGCGCCCGTGTATTGTGGAAACTTTGTAATTTGCTAATCTCAGGCAATCCTGCTCGAACATGAAATATAAGTACGTCGTCATTTTAAAGCAAGGGAGCCACCGGACCATCGACATATTTAGTATTTTGCTTTGCGGCTGCTCTGCGGCCGCCTTTATTTTCACCGCGGTCCGGAGCGGCTTAACCGCCGACTACATCTTTTATCTGCTGGGTGCACTAATCTTTGCGGGATTGATCTTTAACGGAGTAGCCCGATTCTTTCGAACCAAATCGCTGTCCTACCGGTTTCTCCTGGGCTTTGCTGCGATCGGCTGGATCGTAATGCCGTCCCGACTTTCCTGGATTGGCCTGATCTTCGTCCTCCTGATCTTTCTGGAGACGCAAGCCAAGCATGCGGTCGAGATTGGTTTTGATACCGACCGCATCGTTTTCAATACGCTCTATAGCCGCCGTTGCTATTGGTCGGACCTCAATAACGTTATCCTCCGGGATGGCCTGCTTACCATCGACTTTAAGAATAACCGATTGATTCAACGGGAGATAGCAGACGACCCAGATGAAGACGACGCGGACGAGGATGAGTTTAATGCGTTTTGCCGGGAGCAATTGGATTTGGTGCGCGACCGATGAATTCGCAGAACTCAGGCAAATTCACGAATTTTGCAGGCACTTCATCGGACAATGTCAGATGAAGACATTTCTAATGCAGTCACCATACATTTTATACTCCGACGGAAAGGGAAATATTTTCGAAGACACCACACTCTACGTGACCGGCCGCAGCGGCTGGGACGCCCTGCCGGTTCCCGCCGAAGATTGGATCGGGCTGCCGGAAGGCGGTTCCCTTTATGAATTGCCGGGACGCAGGGGGATCGGCATTGACGTGTTGACCGGCCAGATGCGTCTATGCGAAAAAGGGTGGGCCGTTGCGGCTTTCATTCCCCCTGCGCATACGGGGCTCTACCTTGCCGCGTACGAGACGGAGCCCAACGCCCCAACCCTGCCGCTGTTTTGTTATACAGCAGCGGGCTGGAAGGATTCCAAATTCTACGTCCCCGCCGTCCGGATCGAGGAGGATATCCGGCAAGACTGTGCGGGGTACGATTGGGATGTCATTCATGCCGGTGTGGATACCCTGCTGAAGGCGTATCCGCACAATCGGCTGGTTAAACATCTGGCCAACAATTGTTGTCTGACCTATCATTGCCCCGCAGCCCGCAACTTCTTTATGGGCCGATGGGAATGCCCGATCCCCTCCTCGCCTGCCTGCAATGCCAACTGTATCGGCTGCATTTCTTTTCAACCCCAGGAAGAAACCATCCCGTCGACACAGGACCGCCTGACTTTCAAACCTACCGCCGAAGAGATCGTCGAATTTACGGTCCCCCATCTGACCACCGCGCCCTTTCCCATCGTCAGCTTCGGGCAAGGCTGCGAAGGCGAGCCTCTCCTGATGTGGGAGACGCTCCGTGAAGCGATCCTTGCCATACGCCGCCATACGGATCGCGGAAGCATCAATATCAACACCAACGGCAGCCGGCCGGATGCGGTTCGCGCGCTTTGCGAAGCAGGCCTGGATTCCATTCGCGTAAGCCTCAATTCCTGCCGGCCGGCGGTCTATACGGCATACTACCGACCCAACAATTATACGTTTGACGACATCGTGGAAAGCTTGAAAATCGTCCGCAGTTATGGGGGGTGGGCGTCCATCAACTATTTTGTTTTCCCGGGGATGACCGACAGCGTGGAGGAATACGAAGCGCTGCGCCAACTGGTCAGGGTGACGGATCTGTCGATGATCCAATGGCGGAATTTCAATATCGATCCCGACTGGTACCTGGGTAAGATCGGCGCCACCGACACCGGGGAGTTCCTTGGCGTCCGCCAACTGATGGAACTGATTCACGAAGAGTTCCCCGGGGTTCGGTTTGGGTATTTCAATCCGCCGATGGAGCGCATCCGCGGAAGGTTTGAAGCGGATTTTGCGCATTGAACAGCGACACCCGCCCCGCATGCAAAAGATACTGATTATAGGCGCTTCTTCAGGCATCGGCCGCGAACTCGCCAGGCTCTATGCCGCGGCAGGAAATGTGGTCGGCGCGACGGGACGGCGGCAAGAGCTTTTGGAAAGCCTGTATCGCGAATTTCCCCGCCATGTCCACATTGCTGGCTTCGACGCGGTGGCTCCCGATGCCGCACAACACCTCGTCCGGTTGGTCGAAGGGATGGGAGGCCTCGATGTCCTTATCTTCAGCGCCGGCTGGGGCGACCTGGCCGACACCCTGGACTGGCAAATCGACAAGCCGACCGTCGATATCAACGTCAATGCTTTTCTCGCAGCGGTCCATTTCGGGTGGGACTTTTTTATCCGACAGGGATCAGGACATCTCGTTACGGTCTCGTCGATCGCTGGCATCCGCGGTAATCGCCACTCGCCGGCGTATAGCGCCGCAAAAGCCTTCCAAAGCATCTTTTTCGAGGGATTGTATATCAAGGTCAGAAAAATGAAGATCCCCCTCCACGTTACCGATATCCGGCCGGGCTATGTCGACACAAAAATGAGCAAAGGGCCTGTCGCCTTCTGGGTGGCGCCACCGGACAAAGCGGCCCGGCAGATCGCCCGGGCGATCGGGAAGAAACGCCGTGTCGCGTATATCACGCGCCGGTGGCGGCTAGTGGCGCTGCTCTTCCGGTGGCTACCCGGCTGGGTGTACTACCGGATCGGGTAGAACTTGGCATTCCAATTGCAAGAAAGGTGGTATGAAAAGGAAGCACGCGATCACCATAGCCGCGCTGACAGCGATTGCCGCCGGCGTTACCATCTATCTCATACAACGGAAAAGACATGAACGCCGGAAGGCCTTTATCGCAAATGCCGGTTATGAGACAGCCGCGGACGTCCACTACCCGATCCGCTACCGCCGGGGTAAAGCCGCAAAAAATTAACGTTTCATCAAGAGAAGGGCGGGCAATTCAACCGGGCTCATTCGCGTTAATCCCCAATAATTTGGTAAATTCGCCGCAGTCGAATTGAACGCTATGGCAGACACCTTCGAATCCCGAAAGAATCTCAAGGCCACCGGCTATACGGCGGTCTTCTGCACGTTGCTGCTGATCATTTTGCTGTATGTCAGCTGGACGCTGCCGGTGGAGGCGCCGCCACCCGTGGAGGAAGGGCTGGAAGTCAATCTCGGCAACAGCGATAAGGGTCTTGGCACCGATCAGCCCTATCTGCCAGGCAAACCAGCTGCGGAAGACAAGGAAAAATATACGCCACCCAGGCAAGCGGTGGTGGACAAGCAACCGGTTAAGGATGTCGCAACGGATGACAACAACAAAGAAGATGCCCCGGTTATCAGGAAAGCGGTCGTCACCAAACCCGATGCGACCAAACTCCCCGACAAAACGGTTCCAAAAAAAATTTCGAAACCGGTTAAGCAAGCTGAGCCGGAACCGGTGAAACCGGTCGTCCGCCACCCCAAGGCGCTGATGGGTGCGGTAAACGGCAACGGCAATGGAGGCAACCAGGCAGATGATTTCAAACCGGGGGGAAACCAGGGTGTAGCGGGCGGGCGCGGAGATCAGGGTGCGCCGGGCGGCGATCCGAATTCAAACAATTATACAGGAGGCGGACACGGGAATGGAATTGCGATTTCAAGGGGGCTGGCGGGCCGGCGGATCATCCATGCCCCTTCCTTCACCGGCGATTTCAATGAGAATGCCAAGGTGGCCGTCGAGGTGCATGTTGACGAGAACGGCAATGTCACCGGCGCTGAGTATGACATGCGCGGCTCGACCACTTCCGCCAGCAATTATATCGAGGAAGCCAAAGAGAAGGCCAGGCTGGTCAAATTCAACCCTGGACCGGCCGAATCCGTCGGCACCATCATCTTCAATTTCAAGGTTCACAACTAAACAGAGGCTTTATCTTTGCGGTCCGATGATGAATTATCCGCAAACACTGGAATACCTTTTCACCAGGCTCCCCATGTATAGCCGCATCGGCGCTGCGGCGTATCGCGAAGACCTTACCAACACCCTCCGGCTCGGTGAATCCATCGGGAATCCGGAACGCCGGTTCCGGTCGGTTCATATCGGCGGCACCAATGGAAAAGGTTCGACCAGCCACATGCTTGCGGCCATCTTCCAGGCAGCTGGTTACAAAACCGGACTGTACACATCCCCGCATCTAAAGGACTTTCGGGAGCGGATCCGCATCGACGGAAAAATGATCGAAGAGGGGGCCGTCTGCGATTTTGTCGATCGTATCCGTGCGGTGTCCGAATCGATAGACCCCTCTTTTTTTGAAGTGACCGTCGCCATGGCATTCGACCACTTTGCCCGGCAGCACGTCGACATCGCTATCGTCGAAGTCGGTCTTGGCGGTCGACTCGACAGCACGAATATCATTACCCCCGAACTTTCGGTCATAACCAATATCAGCTATGACCACATGAACCTGCTGGGCGATACACTGGCGGCAATCGCCGGAGAAAAGGCCGGGATTATCAAACCGCAGATCCCCGTCGTCATCGGGGAACACGATTCCGAAACCGCTACTGTCTTTCTGGACAAGGCCGCCCGCGAGAACGCTCCATTGACCTTCGCCGATCAGCATCGGTATGTGACGGACTGGAAATACGGCCGTCACACGCTGGATGTCGAGATCGCCACTAGCCCCGTGGCTGACATCGTCGAATGGTATACCCTCGACCTGGCCGGCATTTACCAGACCCGTAACCTCCTGACCGTGCTCGAAGCCGTACACGTGCTGCGCAGTCGTGGCTGGCAGTTAGAGCCGCCAGTGGTCCACCGCGCGCTGCAAGAGGTCAAACGCCTTACCGGCCTGCATGGCCGGTGGGAGATCATCCACGAACGGCCGGATATCGTTCTCGACGTCGCCCATAACGAAGGCGGCGTCCGCCAGCTGCTCCAACAGATAGAAGTCACCGATCATGAAGAATTGCACGTCGTTCTGGGAATGGTAAAAGATAAAGCGATCGACCGGGTGCTGGCGCTGTTGCCCCGGAGGGCCATTTACTATTTTACGCGGGCGCAAATCCCTCGCGCCTTGCCGGAGGATGAGCTCGCCTCGAAGGCCGCGGCGGCCGGGCTCAACGGCCATGCCTATCCCACCGTTCCCGAGGCACTGGAGGCCGCAAAGACGCGCGCCAGACCGAAGGACATGATCGTAGTCTGCGGGAGTGTTTTTGTGGTCGCGGAGGTCTAGCGTTACAAATTAATATAACCGAGCCGCTGAAATGCATAGAAGAACGCCGCCATGTGCATGCTTTGCGCGACGCCGTTATCGCGCAGCAGTTCCCGCAATTCCTCAAACGTATAAAGACGTACTTCGATCTCCTCATTTGGGTCCAGGTCCTGCGGTTGCTCCAGTTTGCCGCCGGTCGCCAGGTAGAGATGCGCCCAGTTGCTATTTGTCGCGGGATTGGCACAAACCTTAGCGATGGGTTCGACCTTTTCGAATGCGTAACCGGTTTCCTCCAGCAACTCCCGACGGAGCGCTGCTTCCAGCGAGGTATCCGTCTTATCTACGCATCCCCCGGGCAGTTCAATCGACGTAATCCCCAGGGCATGGCGGTATTGGCGCTCGAGGATGAACTTCCCGTCGGTCGTCACGGCCACCGCCATCACCCAATCGGGAAATTCATATACATAATAAGGGGACACGATTTTTCCATCGGGCGTTTCACAGGTGTCGGCGCGCAGTGTCAACCAATTGTCCGTAAAAAGATACCTGGAGGAGAGCGTTTTCCAGCGGAGGTCTTTCATCGTCATCCTCACCATTTATTTCGTTCGCGAAGCGAAGTGATATGCGCCACATGATGTTTGCCATGCCACGCGTACATTCCCAGCACATACCAGAGTGTCATCTCTTTTTGATGCTCCGGATGAAAGATGACCCGCTCCCAATCCGGGAGCTCCATATCGCTGATCACCGAGTACCACCGCGTATGTAAGGCATAGAGCAGGGTCAGCGAGATATTGATGGGTATTTTTGCCGAGTCGGGCAGTTGCGCCCAGGCTTCCTGATCGTAGGGCCGAATGGCGGGACGATCCTCCGTCAGCCCCAGCTTGAAGCGGCAGTACGCATTGATGTGGCTGTCCGCGACATGGTGTACGACCTGCTGGACAGTCCAACCCCCATCGCGATAGGGTGTTTTCAGCTGCGCCTCATCGAGGTTGGTGACGGCATTCTCAAGCAGCTGCGGCAGGAATTTGATATCGTTGAGCCATTCCTCCTTCTGGCGGGTGGAAAAAGGCTGGGCCTGATAATGCCCGATGGGAAAGCGGAGATCTGCAGACGTTATATTCATGGTTTTGGTATTCAGTTCTCGGACCGCAAGGCGTGTCCGGTCAGCTGGATAAAGACATCTTCCAGGTTGGCGGCTTTCATTTCCTTCGGCCGTTCAAAGCCCGTCGCAACGAGATTGTCGATCAGCTTATCCGGCGCTTCCAGCGCAATGATCTTTCCGGAATCGATAATCGCCACGCGGTTACACAGTACTTCCGCCTCATCCATATAATGGGTGGTGATGATTACCGTGGCACCTTTATCCCGGATATTTTGGATCAATTCCCACAGATTGCGCCGCGCCTGCGGGTCCAGACCGGTAGTGGGCTCATCGAGGAATATGATCCGCGGCTGATTGATCAGCGTCGTGGCAATCGAAAACCGTTGTTTTTGCCCGCCGCTCAGTTCTTTATATTTGGATTTTGCCTTGTCCCGCAGATTCACCCTGTCCAAAAGTTGCAGCGGCCGGACCGGCTGATTATAAAGACCGCCGAACAATTCAATCAATTCCGTCAGGTTCAACCCCGGATAGTAACCGGATGTCTGTAGCTGCACGCCGATGATCTTTTTGATCTCGCCCGGCGACTTGTCGAGGTCCAATCCGTCAACGATGACCTTCCCGCTCGTCTTCTCCCGTAGTGTTTCGATGATCTCCAGGGTGGTGGATTTACCCGCGCCGTTCGGACCCAGCAATCCGAAGATCTCTCCTTCCCTGACTTCAAAACTGATCCCTTTGACCGCCTGAAAATTGCCGTAGTTCTTGGTCAGCTGACTGACGGAAATGATGATCTTCTCTGTCATGCCATAAAATTACGGAAAAGCGCCTCATAACCTCGAACAGATATTCACGCTTAACGCACAAATATCTGGGTAAAATAGATCATCCCGTTTGCTTTTTCCGCGACCCCGATCCCGGTCAGCCGGAAATCACCCAGGATGTTGCGGCGATGGCCCGGGCTGTGGAGCCAGCCGTCCACGACTTCGCGGGCATCCATGGGGCCGGAAGCGACGTTCTCTGCCGCAACGTGAAGTCTCCCCAGCTTGCCGCTGATCCGGTCTATCCGTTGCCGGAATCCCTCGTGGCCAAATGGGCTTTTCCCCGTCAGCATATCGCGGCTATGACCGAGCGCGACGGAAGAAATGAAGGAGTTGGCCTCCAACGCGGGAAGACCTTTGGACCGCCGAAATTCGTTGACAAAAAACAGGATTTCGCGGGAGATGGCGGCGGTTGAATAGGAAAGCCCTGCGTTTGTATGCGAGGTAGCGGTTTTGTGCGGGGCCTCAGCAGTTTCGACGGGTTGGGCGACCGGCCCGGGCAGGGAAGCGGCCGCCGTAAGGCTTAACCAACCAAATATTAAACGGTGAAGATGCATGCACGGGACAGTGCACACGTTTCGTGCCAGCTTCTGCTTACTCCTTGTTAAGAAAAGTCTCCAGTTCTTCCATCATCCCGCGGCTGCCGATAAAAAATGGACTGCGCTGGTGGAGCTCGGTTGGCTGGATATCGAGGATGCGCTGTCGCCCGTCTGTCGCCTTGCCACCGGCTACCTCGATGATAAAAGCAAAGGGGTTGCACTCGTATAATAGCCGAAGTTTCCCGTTTGGCCGGCCGACGGTCGCCGGGTACATAAAGATCCCGCCCTTGATCAGATTCCGGTGTACGTCTGAAACCATGCTGCCGATATAGCGTTGCGTATACGGGCCGCCATTCTCCCTGGTTTTTTTCTGGCACGTATCGATGTATGCCTTTACCCGATCATCGTATTGGAAGAAACTCCCGTGATTGACCGAATATATCTTTCCCGACTCCGGGCATTTGATATTGGGATGGCTCAACGTAAACTCCCCGATCGACGGATCGAGCGTAAAGCCGTTGACCCCGCGCCGCGTAGCATAGACCATCATCGTTGATGAGCCGTAGATGATATATCCCGCCGCGACCTGTTTGTTGCCGGGCTGCAAGAAGTCCTCCCGCCGGCAGGGACCGCCGCGCCCGCTGACCCTGCGATACACTCCGAATATCGTGCCGATGGAAACGTTGACATCGATGTTGCCGCTCCCGTCCAGCGGATCGAACAGGCAAACATATTTAGAGTTGTTGCTGACCTCATCGTCAAAGACCACAAAGTCTTCCAGTTCTTCGCTGCCGATACCGGCACAGCTGATCCCGTGCCGCAGTACTCCCATGAGCTGATTGTTTGCAAAGACATCCAGCTTTTTCACGTCCTCCCCCTGGATATTGACTTCTCCGGCATCACCCAGGATGTCCACCAACCCTGCCTTGTTGACTTCCACATTGACTCGTTTGGCTGCCAACCCGATATCGCGGAGCAGATTGCTCAATTCCCCGGTTGCATTGGGAAACATCCGAAGCTGCTGGAGGGTGAATTCGTCAAGCGTAAGAACCTTCCGATTGATATTCATATGGGCTTATCGTTTACCCGCAAAAGTAAGGGGTCGGCCGATATCATTATATTTGCGCCATGAAAATTTTCAAATTCGGCGGTGCAAGCGTGAACAGCGTGGAGCGTATCCAGCGGCTTCCCGCCATCCTTCGTTCGTACCGGGATGAACCCCTTCTTGTCGTGGTATCCGCGATGGGAAAAACGACCAACGCCCTGGAGAAAGTGGCGGAAGCGTTTTATAGCGGTTCCCGCGAAGAGGCACTACGACTGTTCGGGCAGATCAGGGATGCACATCTTACGACCTCAAAATATCTGCTCGTTGGGAATTATTTGGCCGCTGAAGCACAGCTCAAAGAATTCTTCACCGAGATCGAATGGCTGCTTCATGACAAGCCCGTAAGAGAATTCGACTACTACTACGATCAGATCGTTTGCGTGGGCGAATTGTTGTCCACGTCGATCGTAAGCGCGTGGCTTGCAGAATCGGGGATCGGCAACCAATGGATCGATGTCCGCGATATTTTTCGTACCGACTCCAATTTCCGGGATGCAGCGATCGACTGGGATTATACCCAACAGCGCGTACTCGAACAGGTCCTGCCGCTATTTCAGACGGAAAAGATCGTAGTGACCCAGGGGTTTATCGGAGCCACTTCCGAGAACGAGAGCACGACTCTCGGCCGCGAAGGCAGTGACTACAGTGCGGCGGTCTTTGCGGCGATGACCGGTGCGGAAAGCCAAACGATCTGGAAAGATGTCGAAGGCGTCATGAATGCGGACCCAAAACAATTTCCCGATGCCGTCATCATCCCCGAACTCAACTACGACGAAGTCATCGAGATGGCCTACTATGGGGCGCAGGTGATCCACCCTAAAACGATCAAGCCGCTGGAAAATAAAGGTATTCCGCTTTATGTAAAATGCTTTCTCGACGCCACACTGCCGGGAACGGTCATTCACGACCGGAATGTCCGACATCTGCCGCCGATCATTGTCCTGAAGCAGGGGCAGGTTCTATTGCACCTGCATTCAAAGGACTTTTCTTTTGTGGGGGAGACGGGGACGGAGCGGTTGTACCACCTGTTTGGGCGTATCCGGATCAAACCTAACCTGATGCAGACCGGCGCCGTCAGCCTCCAGGTATGCCTCGATGACCGCGTGGATAAGATCGAGAAGCTGGCGCTGGCGGCCTCGGAGTTTTTTGACGTACAGGTGGAGCGAGGGCTGACCCTGCTGACCATCCGGCATTATAATGA